>Ga0299906_10001029_pt1 | contig 24414 bp, 20 predicted proteins | sample RVTome_14_FD_200259 | JGI IMG/M metagenome (GOLD analysis project Ga0299906, IMG submission 200259) | Soil microbial communities from uranium-contaminated site in the Upper Colorado River Basin, Wyoming, United States - RVT145D125 (version 2) ...
TGCGCCGGGCCCGCCGTTTTGGTTTCGACGGCGCCGGCTGCATCCATCCCGGGCAGGTGAAGATCGTGAACGAGGAGTACACCCCGAGCGCGGAAGAGGTCGCCTATGCGCGCAAGGTGATCCAGATGGACGAGGAGGCACAGGCGGCCGGGCGTGGCTCGTTTCAGATCGATGGCAAGATGATCGACATCCCGGTCGTGGTGCGCGCCGAGCGGTTGCTCCGGCGCTACGAGGCGATCAAGGCGCGCGAGGCAAAAACGCTCGCCGCCGCCCGGCAATAATCCTCCCCCTCAGGGGGGCGAGGCGGGGTTTCGAGGAGCATGACTCCGAGCCGCCGAGCGACCAACCCGATGCAGCGGGTTGGGACGGGCGGGATAGGGTGGGGGTGGTTCGGAATGGGAAAGGCGCAGCATATGGCTCAGGACCTGGAAAAGCTCAAGGATTGGATCGGCCAGAAGGAATCGGACATCGATTACGTGACCGTTCCCGCCGTGCACCGGCTCGCCGCGACGCTTGACCGCGACGACCCCATGCCGCGAATCGGCGATCCGCTGCCGGCGGGCTGGCACCAGATCCTGTTCCCGCGCGTGGTGCGCCAGTCGCAGATCGGGCCGGACGGCCACCCGCAGCGCGGGGACTTCCTGCCGCCGGTGCCGCTGCCGCGGCGCATGTTCGCCGGCAAGCGCACCACCTTCCACGCGGATCTGCTGGTGGGCGACGCGGTGCGCCGCGATTCGGTCATCAAGGATGTCGTCGTGAAGCAGGGACGCACCGGGACGATGGTATTCGTGACGGTGAAGACCGAGGTCACGGGGCCGCGCGGACTCGCCATCACGGAAGAGCACGACTATGTCTACCGCGAGGCACCCGCGCCCGGCGCGGCGCCCCAACCGCCGCAACCGGCGCCGGGAAGAGCGGTGTGGAGCCGCAGCATCACGCCCGACCCGGTGATGCTTTTCCGCTACTCCGCCCTCACCTTCAACGGGCACCGCATCCACTACGACCTCCCGTACGTGACCCAGGTCGAGGGCTATCCGGGGCTCGTGATGAACGGCGGGCTCACCACGCTGCTCGTATTCGAGCTCGCGCGCACTCACGCGTCCGCTCCCATCCGCCACATTTCCTCGCGCAACGTGCGCGCGCTGTTCGTCAACCAGCCGATCACGATTGGCGGCGAACCGTCGGCCGACACCAAGACGGCAAAGCTCTGGGCCCTCAACCCCGAAGCCGCCCTCGCCCTCACCGCGGAAGCGCAATTCCGCTGATGCTGCGGGTCTTCCTTCATCCTTCCTCCTTCATCCTTCGAGCATAAGCGCATGGCCGGCGGTCCCCTCGAAGGCGTGCGCGTCATCGACCTCACCTCGGTCGTGGTCGGGCCGCTCGCGACGCAGATCCTTGCCGATCACGGCGCGGAGGTCATCAAGGTCGAGTCGAGGGCAGGCGACCTGGTGCGCATCATGAACGGGCGCTCGGTCACGCCCGCCATGGGAGCCAAGTTCCTGCACCTGAACCGCAACAAGCGCTCGATCGTGCTCGACCTGAAGCAGGCTGCCGGGCACGCGGCGCTGCTGCAGCTTCTCCAGGGCGCCGACGTCATGCTCTGGAACAATCGTCCCCAATCGATGGCGCGCATGCGGCTTTCCTACGACGACGTGCGAGCGGTCAATCCGAGGATCATCTATTGCGGCATGTTCGGCTTCGGCCAGGATGGCCGCTACCGCGACAAGCCGGCCTACGACACCATCATCCAGGGCGCGGGCGGGATGGCGGCGCTGAACGAGCGGGCGGGCGGGGAGCCGCGCTACGTGCCGATGGTGGTCGCGGACAAGGCGGTGGGGCTCATCGCCGTGCAGATGATCGTGATGGCGCTCTACCGGCGCACGCAAACCGGGGAGGGCTGCGCGATCGAGATCCCGATGTTCGAGAACCTCGTCAAGTTCGTGCTCGAGGAGCACATGTACCTCAAGACCTTCGAGCCGCCGCTGGGAGAAACCGGCGATCCGCGGTTGCTCGACCCGGGCAACCGGCCGATACCCACGAAGGACGGCCACCTCTGCATCTCGGCCAACACCGACGAGCAGGCGTTTGCGTTCTTCGACGCCATCGGACGGCCGGAGCTGAAGAGCGATCCCCGGTTCAACTCGGTCGCGGCGCGCTACCGGAACGTGGCCGACTACTTCCGCCTGCGCGTCGAGGCGCTGAAACAGAAGACCGATGCCGAGTGGCTGGAAATCTTCGACCGCTGCGACGTGCCGGCCATGCGCTACCACACGCTCGACAGCCTGCTCGGTGACCCGCACCTCGCGGACATCGGCTTCTTCGAGCTGAGAAACCATCCGACCGAGGGCAAGATTCGCAGCATGCGGCTGCCCAACAAGTGGTCATCCGGCACGCGCCGCGACTGGACCCCGGCGCCCAAGCTCGGCCAGCACAGCGTCGAGATCCTGCGCGAGGCCGGCTACGATGCCGCGGCGATCGAGGCCATGGTCACGAGCGGGGTGACCCTCGACGGGCGCATCACGAAACCGTGAACGGCCTCCGGTGCCGCGCCCACGGCGTGGACCCTGAGGGAATGGACGGCGGGCGCCTGCTGTAAACTATGCGCCCGCTCAACCCGCACCGAAACCGCAGCACATCCGCCTGCACTTACCCTACGGAGAAGCCCATGCATAGCCTGAAGCAGCACGCACGTCTGTCGCTCGCGCCATTCCTCCTCGCCCTCGCGCTGGGCGTTCCCGCCTGCGCCTTCGCGCAGGACAAGGACTACACGCCCACCGTCGGCCAGGAAGGCAAGGACGTCATCTGGGTGCCGACCCCGCAGGCGCTGGTCGAGAAGATGCTCGACATGGCGAAGTTGACGGCGAAGGACATCCACTACGATCTCGGCAGCGGCGACGGGCGCACGGTCATCGCGGCCGCCAAGCGCGGGGCGCAGGCATTCGGCGTGGAGTACAACCCCGACATGGTCACGCTCTCGGAGCGGGCCGCCGCCAAGGAAGGCGTCGCCGGCAAAGTGAAATTCATCAATGGCGATATCTTCCAGACCGACTTCAGCCAGGCCACCGTCCTGACGCTCTATCTCCTGCCGAGCCTCAACCTCAAGCTGCGTCCGACCCTCCTCAAGATGAAGCCCGGCACGCGCGTCGTCTCGCACGCGTTCAACATGGACGAGTGGCAGCCCGACCAGACCGAGAACGTGGAGGGCCGCACCGCCTATCTGTGGATCGTCCCGGCGGCGGTCGAGGGCACGTGGCGCTGGAACGGCTCCGGCGGCGGCCCCAAGCAATACCAGCTCAAGCTGCGCCAGCAGTTCCAGAGCGTCCAGGGCGAAATCGAGCTCGACGGCAGGCCGGGGCAACTGCGCGACGTCAAGCTGCGCGGCGACCAGTTGAGCTTCACGGTGCTCGACGCAGGTGGCGCCCGGCGCGATTTTTCCGGGCGCGTCACCGGCAACTCCATGCAGGGCCTGTCGAAGCCGCTGAGCGGTTCCGGCGGAGCGAAGTGGTCCGCCACCCGCGCCAACTAGGGAATACCTGTCATCCTCGCGGAGGCGGGGATCCAGTCATTTCACGCCGCGCCGCCTACTGATTTCATCGGGAGCGTGAGCCATGGCAGTCGAGCAACGTGCCGTCGCCGTCATCGGCGGCGGAATCATGGGCGGTGACATCGCCATCGTCTTCGCCGCGTGCGGCTGGAAGGTCCACGTGATGAGCCCTTCCCAGAAAACGCGCGACGCACTGCCGGCGCGCGTTGCGGCCGGCCTGGCGAAGCTCGCGACCCCGCCGGCCCATGCCGCGAACGTCAAGACCTACGAGCGGATCGAAGACCTGCCGTGGCGCGACATCGGCATCGTGGTCGAGGCCGCAACCGAGGACCTCCCGCTCAAGCAGAGGCTGTTCGCGCAGATCGACATGCTCGCGCACCCCGACATCGTGCTCACGAGCAATACGTCGAACTTCCCGATCGGCGAGATCGGCAAGGGGCTGAAGCACCGCGCGCGGGTGGCGGGGCTGCACTTCTTCATGCCGGCGCACCTCGTGCCGCTGGTGGAAGTGGTGAGCGCGGAGTCCACGGACCCTCGCGTGGCCCAGGAACTGGTTGCGCTCATGAAGGCGCTCGGCAAGGCGCCGATCTGGGTGAAGAAGGACGTTCCCGGCTTCGTCGGCAACCGAATCCAGCACGCGATGCTGCGGGAGGCCTTTTACCTCATCAACGACGGCATCGTCGATGCGGAGGGAGTGGATACCGCGGTGCGCTACGGCTTCGGCTTCCGCTTCATCGCCTGCGGTCCCATCCTGCAGAAGGAAATGTCCGGCTGGGACACCAACTATTCCGTAGGCGCTGCGCTCTACCCGCATCTCTACAACGAAAAGGCACCGCCGCCGTTCCTGAAGGAGATGGTGGCCAGGGGCGAGATCGGCATGAAGGCTAAGCGCGGCTTCTGGCAGTGGGACGACGCGAAGATCGCCAGGGAAAAAGCGCGCATCGAGCGCTGCCTGCAGGCGGGGATGGAGATCCTCAAGTCAGATGGCGCGAAGCAAGGAAATGGTGGCCAGGGACGGAATTGAACCGCCGACACAAGGATTTTCAGTCCTCTGCTCTACCAACTGAGCTACCTGGCCACTGTACCGCAACGACTACTTCCAACCGCCTGACACAAGGATTTTAGTTCCGGCCGCGCCTTGCGGCGCTTAACATTCGCGGCCATCCTGCCGCGAAGTTAGCCTCCACTGAAACTCGCCGCGCAATGGGATGAGGCCCCCATCCGACCTGGCGGTCCGACTTCGCTGAAGCGAAGTCCGCGGCTCGTTTTCAGTCCTCTGCTCTACCAACTCAGCTACCTGGCCCCCGAGTACATCTGACCCGCTGAATCCAATCACATTTTCCGCCGTGAGCGAGCACTCACTCGGGGCGCGAAAAGGCCATCTTATCAGCCCTCTGCTTGCTGCCTGGCCCGCGCAGAAAACGAAGCGCGGTATTTAAGCGTCAATCGCGCGCAGCGTCAAGAAAAAACCCCGCCGCAGCGGGGTTCTTTTTTTCCAAGGATGGGGGCACGGGGGAAACCTTGGTTTCCCCTGTTCCTCTCCTGTCCAAGGGATGTGTGACGCGTGAATACGCGTCACATATCCATGCCACCCATGCCGCCCATGCCGCCGTGGCCGTGACCCGCATGGGACTCTTCTTTCGGGAGCTCCGCGACCATGGCGTCGGTCGTGAGGATCAGTCCCGCCACCGAAGCCGCGTTCTGCAGCGCGCAGCGCGCGACCTTGGTCGGGTCGAGCACGCCCATCTCCACCAGGTCACCATACTGGCCGGTCTGAGCGTTGAATCCATAGTTGCCCTTGCCTTCGACCAGCTTGTTGATGACCACGGAGGGTTCGTCGCCGGCGTTGGCGGCAATCCAGCGCGTGGGCTCTTCCAGAGCGCGCATCACGATCTTGATGCCCGCGTCCTGGTCGTGGTTGTCGCCCTTGACCTTGAGGTTGGTGCGTGCCCGCAGATAGGCGACGCCGCCGCCCGGCACGATGCCTTCCTCGACCGCCGCGCGCGTTGCGTGCAGCGCATCTTCCACGCGCGCCTTCTTCTCCTTCATCTCGACTTCAGTCGCGGCGCCGACCTTGATCAACGCCACCCCGCCGGCAAGCTTGGCCACCCGCTCCTGCAGCTTTTCCTTGTCGTAGTCGCTGGTCGCCTCGTCGATCTGGGTGCGAATGTTCTTGACGCGCCCCTGGATCGCCTTGTTGTCGCCGTTGCCGTCGATGATGGTGGTGTCTTCCTTGGCGATCTCGATGCGCTTGGCCTGGCCGAGGTCCTTCAACGTGACCTTCTCCAGCTGCATGCCGGTCTCTTCCGAGATCACCACGCCGCCGGTGAGGACTGCGATGTCTTCCAGCATCGCCTTCCTGCGGTCGCCGAAGCCCGGTGCCTTCACCGCGCAGGTCTTCAAGATGCCGCGGAGGTTGTTCACCACCAGGGTAGCGAGCGCCTCGCCTTCGACTTCCTCGGCGATGAGGAGCAGCGGCCGTCCCGCCTTGGCCACTTGCTCCAGCACTGGCAGCAACTCGCGGATGCCGGAGATTTTCTTGTCGTAGAGCAGGATGTAGGGGTTCTCGAGCACCGACATCTGCTTCTCCGCGCTGTTGATGAAGTAGGGCGAGAGATAGCCGCGGTCGAACTGCATGCCTTCGACGACTTCGAGCTCGTTCTGCAGGCTCTTGCCGTCCTCCACCGTGATGACACCCTCCTTGCCGACCTTGTCCATTGCATCGGCGATGTTCTTGCCGATCTCGATGTCGGCGTTGGCGGAGATCGAACCGACCTGGGCGATTTCCTTGGAAGTAGTGCAGGGCTTGGAGATCTTCTTCAACTGCTCGACGATCCCCTCCACCGCCTTGTCGATGCCGCGCTTCAAGTCCATCGGGTTCATGCCGGCGGCCACATACTTCATGCCTTCCTGCACGATCGATTGCGCGAGCACCGTCGCCGTCGTGGTGCCGTCACCCGCCACGTCGGAAGTCTTGGAGGCGACTTCCTTCAGCATCTGCGCCCCCATGTTCTCGAACCGGTCCTTCAACTCGATCTCCTTCGCGACCGAGACCCCGTCCTTGGTGACGGTCGGCGCCCCGAAGGAGCGTTCCAGCACCACGTTGCGGCCCTTGGGACCGAGGGTCACCTTCACCGCGTCGGCCAGAATATTGACCCCTGCCACGATCTTGCTGCGGGCGGAGTCGTGAAATTTGACGTCTTTCGCTGACATATCTGATTGCTCCTGTTATTGCGGAATTCGCTGGACTATCTGCCCTCGACCACGCCCATGATGTCTTCTTCGCGCATCACGAGCAGCTCGTCGCCTTTAATCCTTACGGTCTGTCCGGAGTACTTCCCGAACAGGATCTTGTCTCCCACCTTGATATCGAGAGGACGCACCTTGCCGTCTTCCAGGATCTTGCCCTTGCCCACCGCGATGACTTCGCCCTGGTCGGGCTTCTCGGCGGCGGTGTCGGGAATGACGATCCCGGAAGCGGTCTTGCGTTCTTCTTCCAACCGCTTGACCATCACGCGGTCGTGTAATGGACGTATCTTCATCGTTGAGCCTCCTGTTGATTAACCAGAATGACGGAGAACGACTGCTTGGCACTCGTCGCTACCGAGTGCTAACAGTAGGCGTAAGTCCGCGCAATGTCAATAGGTTAGCCGCGCATACCCACCCGTAATACACCGGTGTGGGCGCACACTAACCCCGGTGACGGCGAAAGGGTAAGCCGCCAGAAAACGCTGAGAAACTAACTGGTTAGTCCAGGTCCAGCGGGGTGCTGGCGGAGACGCCGAAGCGGTAAACCGTCTTGCGGTTGCCGTCGCAGCGGGGCGGGATCGGACGATGCGGACAGGGCGGGGGCCGCCGTCCCATCGAGGTCAGGGTAGCGTCATCGGCAACTTCGGCCCAAATGCCGCCACTGACTGGCCGGAACAGCCACATGAGGTAACCGCGGCTTGCCGCAAGCTGCAGCAGCTCGTCGGCATCGGGTGCATCGGCCACCACCACCTGGTTGCCGTCGATGCCGAACGGGAATGCGCCGAACGCCTGGAGGCATTCGAGTGCTTCGGTGGAGGGCGCGCCGGGCCGCATGCAGCTTTTGCGCTCGGCGCGCGCGACGTCCCACGCGCCCAGCGCCCACGCCGCCTCCATCGCGGCGCGGTCCACCGCAACCAGATCCCGCCAGCGGTCGTTCAACTGCAGTGCGGAGCTGGGCAGCGGTGTGAAGAACACTGCCTCGGCCTGCTCCACGTCGGCGAGCTTTTCCCTGATGAAGCCGTGCCAGTGCAGCGTCAGGATCAACGGCGTGTCCGGGCAGGGCACGGCCGCGAGCGTGATACCGACGAGCGGCAGGCCGCTCGCGGTAATCTGCTCCTCTATGCGCTCAAGTATTTCCATGGTCAAGACCGCTCGTTTCGGGTGCTAAACTCACTGCGCCCCAGGTAGAAGCACGCAAGATTAATGCCAATCTTCAGATCTTAACGGCACAACTGACGCTGCGGTTGACCCGGCGGAAAGGTTTGCGCGGGCCCGGTTCGGGCCAGTATCCGGTCGTACGTGACCGATGTGGCAGATCTGAGGGAAAACGGTTTTCGTGCACGCGTCCCCATTATTTAAATCCTCCCCGGCTAAAATGCAAATTGGCACTCGCAGTAGTCTGCTGCTAAAGCGCAGCCTCGCCGCCGTCTGGCATCCCTGCACCCAGATGAAGCAGCACGAGTGGCTGCCGCTCGTCCCGGTGGCGCGCGGCGCGGGCTGCTGGCTGTACGACGTCGATGGCCGGCGCTACCTCGACGCCATCAGCTCGTGGTGGGTGAACCTGTTCGGTCATTGCCATCCGCGCATCAACGCCGCGCTCGCCGACCAGCTCGGCAAGCTGGAGCATGTGCTCCTCGCGGGATTCAGCCACGAGCCGGTGGTGGAGCTCTCCGAGCGCCTCGCGCGCGCCACCGGTGGCGCGCTCGGGCACTGCTTTTACGCGAGCGACGGCGCCTCCGCTGTCGAAATCGCCCTCAAGATGAGCTTTCATTACTGGCGTAACCGCGGCAGCCCGGCGAAAACCCGCTTCGTCAGCCTCGCCGGCAGCTATCACGGCGAGACGCTCGGCGCGCTGGCGGTGACCGACGTGCGCCTGTTCAAGGACGTCTACGCGCCGCTCGTCATGGCGAGCAGCCAGGTCGCAAGCCCGGATTGGCGGCTCGCGGAGAAAGGGGAGTCCGCCCGCGACTACGCCGTGCGCTGCGCCGCCGCGCTGGAGCGCCACCTCGAGCGCCATCACGGAGAAACCGCCGCTTTCATCGTGGAACCCCTGGTGCAGGGCGCGGGCGGCATGGCGATGCACGACGCCGACTACTTGCGGCGCGCGCGCGCCATCTGCGACCGCTACGGCGTGCACCTCATCGCTGACGAGATCATGACCGGGTTCGGGCGCACCGGCAGCTTCTTCGCCTGCGATCAGGCCGGCATCACGCCGGATTTCCTGTGCCTGTCGAAAGGCATCACCGGCGGCTACCTGCCGCTCTCCGTCGTGCTGACGCGGGACGAGATCTACCAGGCGTTCTACGATGACGACGTCGCGCGGGGTTTCCTCCACTCGCACTCCTACACCGGCAACCCGCTCGCCTGCCGCGCAGCTCTGGCGACGCTCGATCTGCTCGAAGAGGGACGCGTGATCGAGGCAAACCGCGCGCGGAGCGCGCGCATCACCGCGGCCGCGCGCCCGATCGCGCAGCACCCGCGCGTGAGGGCCTTCCGCAATACCGGGATGATCTGGGCCTTCGAGGTTGCGACCGCCGATGCCTCCTTTGCGCGCCGGTTCTTCGCCGCCGCGCTCGAGCGGGAACTCCTGCTGCGCCCCCTCGGCAACACCGTCTATTTCATGCCGCCATACGTGATTGCAGAGGAGGAGATCGAGCTGCTTGCCGCGCGCACCACGCTGCTCATCGACGCGCTGCCTTCGGACTAGCGCATAATCTAAGCATGGTTACTGCGACCGGTATCGCCGATGCGCAGAGGGCGATGCGCCTGCTCCACGGCGTGCTGATGGCGGTCGCCGCGGTGCTGCTCGCGGCCGCGCTGCCGCGCGCCCACGCCCAGACCGATTTCCTTCCCGTGTCCGTGGCCCGTGCGCTTGCGCAAGCCGACATTCCGGAGCACGCGGCGGCGTTCTACGTTCACGAGATCGGCGCCGAGCGCCCACTCCTTGCCGCGGGCGCGACGCGTCCCATGAATCCGGCCTCGTCCATCAAGCTCGTCACGTCCTATGCGGCGCTCGAGCTGCTCGGCCCGGCGTTCCAGTGGGTAACCGAGGCCTACGCGGCCGGCACATTGCGCGGGGGCGTCCTCGAGGGCGACCTCGTGTTGAAGGGCCGTGGCGATCCCAAGCTCACGCTGGAGAATTTCTGGTTGCTGCTGCGCAGCCTGCGCAGCCGGGGCCTGCGCGAGATCCGCGGCGACCTGGTCCTCGACCGCACCTATTTCGCAGCCAGCGACCATGACCCGGCGCGTTTCGATGAGAAGCCGACGCGCCCGTACAACACCGGGCCGGATGCGCTGCTGGTGAATTTCAAGGCGGTGCGGCTTTCCTTCGTTCCGGACGACGAAGCAGGCGTGGTGCGGATCCTGGCCGAGCCCGCGCTGCCGCAAGTGCAGATCGTCAACCGGCTGAAGCTGGTGGACGGCCCGTGCGGGGACTGGGTCAACCGGTTGAAGGTCGACGCGCAGGGCGGCTCGGCCGCGACGCGCCTCGCGTTTCGCGGCCGCTACGCCGCGAGCTGCGGCGAGCAGACACGCAGTTACAGCGTGTTGCCGCACGCGCATTACGTGCTCGGCCTGTTTCGCGTGTTGTGGCACGAGCTGGGCGGGAAATTCGCCGGGACGGTGCGCGACGGCACGGTGAGCGCGGATGCACGCCCAATCGCCTCCGTGGAGTCGCCGGCCCTCGCCCAGGTCGTGCGCGACATGAACAAATTCTCGAACAACGTCATGGCGCGACAGCTCTACCTGACGCTCGGCGCGGAGACGGCGGGCGAACCGGCGACGGCCGAGAAGGCCGGCCGTGTGATCCGCGATTGGCTGGCCGGAAAAGGACTGTCGTTTCCGGAAATGATTCTGGAGAACGGCTCCGGGCTGTCGCGCGTCGAGCGCATCAGCGCGCGGCATCTCGGTCAGCTGCTGCTCTCCTCCTTCCAAAGCCCGGTGATGCCGGAATTCATCGCCTCGCTGCCGCTCGCGGCGATGGATGGAACGATGAAGAAACGCCTCGCGGACGCCGACGTGGCCGGACAGGCCCACATCAAGACCGGCTCGCTGACCGGGGTGCGCTCGATCGCGGGCTACATGCTCGACGCGCGGGGGCGGCGCTGGGTCGTCGTGTCCATCGTCAACCACCCCAATGCGGGCAACGCGCAAGCGGCGCAGGACGCGCTGCTCACGTGGATCTATCACCGCGGCGAGAGCGCGTGCTGCCCCGGAGGATGAACTGCGGAGTCAAACCCGCTTTTTAGCCCTCCATCATGTCCGCGTTCGCTGCGCAGGAGCGGCGCCGCCGAACGCTTTCCGCGCGGCCCGTGCATTTGTTCGCGCCGCGGCCTGAAAACTCCGTCACGTACGAAAAGTCCAAAGGTGACGGGATTCCGTTCATTTCGAGGAGGTCAAGCGTAGGATTGATTGCGTCAGGAGGGTGCCCATGTTGGTTCGCGGCGCGATGATCCTGGGGGCGATAGTGGCAACGGTGCTGCCGCTTGCCGCCACTTTCGCCGCAGAAGCAACGCCCGGCGCAGCCGCTCCCGCAATCGAGTCGACCGATCCCAACGAGCCCCCGGCACCCGAGTTCGTGTCCATCGATCCGGTGGAAAGCGTCCCGATCGAAGCCAGGCCGGTGGGCTTGAACTACAAGCCGGGTGCACCCGCCCCCGATTCACGCTTCGATGGCCCGCGCTTTGATTTTGCCCAGCGTCCGGCTGCCGCGTCCGCCCTCAGGCTCTCTCCGGCGCTTGGCGGGTCCCGGCCCGGGTGGGCCTTTTCGGGACGGGCAGGGCCGGTCCGCTGGCTGACCCCGCTCGACGGCGAAGGTCAGAGTAGACTGCGCCTCGGAGGCCGGATTCCGGATCAGCCACGCCCGCCGGGGCTCGGCAGGTTCAACATGAGCATCCACTACAGCTTCGAATGACGGCGCGCCCGGTGCCCGCCATGTTTCCGGTCTAAAGCCCCAGCTCACGCCACAGCGCGTCAACGCGCCGTTTCACTTCATCGCTCATCGCAATCGTCTCGCCCCAGCGGCGATCGGACTCTCCCGGCAGCTTGCGGGTGGCGTCTATTCCCATCTTGGAGCCGAGCCCCGGCACCGGGCTCGCGAAATCGAGATAGTCGATCGGCGTGTGCTCCGTGATCACGGTGTCGCGCTGTGGGTCGACGCGCGTCGCGAGCGCCCACACCACTTCCTTCCAGTCGCGGACGTTGACGTCGTCGTCGGTGACGATGATGAACTTCGTGTAGAGGAACTGCCGCAGGTAGCTCCAGATGCCGAACATCACGCGCCGGGCATGGCCGGGGTACTGTTTTTTCATGCTGACGCACGCGATGCGGTAGGAACAGCCCTCGGGCGGCAGGTAGAAATCCGTGATCTCCGGGAATTGGCGCGCGAGCAGCGGCACGAACACCTCGTTCAGCGCCAGTCCCAGCACCGCCGGTTCGTCGGGCGGCTTCCCGGTGTAGGTCGAGTGGTAGATCGGATCGCGCCGGGTCGTGATCCGCTCGATCGTGAACACCGGGAAGCGCTCCTGCTCGTTGTAATAGCCGGTGTGGTCGCCGAACGGCCCCTCGAGCGCGGTCTCACCGGGATGGATTGAGCCTTCGAGGACGATCTCGGCGCCGGCCGGCACCTGCAGATCGTGGCCAAGGCAGTTCACGATCTCGGTCTTTGCCCCCCGCAGCAGGCCCGCGAATTGGTACTCGGAGAGCGTGTCCGGCACCGGCGTCACCGCCCCCAGCAGCGTGGCGGGATCGGCCCCCAGCGCCACCGCTACCGGAAATGGCTCGCGTGGTCGCGCCAGGCAATGGTCACGGTAGTCCAGCGCGCCGCCGCGCTGCGGGAGCCAGCGCATGATGACTTTGTTGCGGGCGAGCACCTGCTGGCGGTAGATGCCGAGGTTCTGGCGCCGCCGGCTGGGGCCGCGCGTCACCGTCAGTCCCCAGGTGATGAGCGGCGCAGCGTCTCCCGGCCAGCAGGTCTGCACCGGCAGCCGCCCGAGATCCACGTCGGAGCCCTCGAGCACGACTTCGTGACAGGGCGCGCGCGTCACCACCCGCGGCTCCATCGAAAGCACGGTCTTCAGCAGCGGCAGCTTGTCCCACGCGTCCTTCCATCCGCGAGGCGGTTCCGGCTCCCGGAGCGTGGCGAGCAGCCCGCCAAGCTCGCGCAGCCCCGCAGCCGGGTCGGCGGCCTCCACTCCCATGCCGAGCGCAACGCGCTTGACCGTGCCGAACAGGTTGCCAAGCACGGGCATCGAATGTCCCTTCGGCTTCTCGAACAGCAGCGCCGGACCGCCCGCCTTCAGCACACGGTCGCAGATCTCGGTCATTTCGAGGCGCGGATCGACCGTTGCGAGGATGCGCTTCAGCTCGCCGCGTGCCTCGAGGCCGGCCAGGAAATCGCGCAGATCGCGGTACTTCATGGGCCAGGTGCACAGCCTCAGCGCAGCATGCCGGACCGGAAGTGGAGATCCAGCGCGAGCCCCGCAAACACCGCGAGCCCCACCCAGTTGTTGTTGCGGAAGGCGCGGAAACAACGGCTGCGGTCACGGCCGCGGATCAGCCAGTACTGGTAGAGGACCAGCCCGGCCGCAACGGCAAGCCCCGCGAAGTAGAAAGCGTCCAGCCGCTGCCAGCGGCCGATCGCCGTCAGGCAGGCGAGAAACAGGGCGTGCGCGATCATGACCCCCGCCACATCGAAGCGCCCGAGCATGATTGCGGAGGACTTCAGCCCGAGCTTGAGGTCGTCGTCGCGGTCCACCATCGCGTACTCGGTATCGTAGGCGATGATCCAGAAGAAGGTGGCGCCCATCAACGCCCATCCTGCGTGCGGTATGAGGCCCAGCTGCGCCGCGTAGGCCATCGGGATCGAGAAGCTGAACGCGACACCGAGCCAGGCTTGCGGGAAGACGAAGAAGCGCTTGAGGAAGGGGTAGATCACCGTGATCGCGAGCGCGGCGAAGGACAGCATCACGGTCATGAGATTGAGCTGCAGCACCAGTACAAAGGCGACGAGCAGCAACGCGACCGCCAGCACGATGGCCTCGCGCGGCGACACGATGCCGGTGGCGAGCGGCCGGTCGCGGGTGCGCTCCACGTGCGGATCGAACCTGCGGTCGGCGAGGTCGTTGATCACGCAACCGGCCGAGCGCAACAGGACGACGCCGAGGAGAAATATGACCAGGACATCGAGCTCGGGAACGCCGCGCCGCGCGAGCCAGAGGCTCCACAGCGCCGGCCACAGCAGGAGCGCCGCGCCGATCGGCCGGTCGAGGCGCATCAGCCGCTCGTAGGCGTCGAGCCGCTCCTTGAACGTCAGGGTCCGGACCATCCCGGCGGGTGATTCGGCCATCGAATCAGTATAGGCGATTACGCCCTCAAGTATTCGTGGCGGGCGCCGAGCCAGCGCAAAACGTGGGCGCGCGCCGCGTCCGGCTGATCACGCAGCAGCGTGGCGGCGGCCTCGCGCGCCGCATCGAGCAGGTCGCGGTCGGATTCGAGATCGGCGAAGCGCAGCAGCGGCTCCCCGCTCTGCCGCGCGCCGAGTAGCTCGCCTGGCCCGCGCAGCCGCAGATCGTGGCGGGCGATCTCGAAACCGTCGCGGTGCTCGAAGATAATCTTCAACCGCTCGCGGGCGGCGGGCGTCAGCGGATTCGCGTAGAGCAGGATGCAGACCGCCTCGTCCGCCCCGCGTCCGACCCGGCCGCGCAGCTGGTGCAGCTGAGCGAGCCCCATGCGCTCGGCGTGCTCGATCACCATCAGCGTCGCGTTGGGCACGTCCACGCCCACCTCGATCACCGTGGTGGCGACCAGCAGCTGGATCGCGCCGCGATGGAAGGCGTCCATGACTCGCGCCTTCTCCTTCATCTTGAGGCGCCCGTGGACGAGTCCCAGCTTCAGCTCGGGGAACGTCGTCGTGAGCGCAGCGTGCGTTTCGAGCGCCGTCTTCAGCTGGAGCTGCTCGGATTCCTCGATGAGCGGGCACACCCAGTAGGCCTGGCTCCCCGCCATGCAGGCGTCGCGCACCCGTCGGATCACTTCCGCGCGGCGCGCTTCGGAAACGAGACGGGTCCGGACCGGCGTCCGGCCGGGAGGCAACTGGTCGATGGTGGAGACGTCGAGATCGGCGTAGAAGCTCATCGCCAGCGTGCGCGGGATGGGCGTCGCGCTCATCATCAGCTGGTGCGGCTGCGCGCCCCGGTTGGGACGCGAGCCCTTCATCCGGAGCGCCAGGCGCTGGTGCACGCCGAAACGGTGCTGCTCATCCACGACGGCGAGCGCGAGATTGGCGAACTCGACCTCCTCCTCGATCAGCGCGTGGGTGCCGACCGCGATCCCCGCCTCGCCCTTCGCCACCGCGGCCAGCGCCGCGCGCTTGTCGCGGCGGACGAGTCCGCCGGACAGCCATGTCACCTTCACCGCGAGCGGCGCGAGCCATCCCGCGAACTTGCGATAGTGCTGCTCGGACAGGATCTCCGTCGGCGCCATGACCGCAACCTGGTAGCCGTTCTCGACGCATTGCAATGCCGCAAGGGCGGCCACGATCGTCTTGCCGCTGCCGACGTCGCCCTGGAGCAGCCGCTGCATCGGGTAGGGCTGCGCGAGGTCGTGCCGGATCTCGGCCAGCGCCCGGTTTTGCGCCGCGGTGAGCTTGAAAGGCAGCCGCGCCAAAAGCGCCTGTGCGAGCCTGCCGCGCGGCCTGAGTGCGGGCGCGCCGGCGCTCTTGCGCCGCTGGTAGTGCAAGCGCATCGAGAGCTGCTGCGCCAGCAGCTCGTCGAATTTCATCCTGCGCCAGGCGGGATGGCGGCGCTGCTGGAGCGCGTCCTGCGGGACCTGCGGCGAGGGATTGTGCAGCAGCATGACCGCCTCACGGAACGCCGGGAGCCCCAGCTCCGCCGCGAGCGCCGGCGGCAGGGTGTCCTCCAGATCGCAATCGGCGAGCGCGAGCGCGATCAGGCGCCGCAGGTCCTCCTGCCGCAGGCTCGCGGTCGTCGGGTACACCGGCGTCAACGCCTGCGCGACGGGCGCCTCGCCGTGCAGCACGCGGTAACGCGGGTGCGTCATCTCGGGCCCGAGGAATCCGTGGCGGATCTCGCCGAAGGCGCGCACGCGCGCGCCCGCGGCGAGGCTCTTCAGCTGGCTCGGGTAGAAGTTGAAGAAGCGCAGGGTCAGCACCCCGCTGCCGTCCTCGATGTGGCAGATGAGCTGGCGCCGCGGGCGGTACTTCACATCCGCCTCCACCACGGTGCCTTCGACCACGACCGGCTCGCCCGCCGGTGCTTCGTTCAACGCGTAGAGCCGCGTCTCGTCGTCGTAGCGCAGCGGGAGGTGCAGGACGAGATCGAACTTGGATGCGATCCCCAGCTTCGCCAGCTTGCCGAGCGTAGCTTGGCTCAACCCGGCAAGCGAGGATCGAGGATCGAGGATCGAGGATTGAGGGAATGCGCGGCTGGTCGGGCCAGCGGTCTCGGAATTCTTTCGGATTTGCGGTTTGATGCTCACGCCAGAACCCGCAGGGCGGGATTTAGATTACTCAGTCCTCAATCCTGTTTCCTCAATCCTGCAGTACCATGATGGCGTCCATCTCCACCAGCGCGCCGCGCGGCAGGCTCGCGATGCCGACCGCGGCGCGCGCGGGGTAGGGCGGCGAGAAATAGGCGGCCATGGTCTCGTTCACCAGAGCGAAGTGGCCGAGGTCGGTGAGATAGACGGTGAGCTTCACGACGTCCTTCAGGTCCCCGCCCGCCGCCTGCGCCACCGCCTGCAGGTTCTGGAATACGCGGTGGACCTGCGGGCCGATGCCCGCGACCACCTCCATCGTCGACGGATCGAGCCCGATCTGTCCGGCGAGGTAGACCGTCGCGCCGCAGCGCACCGCCTGCGAATAAGTCCCGATCGCCTTTGGCGCCGCGTCGGTGTGGATGATTTGCCTGGCCATGCCTGGTCCTCCGTCGGTGAGGGTCGCGGGAGACCGCCTAATGATGGAGCGCCGTGCGCCGGAATTCAATCAACCGGAGAACTTCGGCACGTACCCGGCGGGGATGTTACGGGCGGGATCCGGCAGTAAAGCGGGGAGGATTGTGGTGGAGACGAGGAGGATCGAACTCCCGACCTTCGCATTGCGAACGCGACGCTCTCCCAGCTGAGCTACGTCCCCACGCCTGTGCTGCGAGGGCGGAATTCTACAACGGCCCATCAAACCGCGACAATCTCGCCGCTGGAGCCTTGCTACCGCTCCCGCTCGCGCGCGCGATACGCCCACACGATCATCGCCGCGCCGGCGATGATCATCGGCGCCGACAGCCACTGCCCCATCGAGAACCCCAGCGCGAGCAGCCCGAGGAAATGGTCGGGCTCGCGCGTGAACTCGACGAGGAAGCGGATGAGGCCGTATCCCAGCAGGAACGCCCCCGAAACCGCGCCGCGCGGGCGCGGCCTCCGCGAGAACCACCACAGGACCGCGAACAGCACGACGCCCTCCAGCGCGAACTCGTAGAGCTGCGAGGGATGGCGCGGCACGCGGTCCACGTTCGGAAACACCATCGCCCACGGCACCTCGGCGGGGCGGCCCCACAGCTCCGCGTTGATGAAATTGCCGAGCCGGCCGGCCCCGAGCGCGAGCGGCACCAGCGGCGCGATGAAGTCGGTGACCGCGAGCCAGTCCTGGCGCCGCCGCCACGCGAACCACACCAGGGCGGCGATGACGCCGAGCATGCCGCCGTGAAACGACATGCCGCCCTCCCAGACGTAGAAGATGCGCCAGGGCTCGGTGGCGTAGTCGGCGAGCTTGTAGAACAGAACATAGCCCAGCCGCCCTCCGAGGATGGTGCCCAATATCACGTAGAACAACGCGTCATCGAGGTCCTTCGCCGCCCATACGCCGCCGGGCGTGTGCGCGATGCGGTAGCGGCCGGCAGCCCAGCACAGCGCAAATCCGATCAGATACATCAGCCCGTACCAACGTACCGCCACGGGGCCGATCGCCACCGCGACCGGGTCGAATTGAGGATGGACCAGCATGGGATAAAATGTCGCCCTCATTATATAAGACGCCCGGAGTTTCCCCATGCCGCTCAACAAGCGCAGCCAGCTGATTACCCAGGGTGTGCAACGCTCGCCCAATCGCGCGATGCTGCGCGCGGTCGGCTTCAAGGACGCCGACTTCACGAAGCCGATTCTCGGCATCGCCAACGGCTATTCCACGATCACGCCGTGCAACCTGGGCCTGAACGATCTCACCCGGCGCGCCGAGGCGGCCGCGAAGAAGGTCGGCGCCATGCCCCAGACCTTCGGCACCATCACGGTCTCGGACGGCATCTCGATGGGCACCGAGGGCATGAAGTACTCGCTCATCTCGCGGGAGGTGATCGCGGACTCGATCGAGACCGCGGTCCAGGGGCAGCGCATGGACGGGCTCCTCGCCATCGGCGGCTGCGACAAGAACATGCCGGGCGCGATGATCGCCATCGGCCGCATGAACATCCCCGCGATCTTCGTCTACGGCGGCACCATCAAGCCCGGCCACTACAAGGGGCGCGACCTCACGGTGGTGAGCTCGTTCGAGGCGGTGGGGGAATACACCGCCGGCAAGATCGGCAAGAACGAGCTCACCGGGGTGGAGCGCCGCGCCTGTCCCGGCGCCGGCTCCTGCGGCGGCATGTTCACCGCCAACACCATGTCCTCGGCGATCGAAGCGATGGGCATGAGCCTGCCCGGTTCCTCGACCATGGCGGCCGAGGACAGGGAAAAGCACGACAGTGCGGCGGAGTCGGCCGAGGTGCTGATGCACGCGATCAAGAAGGAACTCCTGCCGCGCACGATCATGACGCGGAAGGCGTTCGAAAACGCCATTTCGGTGGTGATGGCCGTGGGCGGCTCGACCAACGCCGTGCTGCACCTGCTTGCCATGGCGCACGCCGCGGAGGTGCCGCTCGCGATGGAGGACTTCGAAACGATCCGCGGGCGCGTCCCGGTGCTGTGCGACATGAAGCCCTCGGGGCGCTACGTCGTGACCAACCTGCACGAGGCAGGCGGCATCCCGCAGGTCATGAAGATGCTGCTCGAGCACGGGCTGCTGCACGACGATTGCATGACGATCACCGGCAAGACCATCGGCGAGGCTCTGAGGAAGGTGCCTGCGCATCCGCCGCGGAACCAGGACGTGATCCGGCAGTGGGAGAACCCGATGTACTCCCACGGCCATCTCGCGATTCTCAAGGGCAACCTCGCGCCGGAAGGAGCAGTCGCCAAGATCACCGGAGTGAAGCGCTCCAGGATCACGGGGCCGGCGCGGGTATTCGACTCCGAGGAGGCGGCGATGGCGGCGATCCTCCAGAAGAGCATTCGCTCGGGCGACGTGGTGGTGATCCGCTACGAAGGGCCGAAAGGCGGACCCGGCATGCGCGAGATGCTCTCGCCCACCTCCGCGCTGGTGGGCGAAGGGCACGCCGAGGACGTCGGTCTCATCACCGACGGGCGCTTCTCGGGCGGCACCTACGGCATGGTGGTGGGTCACGTCGCGCCGGAAGCCGCGGTGGGCGGCCCGATCGCGCTGGTGAACGAAGGCGATTCGATCACAATCGACGCCGAACGCCGCCTGCTCCAGGTGAACGTCTCCGACGAGGAGCTCGCCCTCCGCCGCGCGGCTTGGCGTCCGCTCGCGCCGCGTTACACCCGCGGCATCATGGCCAAGTACGCGGCGCAGGTCTCCTCGGCGAGCCGAGGCGCCGTGACCGACTGATGTATTGCCGCGCAAGTGTCGCCGCGCGGCGACACGCGGGGCGCGGCACAGGGCTGACCGCGGGAACGACCTGTGGCAAAGTACGTCGAACCCACAGGAGGAAAATCATGATGACAGCATTGAAGCGCGTTGTTTCCAGCGTACTCATCGTGTGCACCCTCGGCGCGGGCATGCCGTTGCCAGCCTCCGCAGGAATCATCGCCACTGACCAGGTTGCCACGAGCGCCGGACGTGACCGGGTGAAGAGCTTTCTCGACCGCGCGGAGGTGCGGGAGCGGATGCAGGCGCTGGGCGTGAATCCGCAGGCCGCGCGTGACCGCGTGGATGCGCTGAGCGACGAGGAAGTCGCAGCGCTCGCGGGACGCCTCGATCAGCTGCCGGTCGGCGGCACCGATGTCCTGGGCGTAGCGCTGATAGTCTTCCTCGTCCTGCTCCTCACGGACATCCTCGGCTATACGAAGATATTCCCGTTCACCAGGCCGGCCCAGAAATAATCTTGACTCGCCGCCACGCAGCCCCCGCCATTGTGGGGGTTTTGCTTTGTGCCGTCCTCCCCGGGTTGACCGGCTGCGCGACCCCGCAAGTCGAGGCGCTTCTCGCGCGCCCGCCGGAGACATTGCCGCAGCGCACCGAACTCACCCGTGTGCCGTTTTATCCGCAGGAGGAGTATCAATGCGGGCCCGCTGCGCTCGCAATGGTCCTCACCCATTCGGGCTCGGCAACAACGCCCGAGGCGCTGGTCCCGCAGGTCTACCTCCCCGCCCGTGAAGGCTCGCTGCAGGCGGAAATGCTTGCGGCCGCCCGCCGCAACGGACGGGTCGCCTACCGACTGGCACCGCGGCTGGAGGATGTGCTGCGGGAGGCGTCCGACGGCACTCCGGTGATCGTGCTCCAGAATCTCGCCCTCGGTTTCGCGCCGCTCTGGCATTACGCGGTCGTCGTCGGCTACGACCTGCCGCGCGAGGAAATCATTCTGCGCTCCGGCACCACGTCGCGGGCGGTGATGACGCTCACCACATTCGAGCACACCTGGGCGCGCGGCGAGCATTGGGCCATGGTGGCGCTCGCCCCGGAGCAGCTGCCCGCAACAGCTGACGAGAACCGCTACGTGGTCGCGGTCGCGGCGCTGGAACGAGTCGCCCCCGGAGCCGCGCGCCGCGCCTACACGACAGCGATCGGGCGCTGGCCCGGCAATCTGGCCGCGCGGATCGGCCTCGGCAACACGGCCTACGTGCTGCGCGACCTCCCCGGCGCCGAGACGGCATACCGCGAGGCGATCCGCCTCCACCCCCGGGCGGCCGACGCGTGGAACAACCTGGCTCAGACCCTGTTCGAGCTCCGGCAGCGGGACGCGGCTCTGGCCGCCGCGCAACGTGCGGTCGACATCGGAGGCGCGCGGCTCGACCAGTACCGGGCAACCTTGCAGGCCATCGCCGGGTCGCGCTGAGCACGGCCGGCACGATGCGCCGGCCAACGGGCCGTGACACAATGCGTCCACACCCGCCGCTCGTCATGCCCAACCGCCTCGCCAACGAGACTTCGCCCTACCTGCGGCAGCACGCCGACAACCCTGTGGATTGGTATCCATGGGGAGAGGAAGCGCTCAAGCTCGCGCGCGAGGCCGACAAGCCGATCCTGCTCTCGATCGGCTACTCCGCCTGCCACTGGTGCCACGTCATGGCGCACGAGTCCTTCGAGGATCCCGAGGTGGCGGCGGAGATGAACCGGCACTACATCAACATCAAGGTGGATCGCGAGGAGCGGCCCGATCTCGACCAGGTCTACCAGACCGCGCATGCGATGCTGACGCAACGGAGCGGCGGCTGGCCGCTCACCCTCTTTCTCATGCCCGACGGCACGCCGTTCTTCGGCGGCACGTATTTTCCCAAGCGCGCCCGCCACGGCATGGGCGGTTTCCTCGACCTGCTGCCGCGCGTCGCGGAAGCCTACCGCGACAAGCGCGAGGAGATCGGGCGGCAGAACGCGGCGCTCCTCGACGCCCTCGCGCGAACGTTGCCGGCGCCGGCGGGCGCGCAGGAGCTCAAGCGCTCGCCGCTCGACGCCGCGGTGCGCGAGTTCGCCCAGATTTTCGACGACGTGCACGGTGGCATCGGCCACGCGCCCAAATTCCCGCACCCCTTCGAGCTCGCTTTCTGCCTGCGGCGCCATGCGCTCGACGGCGGCGAGCTCGGCCTCGCGATCACGCGCCTCACGCTCGTGAAGATGGCCGAGGGCGGCATCTTCGACCAGCTGGGCGGCGGCTTCTGCCGCTACAGCGTCGATCCCTACTGGAGCATTCCGCATTTCGAGAAGATGCTCTACGACAACGCGGCTCTGATCGCCCTCTACAGCGACGCCTGGCTCGTCACGCGGCCGCCGCTGTTCGAGCGAACGGTGCGCGGCATCGCGGGCTGGGTGATGCGCGAGATGCAGTCGCCGGAGGGTGGCTACTACTCCTCGCTCGACGCCGACTCCGAGCACGAGGAAGGCAAGTATTACGTGTGGACGCCGGACGAAGTGAGGGACCTCCTCACGGCCGACGAGTACGCAGTGGTCGAGCCCCACTACGGGCTCGACGCCGCTCCCAACTTCGAAGGCCACCGCTGGAACCTGCGGGTGATGAAGCCGCTCGAAGTCGTCGCGAAACGGCTCGATTCCCCGGTTGCGGAGTGCGAGGCGCGGCTCGAATCCGCGCGCGCGAAACTTCTCGCCGCGCGCGAGCAGCGCGTGCGCCCGGGGCGGGACGACAAGGTCCTCACGAGCTGGAACGCGTTGATGGTGCGGGGGCTCGCGCGCGCCGCCCGCGCGTTCGGCGAAGATGCCTGGCTCGCCTCCGCGCGGCGCGCGCTGGATTTCATCCGGGCAACGCTGTGGCGCGGCGGCCGGCTCCACGCCACCTACAAGGATGGCACCGCGCATCTGAACGCCTATCTCGACGACCACGCCTTTCTGCTCGATGCGCTGCTCGAGCTCATGCAGTGCGAATTCCGGGAGGACGATCTGCGGTTCGCGCGCGATCTGGCGGAGCTGCTGCTCGAGCGCTTCGAGGATCGCGCGGCGGGCGGCTTTTTCTTCGTCTCGCACGACCACGAGAAGCTGATTCACCGCGCCAAGCCCGGCCACGACAACGCGACTCCCGCCGGCAACGGCATCGCTGCGTTTGCCCTGCAGCGGCTGGGCCACCTGATCGGCGAGCCGCGTTATCTGGAAGCTGCGGAGCGCACGTTGAAGCTTTTCTATGCCCCGCTCGAGCGCCAGCCGGGCGCCTTTGTGAGCCTCGCCACGGCGCTCGATGAGCACCTCGTCCCGCCCCAGACCGTCGTCCTGCGCGGCGAAGCCGGCGCGATGTCCGGGTGGCGGCGCGCACTTGCGGCGCGCTACCGCCCCGATACCCTCGTCGTCGCCATTCCCGCCGGTCAGGCAGGGCTGCCGCCCGTCCTCGACAAGGCCGCGCCCCCCCGCGGAGTCAACGCCTGGGTGTGCCGCGGTGTTACGTGTCTTCCGCCCATCAACGATCTCGCGGCACTCGAGCGCACGCTGTCCGCCGCAAGCAACCCGGGGTAAGGGTTTCCCTTACTCCACGTCTGCTCCGGGCAAGGAACCTGTCGGACTAACGGTCGACCGGTTCCTGCTAGAATGCGCGGGCTTTTTTTGACCTGTACGCAAATAACCCCGGAGACTCTGCATGAAAATCATCGTTACCCTTTTCGCCGCCATAGCCGTGGCTACGTTTGCCGCGGGCGCGCACGCCGCCGATGCCAAGGCCGCCGAGGCGCTCGCCAAGTCGAGCGGCTGCCTCGCCTGCCACACGGTAGACAAGAAGCTGGTGGGGCCGAGCTACAAGGAGATCGCCGAGCGCTACCGCAACGACAAGAAAGCCGCGGCGACCCTTGCGCAGAAGGTGAAGGCAGGCGGCAAGGGCGCCTGGGGCGACATCCCGATGCCGCCCAACGCCCACGTGAAGGACGCCGACATCAGGACCCTGGTGCAGTGGATCCTGTCGACCCGGTGAGCCGGGGGCCGCGCCGGCGCTCGCGATGGTTGCCGATGAGGTATGCTTGCAGCGATGCTCGGAGGGGAAAGTCGCGAGCGTGAAATCGATAGCGCCCGAATCCCTGACGATGATAATTTCCCAATTGGTAACAACCACTTACCATAAAGGAGCCGCCATGGTACGCCAATCCGCTCTCCTCTCTCTCCTCACGGTCGTGTCCGCCCTGAACCTCTCCGGTTGCGGCAGGGATGCCCCGCAGCCGGGCGCGGCGGTCGTCAAGATCGGCCAGGTGTCGCCGCTGACCGGGCCGCAGGCGCACCTCGGCAAGGACAACGACAACGGCGCGCGGCTCGCGATCGAGGAGTTGAACGCCAAGGGCGTGACGATCGGCGGCACCCAAGTGAAGTTCGAGCTGGTGAGCGAGGACGACCAGGCCGATCCCAAAACCGGCACCATCGTCGCGCAGAAGCTGGTGGACGCGAAGGTCGCCGGGGTCATCGGCCATCTCAATTCCGGCACCACGATACCCGCCTCCAAGATCTACAACGACGCCGGCATACCGCAGATCTCGCCCTCGGCGACCAACCCCAAGTACACGCACCAGGGCTACAAGGGCGCGTTCCGCGTGATGGCGAACGACGTGCAGCAGGGCAAGGTGCTCGGCGAGTACGCGGTGGCCAAGCTCACCGCGAAGAAGATCGCGATCATCGACGACCGCACCGCCTACGGGCAGGGGCTGGCCGATGAGTTCGAGAAAGCGGCGAAGGCCGGGGGCGCGACCATCGTCGGCCGCGAGTACACCACCGACAAGGCGACCGACTTCCGCTCCATCCTCACCAACGTGAAGGCGAGGCAGCCGGACCTCGTGTTCTACGGCGGCATGGACGCGCAGGC
>Ga0299906_10001031_pt1 | contig 24411 bp, 17 predicted proteins | sample RVTome_14_FD_200259 | JGI IMG/M metagenome (GOLD analysis project Ga0299906, IMG submission 200259) | Soil microbial communities from uranium-contaminated site in the Upper Colorado River Basin, Wyoming, United States - RVT145D125 (version 2) ...
GATCACCTCCAGCTTCGCGAAGAACGTCGCCCAGGAGCTGGGACTCGCGCTCGGCCCGGAGCAGACGAAGCGCCTTTCCCGGCTGACCATGGCGGTGTGCCTCGGAGCCGCCATCGCCCTGGCGCTGGTGCAGCCGCCCCTGGTCCAGTGGATCATCCTGTTCTCCCTCGGAGGGATCGGGGTCTCGGCGTTCGCGCCGATCCTGCTCGGCATGTACTGGAGGCGCGGCAACCAGCAGGGTGCGCTGGCCTCCATCGCCTGCGGGATGACCCTGTACGTTCTGGCCTTCACCGTCGCGCCGGAGATCGGCGTGCTGGGGATGCACCCGTCCTTCCCGTGCACCGTGGTCGCCGTGGCGGTCTACGTCGTGGTGAGCCTGGCGACCCCGCGGCCGCCGGAGGACGTGGTCGCGGTGTTCTGGGGCGTGAGCCGGCGGAAGAGCCCGGCGTGAGCGCGCTTCGCATCACGGCCGTCGAGCTGTTCCGGGCGGCGATCCCCATGGTCGCCCCCTTCCGGATCGCCCTGGGGACGGTCAGCCAGGCCGACTACCTCTTCGTCCGGATCGACACCGACGCCGGGGTCTCCGGCTGGGGTGAGGCGACCCCGTTCTCGATGATCACCGGCGACACCCAGGGCACCAACCTCGCCGCCGCGGTGGACCTCGCGAGGTTGCTGCTGGGCGAGGATCCCCTCGACATCGAGGGCCGCGTCGACGACATGCGCCGCTTCCTCGCGTTCAACAGCAGCGCTCGCTCCGCCTTTGACATGGCGCTCCACGACGTCGCGGGAAAGGTGGCGGGCCTGCCGCTCTACGCGCTGCTCGGGGGGAGCCGGCGAGCGCTCGCGACGGACCGCACCATCGGCCTCGCCGCGCCGGAGCGGATGGCGGAGCAGGCTCTGGAGCTGGCGCGGAGCGGGGTGCCGGCCATCAAGGTCAAGCTCGGCACCACGGCGCGCGAGGACGTGAGCCGCGTCGACCGCATCCGCGCGGCGATCGGCGGCGAGCTGCCGCTACGCGTCGACGCCAACCAGGGGTGGGACTTCCCGACCGCGGTCGGGGTGCTGACCCGGCTCGAGTCCTCCGGCATCGAGTACTGCGAGCAGCCGGTTGCCCGCTGGGACCACGACAGCCTCAGGCGCCTGCGCCAGCGCGTGTCGGTGCCGATCATGGCCGACGAGTCGCTGTTCGACCACCACGACGCCTTCGAGCTGCTGGCCGGGGACTGCTGCGACTACCTGAACATCAAGCTGGCCAAGTCCGGCGGCATCCACACCGCCCTTCAGGTCAACGCGGTCGCCGAGGCCCGCGGCATCGCGTGCATGCTCGGCTGCATGATGGAGACCCGGCTCGGTCTGACCGCGGCCGCCCACCTGGCGTCCGCGAGGCGGAACGTCCGCTACGCGGACCTCGACGGCCACTACCAGCTCGCGGAGGACCCGATCGGTGGCGGAGCGCGCTGGGACGCCGGCACGATCACGCTGCCCGACGCCCCGGGGATCGGCGCTGAGGTGGACCCCGGCTTCCTCGCCCGCTGCGAGCGGACCCGCATCGCCTGAGGGAGCCCCGGGGCCCGTCAGGGCGTCACGGGGCGCAGATCCAGGTCGTGGAAGTCGTAGGAGAAGTCCGTGGCGGGGGATACGGCCTTCATCCGGATCCGCTCGACGCTGCCCTCGGGAGCGAGCGAGAAGGTGACGTACGCGTCCGCCATCAGCCCCCGGTCCGTCCAGCGCGCGACGAAGGTGTCGTGCTGGAAGTGCTCGAGGGGACCCTGCAGGGGCGGGTTCCTGTCGGAGTGGAACCAGAGCCGCCCCTCCTCGAGGGTGATCCGGATCTCGCCGTACCAGTCGTCCCGGTAGCGGCCCGCGTACGCCTCGAGCGGCAGGCTCGGCGCGCTGTCCGCGGCGCGCGACTGCCAGGCGGCGGCCACCACCGCGTCGGCCGCGTCCTGCCGGCTCCGCGTCGCCGCGGAGAGGATCCCGATCCAGTCGCGCTCCCCCTCCGCCTCGTCGGCGAGGAACTGGTGCACGATGTCGTTGACGACGGCCCGGGGTGCCGCGGACATCTGGTTGTTCGTCGCGAACACCGCGAGCCCCTGCCTCGGCAGGACGGCGATGAACGTGGTCATACCCCACACGGCGCCGCCGTGGGACAGCATCGGCTGCCCGTAGAACGTCGAGACGTTCCACCCCAGCGCGTACGCGCTCAGGGAGGCGCCGGCGTGCTCGGCGAGGTAGCCCGCCACCGGCAGCAGCGTCACGGGCTGGGTGAGCTGGCGGAACTGCTCGGCGCTGATCAGCCGCGCGCCTTCCTCCGTGACCCCTTCGGCGAGCAGGAAAGACATCCAGCGCGCCATGCTGCGCGCGCTGCATGTGATGCCGCCGGCGGCCGAGACAGCGCCGGTCACACGCGTCGTCGTCGTCTCGAGCCGTCCGTCGACCACCACGTGCGGGGTCGCCAGGTCCGCACCCTGAGGGGCACGCTCGGCGGAGGCCACGCAGTCGGTCATGCCCAGGGGCCGGAGCAGCCTCTGCTCGAGGAACGTCTCGAAGCCGCCTCCGCTGCCCCGCGCCACCACCTCTCCGGCGACGATGTAGAGCAGGTTGTCGTAGTCGAAGCGGGACCGGAAGCTGCTCGCCGGCTCGAGATAGCGGAGCGCGCGCACGACCTCGTCCGGCGTCGCGTGGCCGTCCGGGAAGATCAGCAGGTCGCCGGCGCCGAGGGGCAGGCCGCTGCGGTGCGTCAGCAGGTCGCGCACCGTGAATTCCCGGGTGACCCAGGGATCGTGCATGCGGAACTCGGGGAGGTGGTCGCTGACCGGATCCTCCCAGGCCAGCCGTCCCTCGTCGGCCAGGAGCGCGAGCGCGGCGGCGGTGAACGCCTTCGTCACCGACCCGATCTGGAACAGGGTCCGATCGCCGACCCGTGTGTCCGAGTCGACCTCGACGCTGCCGTGACCGTCCGAGTAGAAGAGCCGCCCCCCGTGGACCACCGACACGGCCATGCCGGGGGCGTCGAAGACGTCCATGGCGCGCGCGATCGACGCGTCGATCGACTCCCGGGTCGGCTCCGCCCAGAGCGGTCCGGCCCCTGCCAGGCTCACGAGAACGGCCACGAGACGGCGTCCTGCCGATCGGCTCAGAGTGCGCATCGGTACCTCGCTTCCTCCGGCACGCCGGGTGGCCGGGCCGCATTCGCAACATTCATTGTGTCATCGCCGCTAGCGCGCCGCGACGCTTTCAGGCACGGAGCCCTGATTCAAGCGCTTGATCATCCCCGTTCCCGTCCCAGGGGAGTCCCGCCGGGCGGCCTCTTGACCTCGTGCAACATATGATGCTTTGATAGCGTCGGCGCGGGGAGGGCTCACGGCGGCGCCATCGGACCCCGTGGCCCAAGGAGGTAGCCATGAAGCGGCCCACCGGTCGGATGCTGCTGGCGTTCTCGATTGCCTGCCTGGCTGGAGGTCCGGTCTCGGCACAGGAATCGCCGGAAGCCGAGGAGCCGGCCCAGGAACCCGACCAGGGAGACCAGTCGGAGGAGTCCCTGAGGTTCAAGGACGAGGTCGTCGTCACGGCGCAGAAACGCACGGAGGCCCTCGCCGAGGTCCCCGCGTCGGTCACGGTCGTCTCCGGACAGACCCTGGAGCAGCAGCGGGCCCACGACTTCCAGGACCTCGCCTCCCTGGTGCCGGGCTTCAGCCTCACCAGCAGCCGGCCGGGCGTCACCCGCATCACCCTGAGGGGCATCAACACCGGCGGGGTCGCGTCGACCGTGGGCGTCTACGTCGACAACGTCCCCTTCGGATCGAGCAGCGGGCTGGCCAACGCGGCGGTCCTGTCCGGGGACTTCGACACCTTCGACCTCGCCCGGGTCGAGGTGCTGCGGGGGCCCCAGGGCACGCTGTACGGCGCCAGCTCCCTCGGCGGCGTCCTGAAGTACGTTCCGAACGCCCCGTCGACCGAGAGGTTCGAGGGGCGGTTCCTGGGCAGCACGGAGGCGCTCCAGGACGGCGACCCCGGCTACTCCGCGACGGGCCTGGTGAACGTGCCCTTGAGCGACGAGGCCGCCTTCCGGGCGAGCGGCTTCTATCGTTTCGACGACGGCTTCATCGACTCGCTCGGCAACAACCCGATCCCGAGCCTCACCGACCCGGGTCTCAACATCGTCGACGGCAGCCGCGTGGACGAAGGGCTCAACTCCCTCGACAAGTTCGGGTTCCGCGGAGCCCTCCTGTTCCAGCCCTCGGAGGTGTTCTCGCTGGAGCTGAACGTGCAGGCGCAGAACACCGAGACCGGGGGAACCCAGGTGATCGAGGCCGACCCGGAAACGCTCCGACCGCTGAGCGACGACCCGGTGCAGTCCCGCTACCACCCGGAGTTCACTGACGTGAGGTACCGGGTGTTCAGCGGCACGCTCGACTGGGACCTCGGCGCTGCGCGCGTGGAGTCCGTGACGAGCTACAGCACCTTCGAGCAGGAGTTCCAGACCGACTCGGCGCTCGCGACAGGCCTGACCGGCGGTCCCCCCCTGGCGGCGCTCGTGACCCTGCTCTTCGGCGACGCCGCGACGCGGCCCCTCAGCGCGATCCTCCCCCAGGTCACCAGCACCGACAAGTTCGCCCAGGAACTGCGCCTGGTATCGCCGGAAGACGACACGTTCGAGTGGCTGCTGGGCGGGTACTTCACGAAGGAGGATTCCCGCATCGAGCAGGCCATCCTCGCCGTCGAAGCCGGCTCCGAGACGCGCGCCTCGGGCATTCCGGCCCTGGCAGACATCTCCCTCGACTCGACCTACGAGGAGTTCGCCGCGTTCGCGAACGCCACCGCCCACGTCACGCCCCGCTTCGACATCTCCTTCGGGGCGCGCATCAGCAACAACGAGCAGGTCGCCTCGCAGGTCTCCGACGGGCCCCTGGTCGGCGGGCTGACGCAGTTCGACGACGCCACGTCCTCGGAGACCCCGTTCACGTTCTCGGTCTCGCCCCGTTTCGAGCTGAGGGACGGCTCGGCGATCTACGCCCGCGTGGCCACGGGCTTCCGGCCGGGGGGCCCGAACGTCCTCCCGCCGGGCGCGCCGGCGGGCGTCCCGAGGACGTACGACTCGGACACGCTGACGAGCTACGAAGCCGGGCTCCGGACGACCTCGTCGGACGGCCGCTTCTCCCTCGACCTCAGCGCCTTCTACCTGGACTGGGAGGACATCCAGCTGCTCGCGGTCGTGAACGACTTCGGGGTCAACGGCAACGGGGGCACCGCGGAGAGCAAGGGCCTCGAGCTCACCGCCAGCGTGACGCCGACGCCCGGCCTGACGTTTTCGCTGAACGGTGCCTACACCGACGCGCAGCTCACCCAGGACACCGATCCCGTCGTCGGCGGCATGGACGGCGACCCGCTGCCGTACGTCCCCGAGTGGAGCTTCGGCCTCAATGGAGGCTACGAGTGGACCGTGCTGGGCGACTCGACGGCCCACATCGGCGGGGGCGTGAGCTACACCGGCGACCGCACCGCGGCGTTCTCGGACCGGGGCGCCGACGGTGGCCTGCGCGCCGCCGAGAGCTACACGACGCTGGACCTGCGCGGCGGGCTCTACGCGGGGCGCTGGTCCCTGGAGGTCTACGGCCGCAACCTGACGAACGAGATGGGCGTCACGGCCATCAACGCGCCCGGCTTCCTGCCGAACGGTGCCGTGGGTCTGGGCCTGATCCGGCCGCGGACGATCGGCGTGTCGGTCGGCGTGAGGTTCTGGGGCTCGTAGCGAGGCGGCTCGCCTGACCCGTCGGGCAGCCGGAGGCTCCCACGCTTTGGCGAGGCGACGAGCTCAGGACAGCAGGAGCCGCAGGTCGTCGGGCCCGAGGCTGCGGATCAGGCAGGTTGAGCCCCAGACCGCCGGCCTTGAGGCTCACGAGGAAGAGCGGACAGCCCGGCCACCTGCTGCTTGGTCCGGCGCAGGATGAACGGCCGCAGCGCCCGGGCCAGCAGGGCGCGGGCGTCTCCGGCCGCCTCTCTGACGAGGGGAGCCAAATGTCACGTATTCGGCGATCCTAGCAGCGGGGCTTGACCGCCACGAGGGCATCGGTCGACTGGTGGTCCGGCCGTGGCCGGCGCTCCCCGGATGCCGGTGCCACTAAACCCTCGCGGGCCTCATGACATCCTGACTGGCGAGATGAGCGAGCCCGAACTGACCGGCGACGAGCCCGAGGAGCTGATTCGCCGGGCCGCCGCGGGAGACGCCGCCGCCTTCGAATGCCTCTACCGGGCCTACGTCAAGCGGCTCTACTCGATCTGCCGCCGGATCGTGGGGGAGGAAGCGCTGGCTCGGGATCTGACCCAGGATGCCTTTCTGCAGGCGTGGCGAACGCTCGGGAGCTACCGGGGCGACGGCAGCTTCGGCGCTGGCTTCAACGGCTGGCTGTCAACGTGGCGCTCTCCGCCCAGCGGCGTCGCACGCGGCGGCTGGCCCTGCTGGCTCGGCTCGCCGCGACACCGTTCCGCTCCGGGGCGCGGCCCTCCCGGGAGAGCGCCCTCGACCTGGACAAAGCCGTCGCTGCGCTTCCACCGCGCGCGCGTGAGGTGTTCGTGCTGCACGACGTCTACGGCTACGACCACACCGAGCTCGCCCAGCTGCTCGGGATCGCGATCGGCACCTCGAAAGCGCACCTTCACCGCGCGCGCTGCGCGCTGCGAGAGGTACTCGAGCCATGAACCACCGACACGCACTGGAGCTCCTCGACGACTTCCTCGACGGCGAGCTCAGCCCCGCTCTTTCCGCAGACGTGCAGCGGCACCTGGACGGGTGCGTCGTGTGCCGGGCGCGAGAGGGCCAACTGCGCCGGCTGGTCGCCCGCGCCCGCGCCCTACCCGATCTGGCCGCGCCTGTGGCCGAGCTCTGGGAGGGCCTTCGCCGACGAGCCGAGACGGCGCGGCGGCGACCTCGAGTCGGGCCTGGCCTCGCCGCCTGGCCCATCGCGGCCGCCGCGACGGCCGTGGCTGTCGTCGGATGGCTCTCCCTCCCGAGCTCCTCGCCTGGTGGAGCCGGCCAGATCCAACCCTCCCGCACAGTCGGGGCTGCGGAAGTCGCCGGCCACGCGGGGGCGATCGGCCGGCTCTCCCAGGTGATCCTGAACGTAGGCGACATGGGTGCTCAGGTGGCCTTCTACCGCGACGTCATGGGCTTCGCGATCGTGTATCCGCAAGCGGCCGCGGGAGATCTGGCTCGCGAGACCTTCGTCCGCTTCGACACCGGTGGCGCGTTTCTCGTCCTGCACGCTGGCCGCGCGGGCCGAGCCCAGCGCGACGAGCCGCGCCTATCCTTCATGACGGATGATCTCGACCTGGCGCGGGCGGTGCTCGTCTCCCGCGGGGTAGAAGTCAGCCGCGTGCGCAGCCCCGCGCCAGGGGTCCTCGTCGTCGACGCCCGCGACCCCGAAGGCAACGCCTTCCACGTCGAAGCTCGCGTTCCTGCACAGGAGCGGTGATCGCGCAGCGGCCCACTGCCCGAGTCTCCGCGAGACGAGATGTAGAGATGCGCGATGGTGGACTCGTCGCGCCCTGGTACAATGACCCGGCCGCTGTCGCCTTCGTGGGCACACGGCGCACGACTCCCCAAACAGGGACAGGAGGAGATGCGCGTGCCCACCACGAAGTGACCGGCTCAGCGGCGCTCACGGTATTCTTGACGGAAGTCGTCGTGGCGACCCGCGGCGCAAGGGAAGCTCGGGGCACGCCGCCGTGGACGCCAGCGCGGTCCCGCCGCCCTACGACGCCTGGCCGTTCTCCAGAAGCCGACGGTAGTCTTCGGCCGAGAGCGTAGGGGCCTGGACTACCCAGCTCTTGAGCCTCTCCGGGTCCGCGCACGACTCGATAACCGGAATCGCCCAGGACAGCAGCGTCGGATGGCAACGCCGGACGATCTCGCGGCACAGCTCGCGCTCGACCCTCAGAATCTGCTCGCGAGCCTCGGCGCGACCTTCCTCCCGACCCTCCTCCCGACCTTCATCGCGGGCTTCCTGCCATATGCTCGACTGCATGATCCGCTCCCTCCCAATCAGGCGTCGGAGCTGCTCTACAGTGTAGCGCTGCTCCGCCAGAACGTGCACGATCGCCAGGAGGTCCGGCTGCTGCTCCGGCGGCGCGCTCGACTCGATCCCACGGCACGCTTGCTCTACCCAGCGCAGGTCCGCCCTCCGCATCAGCGGGACCAGGGCCAGCATGCCAGGCCGCCCCGAAGCGATGGCCTCGGCCGGGTCAAGGTCCGCCAGTCTCACGCAACCGAACCGCCACTCATTGAGGACCTCGCCGGCCACACGCAGCCGATAAGTCGGCTCTCCGCCGGGAACGTCGGACTCCACGTAGAGGATCGTGGTGGCAACCGGGAGGCCAAGCTGGCGAATCAGCAGCACGTCGTACTCGAGGCAGCGCAGCAGCAGATCGGGCTCGTCGCGCGCTTGGAACTCCAGATGGCGGAGATAGAGCTCGCCCTCCCGCTCCAACTCGATCAGGGAGTCGACGCTCCTGCGCACGGCCTGAAGCTCCAGTGCCTTGACGGAGCGGACGCTGGCGCCTTCGTCTCCGGTGAGATGGAGCAGGTCCTGTGCTCGATGCTGGAAGAGCTTCTTGAGCGGCAGGTCGGTCTGCAGGTGGCGCCTCCTCACTCCGGCGCCATGGGCGCGGGAAGGCTCAGTGTCCCGCACCGGGGTGTCAGGAGAGGTCCAATGTACGACGAGGGCGCCAGCGCTCGTGAGGGCGAGGACGAATGTGCCGGCGTGGGTGACGACTCGAAGGTGCGGGTCGCGACGGGACGACTGCGAGTCCGGCCGTATCAGCGCGAGACTTCGAGATTCGACTGCGTCGCCCGAGCCGGGTTCGCACGAACCCCGTCGGAGGTCCGCAGCTTCCCACAGCCCCCACTAGGGCTTGGCGGCGTCGCGATCGGTGGGCTGACTGGTGGCGTGGCTCTCGCCCGTTCGCGAGGTGCCGCCGACGCTCCGACTCGCTGACCCGCGTTCGATCGAAGCGTGCCTCGAGGCCGGCAGATGGAGGCTCGAAAGTGATCAGCTCAGCCCACGGGCTCAGGACAGCAGGAGCCGCAGGTCGTCGGGCCCGAGGCTGCGGATCAGGCTGTTGTCCTCGGTGATGATCGCCGCCGCCAGGTCCCGCTTCGCCTTCTGCAGCTCCAGGATCCGCTCCTCGACCGTGTCGGGCGCGACGAGGCGGTAGGCGAACACCGGACGCGTCTGGCCGATGCGGTGAGCGCGGTCGATGGCCTGCATCTCCACGGCCGGGTTCCACCATGGATCGAGCAGGAAGACGTACTCCGCCGCCGTCAGGTTGAGCCCCAGACCGCCGGCCTTGAGGCTCACGAGGAAGAGCGGACAGCCCGGGTCCGACTGGAAGCGCTCCACGCGCGCCTGCCGGTCGAGCGTCTGGCCGTCGAGGTACTCGTACGGCACGCCCGCCTCGTCCAGCCGCGACCGCACGAGGCCCAGCATCCGCGTGAACTGCGAGAAGACGAGAGCCTTGTGTCCCTCCTCCCGCACCTCGTGGAGCATCGGGAGGAGCGCATCCAGCTTCGCGCTCGGCTGGCCGGAGCGCGACGGATCGATGAGGGCCGGGTGACACGCGGCCTGCCGGAGCCGCAGCAGGGCCTCGAGGATGAGGAAGGCGGACCGCCCCAGGCCCTGCCGGCGCACGCTGCGCAGCACCCGCTCGCGGTAGTGCTCGCGCAGCTCGTCGTAAGTGCGCCGCTGTGCAGTGCCGAGCGGACAGCCGATGGTCTGCTCCGACCGCGGCGGCAGGTCGCGGGCCACCTGCTGCTTGGTCCGGCGCAGGATGAACGGCCGCAGCGCCCGGGCCAGCAGGGCGCGGGCGTCTCCGGCCGCCTCGTTGTCGGCGCCCAGGCGCCGCAGCAGAGCCGAGGCGCCGAGCATTCCGGGGTTGAGGAACTCGAACAGGCTCCACAGCTCGCCCAGGTGGTTCTCGACCGGCGTGCCGCTCAGCGCCAGCCGGTGGCGGCCGCGCAGCAGGCGCACGGCCTTGGCCGAGTCCGTCTCCGCGTTCTTGATCGCCTGCGCTTCGTCCAGGACGACGTAATCGAACTCCGCCTCGGCCAGGAAGGCGGCGTCGCGCCGCAGGGTGCCGTAGGTGGTGAGGACGACGTCGCAGCCGGCGAGCGCCGCGGCCTCGCGGGCCCGGTCCGGGCCTCTGTGCTCCAGCACCCGCAGCCGGGGCGTGAAGCGCTCCGCCTCCTGGCGCCAGTTGAAGAGGAGCGAGCGGGGGACGACCACGATGGAGGGCGGCCCGGCCCCCGGCGCGCCGCCGTCTGGCGGCGCGGCCCGCGACGCGAGCAGCGCGAGCACCTGCACCGTCTTGCCGAGCCCCATGTCGTCGGCGAGACAGCCCCCGAGCCGCAGCCGCTGCAGGAAGCCGAGCCAGCCGAGGCCCTCCTTCTGGTAGTCGCGCAGCGCGCCCTCGAAGCCGGGCGGCGCCTCGGCGGGCACCATGTGCCGGAACGCGCGCAGCTCCTGTCGCATTCGCTCGAACGCCTCGTCGGCGCTCGCGTGAGGCTGCGCGGCCAGCAGCGCGTCGAGCAGCGCGGCCTGAGCGGGCCGGAAGCGCACGACGTCGCCGTGGACCTCGCCGGCCTCGGCGAAGATGCCGTACTTCTCCAGCCACTCCTCGGGCAGCACGCCGAACGTACCGTCGCCCAGCTCGACGATGTTCCGCCCGCGCGCGATCGCCTGGAGGATCGCGGGAAGGCTGACCGAGGCCGGCCCGAACGAGGCCTCGGCCCGCAGCTCGAACCAGTCGACGCCCGACGTCACGCCGAACCGGAATCGGCTCGCCCGCCGGTAGAGCTGTCCTTCCGCCTCCACGTGCCAGCCCGCTGCGACGAGCTGCGGCACGACGCGGGGCAGATGGCGCGGCGACAGCTCCAGGCGATGGGAGGGGCCCGGCCAGCCGCGCTCCGCCACCCGGCGAAAACCCAGCTCCGCGAGCCGCGCTTCGGCGGCGCCCTCGTCGGCCTCGGAGCGCAGGACGAGCCGGGGAGGGTCGGTCTGGAAGACGACGCGGCGCGGCTCCTCGCGTGGGACCCGCAGGCCGTCGTAGTCGAAGGCCAGCTCGGCCGGCAGCCGATCGCCATACCGCGCCGGCTTCTTCATGAGCAGGAGCGGCTTCGCCGGCGGGGCGATCTCCGCGGGCGCGAGCTCCGCCGGCAGGTCGAGGTCGGGCGGGTCGCCGAGGCCCAGTAGAGCGCGCAGCGCCTTCGGCCCGTCCGGCCGAGGCACGACGAGGGGGCCGCCGGCCAGGGCGTCGACCCAGCCGTCGGCCCCCCTGTTCACGTAGGGTGCGACGCGGTCGCCGCGGACCAGCAGGCCGGCGCGCGTGGCGGCGTCGGGAGAGTCGGCCGGCAGTCGCTCCTCCCCGCGCCGGAACACCCCCTCGAGCCTCAAGGCGTTCTCTCCGTCCTCCCGCGCCTCGATCCGGAACACCCAGGGGTCGCCCTCCCAGACGGCCGCCGGCAGCCCGGCCGCGGCCCCGGTCAGTCGCTGGATCAGACACCGCCCGCTCGCGCAGAGCCGGGGCACCAGCTCCAGGGCGAGCTCCCGGCTCACGGCACGCTCTCCGTGGGCACGCCAGCGGTCGCCTCCGTCCAGGAGCGCAACCAGACGCCGGTCGCCCGCGTCGGGGAGCGCGCCCACGTCCCCGATGTCTGCGCGCACCGGCTTGGACCAGTCGCCGTTCTGCTTCCGCTGCCGCCAGGCGACCTCGATGCCCAGGATCTCGCGCCGCGAGGAGTCGGGCCGCAGCAGGTACACGATCTCCCGTTCGGGAGGCCAGCGCTCGTGCCTGGGACCCGGCACGAGCTGCGACTCGATCGCCGCCAGCCGGGACAGCCACGGGGGCGTGCGCTCGGCGCTCCCCCCATCGGCGGCCCGCATGGCGGCCCACATGTGGGCGCAGTCGGCCCCGTGCGCGCGGGCCGTCGGGCAGGTGCAGCGCACCATCAGGCCGACAGGATGGCGCTCGATCGCCACCTGCCGGATGCCGCCGTCGTGGACGAGGGCGCGGAGGCGGTCGCGGCTGGACTTCTCGATCGTCACGGCGCCCGCCTCCGCCAGCCTCTCCCCGAGGTTCCGGAGCGCGGGGGCGAAACCCCGCTCGATGGCGGGCGTGATCCAGGGCGCCTTACGGTCCCGTCTCTTCCTCGGCGCGCGCTTCGCCGCGCCCTCGCCGGTCCTCATGCGCGGGCCCGTGCCCGGGCGGCCAGCCAGTCGAGGTCGGCGCGCCAGCGGCGCCGCTCGTCCGCCTCCCGCTGGAAGAGCGCCTGAGTCTTCTCGAGGAGCAGCGTGAACGGGCTCCCGGATCGCCGCGTCCGGTGCAGCACCGGCAGCTCGTGCGCGTCCAGCGTCCCGTGGATGTGCCTGCGCTTCTGCTGGGCCAGCGGCCACTCGAGCCGCCGCTGCTGCGGGTCGGCGAGGAAGGCGGCGAGCCTCTGGCACAGGTCGCAGCGGCAGCCGCGGGGGGGCGCGATCGACCAGTCGCCGTCGGCACGCTCGGGCTGCGCCAGGAGGGCCGCCAGCCGGTCGCCGCAATGGCGGCCGAGCACGTCGAGAGCCGCGGGCGCGGACGCCGCCGGCGCGGCGCGCAGCACCCGCATCAGGCATGGGAGCAGCGCGCCGTCCTCGCCCGCGCAGAGGAACGCGAGCGCCTCGTCCCGGAGGTCCGCGGCCTCGGCGACCGCGGCCCCCTCGAGCCAGCCGAGCACGGGCCGCGCCACCTCCTCCATCTGCTCGCGACGCTGGGAGACGGGCTCCAGGTCGCGCAACTGCTCCAGGACGCTGCGCGACCAGCGCCACTGGTCCTCCAGCACCAGCCGCGCCGCGATCGCGCCCGCGGCGCCACCTCGGGCCCGCAGCCCCTCGCACAGGCGGCCCAGAGAGGAGAGCCACGCATACCGCTCGTCTCCCAGGTGGCCGCCCCAGCCCCGGCCGCCGGACCACGCGCCGAGCAGCGACCTCGTCCAGTCTTCGCCGTAGCGCTCGACGAGCGCCGCGAACGACCGCGCCCGGGCCGGCGTCAGAGACTCGATCTCGAAGGGCGCGAGCAGCGAAGCGGCGAGGACGGCGGCGTCGAGGCCGGCCGCCACCCGCAGGGCCCGCTCGAAGAAGTCCCCGCGCTGCACGCCCCCGGCGGCCTTCTTCCAGAACGGCAGCAGCGACTCGGCCATCCTGCGCGCTTCGGCCGCCTTTCCGGCCCGGATGCGTTGCGCGAGCACGCCCAGGGCCCAGCGGGGTGAGGCCTCGCCTCGCACGGCGAAGGCCCGTTCGCGAGGCCACAGGACGAGCGCGCCCCGGCGGTACCAGCGGTCCACCGTGTTCCCATAGTTCCCCATGTAGCCTTCGTGCTCGGACTTGTAGGGGTCGAGGTCCGACGACGGCGTCGTGGAGCAGACCTCGTCGTCCCCCACGACGGTCCCGATCGGCTCGGCCTCGTCCCCCGAGGGCAGGGTCCAGCGGCGCAGCTCGATGCTCCAGTCCTGGAGGTCCTCCAGCTCGTACCCTTCCGCCGATTCTCCGCGCCCGTCTTCCTCGTCCCAGCCGTCGTCCTCCTCGTCGTCCCGGCGCCAGCGCCCGCCCCGGTGCCAGGGCTCGTCCTCCTCCACGCAGCTCCACGTCTCGTGCACTTCGGCGAGGGCGAGCGCGACATCGCAGCCGGCGCGCTCGCCGGCCGCGCGCAGCAGCGCCGAGCGGCGCGCGTCGGCGCCCTTGAGCCGATGCCAGCCGAGGCCGCGCTCCGTGTACTGGTGGTCGAGCAGGTAAACGAGCCGGCTCGGGGCCCGCTTCGGCGCGGTTTCCAGCGGCCCGCGCGGCCGCGTGGGAGCGGGGGTCTCGAAGTATCTCCGGAGGCACGCGGCGAGGGCGCCCGCCTGCGCAGGCTCCACGACCGAGCCGGCCTGCGCCCGGCCCGAGAGCGACAGGTCGTACGTCAGGGCGATGCGATGTCCGTCCCGGATCGGGCGCACCTCGTGACGGCAACCGGCGTAGAACGCGAGGAAGCTCAGCCGCTGCCGCGACGCGCGGAACGTGCTCTTCTCACCTTGGTGCTCGATCACGGCCGCGCCCCCGCGGTGAGGCGACGGCAGCGTCACGACGAGGGTCGCGACCATGTCGTCGCTCGTCTCGGAGTCCTGGTGGGGGAGGAAGAACTGGCCCGGGCCGTAGACGAGCATCGAGTGGAGGGCCGCCCTCAGCCGCGTCCCGTCCGGCAGGCCGAGATCGGCCCGGAGCGCGTCGAGCACCGGCAGCAGCGTGCGGTTCCACCGGCGCCCGTCGATACGCACGCGGCCCTTCGGGATCTCGCACGTGTCCCGCACCCGGCGATCGAGCAGCGTCTGCTCGCCGCGCCCGTAGCGCGCGGGGCGGCCGAGGCGGCAGAGCCGCCGGGCCTGGGTCGGGGAGACCGGCAGGCGGAGCCGCCCCAGGCCCTTCACCTCGAGGTGCAGGTCCCCGGCCGGCCCCGTGCGAGCGGCGGCGAACGTGCTCGCGGCACCGACGCGCCCCAGGACCTCGACGATGGCCTCGCGCGGTGTGGCCGTCACGGGCCGAGGATACCTCAGGCGGCGCGCGCGACGCGCGGCTCCATGAGGCCGAGCCGTAGGGACCTCATACCTCCGGATCGCCTCGCGGGGCACGCCGATCGTCGTGAAGGACCTGGACGAGCGACCTGACGAACGAGATGGGAGTGACGGCCATCAACGCGCCCGGCTTTCTTCCCAACGGCGCCGTGGGTCTGGGTCTGATCCGGCCGCGGACGTCTGGAGTGTCGGTCGGTGTGAGGTTCTGGGGCTCGTAGCGGTCGGGGGCGTCCAACCGGCCTCGCCGTCCTCCTCCAGGCGTGTTGGACGTCGAGGCAACCCTCGGCCCCGCTGCCGGCTCCTCCGCGATCTTCACGACCCGCGTGTGGAAGCCCTGACCGGTGAGAGCGTCGAAGGAGACGCTCTATTGGACCTGTTGCGGCCGTGCGGTAGGCTAGCCTTCGCGCTATGGATCGAGAGTCAGTCGAAGAGATCAAGCGGCACTTCGGCATCGTTGCGGAGGAGCTCCGAGGCGACATTCGTGCGGTGGCTGAGGGGCAAACCCGGCTTCGTGGCGATTTCGACACCTTCCGCGTGGAGGTCCGCAAGGAGTTCGAGGAGACGCGCGCGATGATTCGGCTCTCCTATGGAGAGCTCGAGCGCCGGATCGTCGACCTCGAAACCGGGATGCACGACCTGCGTTCGCGCGTAGCGCGCATCGAGACCCATCTGACCTCCTGACCCCCACCCTCAGGCGCCCACGTCGCGGCGACAGTCGCAGGTCTCGGATCGAAGGCGTCGGTGCGGCGGGCCGTCCTCGGCGGGGTCCCCACAACACCCCGGCCCAGCTCATGACCTGCAACGGCAGCTCATGTGCCGAAACCCGCAGCCTGTGACCTGTGGCCACAACTCGTACTGCGAGGGCGGGCGCGGAGCGCTCTACTTCCGGCAGCCGCGGCGTGTCGCGAGCTCACCCCGAGCCGCGCGAAGCTCCTCGCGAACCCCAGGCTCGACGACCTGCGCCGCGACCTCAGGTCTCTCTCCCCGGACGTCGTCCACGTCGCCGGCGTGGACACCCACCAGGGCGCCGAGCTGCTCGAGTGGACCGACGTCGAGAAGCTGAGGGACGGCATGCTGCTCTCCGGCGAGAGCGGCGAGCCCGAGATCGTCGAGGCCGAGCCCCTCGCCGAGGCGCTCACCGCCGGAAAGCAGCCCCCGTCTCTCGTCGTGTTCAACCTCTACCACTCCGCGGCCCGCACCGCGGCGCTCACCGTCGCCTCCGGCGCCGGCGCCGCCCTGAGCTTCCAGGACACCTTCGACGACCGCGCCGCGCTGCTCTTCATCGGCGACTTCTACCTTCAGCAGAGTGAGTCCTTGGATCTCATTCGCCGGGCGTTCGGCGCCTGAGGGTTGTCAGGGACAGGGAAGCCGCGTCAGCTCGAACCTCCAGGTTCCGCGCTTTCCGGGGGCACACATTCTCTTCCGGGGACACATTGACCGTGGTATACTCGTCTCCTTGCTGGTTGCCGTTCGATCTGGCGTTTCGGACCAGGCCGCCCATGCTGGGCGGCCTTTTCTTTTGGACGCGCAGGCGACTTGGCCGCTGGCACTGGCCAAGGAGGCCTGTTACGAATGATCGACGGTACAGTCAAGTGGTTCAACGACTCCAAGGGGTTCGGCTTTCTGTCGCGCGAGGGTGGGCCGGACGTTTTCGTGCATCACTCGGACATCCAAGCTGAAGGCTTCAAGACCCTCAACGAGGGTGACAAGGTGAGCTTCGAGGTGGTGGAAGGCCCGAAGGGGCCCCGCGCCGCCAACGTCACCACCGGTTGACACCCCACTGACGTAAAGAAACGCCCGGAGCCTGACGGTTCCGGGCGTTCCTTTCTTAGCCTTCGAGGCCCAGTACCAGGCCCGCTGGGGCGAAGTCACCAGGCCCGCCTCTGCCGCAAACGAACGCGGTCTCTCCCCCCTACTCGGCTCGCAGTGCCTGCACCGGATCCACCTGCGCCGCCCGGCGGGCCGGCACGTAGCAGGCCGCGGTCGCGGCGGTGGCGACCGTGGCGACGAGGGCACCAGAAGCCGGGATCGAGGGCGCTCGCCCCAAGCAGCCCTGGAAAGCCCGAGTGAATGGCGGCGAAGACCCCGGTGAGACCCAGCCCAGCACCGATCCCGATGCGAATCAGCCCATCCCGAAGCACCAGGCCTACCAGGCCTCGGGGGGACGCCCCCAGGGCGAGGCGGAGGCCCATCTCGATCCGACGCACCGCCGAACGGCAGCTTCCCCAGCGTGACGCCACCTACGCCGGGGATGGCGGCCACCCGCTCCTTCAGCAGCCGTCGGAGCTCCGGGGCGGCGTCCGCGACCTCGGTCTCCGGCCAGCCCCTCTCCGGCGACACCTGGGCCTGGACCAGCCGCCGCCCGTCGAAGTTGAGGTCCATCGAGCGCAGGGCCGAGAAGAAGCTCGTGAACATGAACGCGTTGACGACGAGTGACGCTCGCCCTGGGCGTCGGCGGGGCGACGACCATGTACGGGGTCCTCCAGGCCTTCGCGCGCTTCGGCCGGCCGACGCTCCCGGAGCCGGAGCGAGTGGCGCGCGTGTTCGTCACCGCCCCCCAGGGCAGCGACGGTCGGGGCCCGGCGACCTACGGGGACTACCGGCGCCGGCTCGAAGGGGTGCCGTCGTTCGAGCTGACGCCGTTTCGTCTTCGGGGCGCCTGGCGATCGCATCAGGATAGCCACCGCCGCAAACCCGGGCCGACGCGACCACTGCCGCACCGTGAAGCGGACGTCATGACCGAGGTTCATGGCATGTCCCCCGTCTCGTCCCGCCTCTGGCTCGGTCGTCGGGGTCGCGGATCCTCGTCGCAGCGGGGCTGGGGCTGCGATGTTGGGTGCAGATGGCGACGCGAGCACGAGTGGGGAATACCATAGACCCTTGTCGCGGCGCTGTCCGCCCGCGAGAGCTGACGCAATGTCCGTTGACTCTGGAGGGGGGGCGTGCCCGAAGCTCCCGGCCTCGCGATCGTCGGCGCTGATGAATCCGCCGGAGCCGTCGGAGAAGCTCATCGCCGCCCTGCGCCGCCATCGCGATCTGACGGGCTGAAGGTCGCTGTTCCTGCTGGCGTCGTCGGCGGCGACAGCGTTGGAAAGGATGTAGCCAGACTGGCCCCCTCAATCCCTCGATCGGGCTCCTGAAACTGCCCCACTACCCTCGCAGCACGAGGCCCGCCGAGACCAGGCTCAGCCACTGGCGCTCGAGCTGGCTCGCGAAGAGCGGGTCCTCGAGCAGGACGCCGGTCTCGATGTTGCGGTCCTGGCCGCGGGTCGTGAAGTTCGCGCTGGAGACGAACGCGCGCCGGCCGTCGACGGCCACGCACTTCGCGTGAAGGCTGGCCCACGGCGGCCCCGGGACGAGGGCGCGCCGATCGCAGTAGAGCTTCGGATGCGGGTTCCCGAAGGGCCAGCTCTCTTCCATGAAGGCGGCGAGTGAGCGGCGCCCGTAAGCCTCCGGGTCAGGCTCGCGCCGCTCGGGCTGCGTCACGTCGACGAAGAAGGACGCCTCCACGCCGTGGGCCTGCATCGCCTCGTGGAGCGGCCGCAGGACGCTCTCGGCATTCGCGAAGCTGTAGCCCGCCAGCACCACGCGCTCCCGGGCGCCCTCGAAAAGCGCCCGCAGGACGACGGCCGTGTCACGCGCCGTGGCCCGCTCGCTCTCGGGGCCGGTCCAGACCAGCTCCGGCGCCGGCCGCTCGAAGCGCTCGCGCTCGGCGAGGACGCACGCCAGGATCGACCGGCAGGCCGCGCTGGCGTGGCCGCCCAGGGCCGCGACCAAGGCGTCGAGCTGCTCGCGGATCCCGAACGCGACGAGGGCGGAGCGGGAGAGCGGCGCATTCAGGCGCCCCCTCTCGAGGCCGTCGAGCAGCCGCTCGAGGGTCGAGGTGCTGACCTCGGCGAGTCCGCCGCCACTCACGGGCGCTCCCGGAAGAAGGCCAGCTCGGGATCGTTGCCGATCGTCGGCACGACCAGGGCCCGGTCCAGGTGGCGGTTGAAGCGCTCGCACGACGACTCGGCGATGTACAGGCAGCCGTGGCAGGCGGCGCCCTCCAGCCGGCGGTCGTCTGGCGCGCTGGAGGGATCGTGCGCGGCGCAGACCGGGTCGTTCGAGCAGAGCCGTCCGCGGTCCCATGCCTCGCGCAGGTGATGCGCGAGCCGTCGCCCCTCCTCCACGAGCCCGCCCAGCGTGCCCTCGGAGCCCGTCGTCCCCGTGGAGAGCAGCACGCCGGCCATGCTCGACAACCCGCTCTCGCCGGGGGAGCAGTAGATGCGCTCGCGGATGCTGCTGGCGGCGTAGCCGCACTCCAGGCTGATCGCCGTGAGCAGCAGGTGCGCCAGGGAGTGCAGCAGGTAGAAGCGGACCCCGGGGAACTCCGATCGCCCGTCCGCCTCGAAGGCCCGGAGCAGCATCTCCGCCCGCTCCTGCACGGCGGGCCGCGCCTCCCAGGCCGCGACGCTCTCGCCGTCCAGCTCGAAGAAGAGCCCTTCGCCGCGGATCTCCGCGGCGGGCAGCCACTTCTCGTTGCCCGTGGGCAACGTCAGCGCCGCCGGCTGCACGCGGTACTGCCCGAACTCGTACTCCCCCTGCAGGTTCGCCATCACCGAGTCGAAGCGGCTGAAGCTCACCTGGACCCGAACCTCCCGCAGCTCGGGAACGAGTACCAGGCGGCCCACGCCGGGAGGCAGCGACGCCCGGGCCGGCGGCACCCGGAACGCGGCGAACTGGGCTCCCTCCGGCACCAGCGCTCCCGGCCGCTCCGCGGGAGCCCCGAGGAAGCGCTCGTACTCGGCCGAGCGCAACGGCCGCTCAGCCTGCCCGTCCGCGGCGGCGCGCTCGCGGCGGATCACTTCCAGGACGCGCTCGAGGCTCTCGCCCTCGACGGCGCTCGCCACGACGTCCTGAAGGCCGGCCAGCATCTGGAGCTGCTCGACGCTCGTCACCTTCTGCACCGCGCGCCAGACGTCCCTCTGCCGCAGCCGCAGCGTCAGCTCGTCGGTCTCGGCCTCCGGCAGACGCAGGGCGCTCACCACCTGCGCGAAGTAGGCGTTCGACGCGGTCCGCACCAGCATCTTCAGCCTCAGGTGGCACGCGTCGTTCGCGGCCCGCCCCCCGAGCCAGGGACGATCGCCGCTGCACGGGAAGGGCAGCACCGTGGCCTGGCTGAGGGGCCGCCGCTTCCCGCAGTTGGCGCAGCGGACGATGATGCGCGCCACGTCCCCGGTGGCCCCCTCCTCCAGGTACAGCTCGGGCCGCTCGCACACCTCGCCGGCTTCGTGAGCGAACGCCGACCACGGGAAGTCGGTGAGGTGGCCGGCCTCGCAGGCCGCGACGAAGCGCACCGGCACCGCGTGGGAGGAGCGGTTCCGCTCGCACTGGTGGACGTAGCGCGTCCCGGTGGCCCGCGACCGCGGCTCGAACTGGTCGTGAGCCCGCGCCAGGCGCCGGCATCCCTGGCAGACGAACCAGCGCGGGAACTCCAGCGCCCGCACCCCCACCAGCCGCGACGGCTCCCGGGCATCCCCCTCGGGAGGCACGCGGAAGTAGCCCTCGGCCGCGAGGGTGAGGTTCGGGTCGAGGGCCTGCAAGCGCGGCAGCAGGGAGCGCCGCAGCCGCGCGTCGTCCAGCGCCACGAAGCCCTGCGGGCCGTAGTGCCAGTGCTCCAGCCCGCCGATCACCACGGCGCGGTCCACGAGGTCCACCATCGCCCCCGGGCCGAAGGTCGTCACCATCTGGCTCTGACGGATCTGCCCCTCGGGCCGCACCGTCTGCCAGCCCCTCACGGTGGCGGCCCGGCGTCGCGCCACGCCTAGCCCCGCTCGTCCAGGGGCTTGAGTCGCAGCCAGACGTGCGCGCTCGGCTCCACGTCGCGCATCGACGTCGGCGCCGCGAAGCGCCGCTCGTCGAGGTCGGCGGGCGGGTCGTCGGTGGCGGTGTACATCACGGGCTTGCCCTGCTCCCCCGCGCGATCGAAGCCGCTGTAGACCCGCTCGGCCGCGCCCTCGGTGGCGCGCCCGACCACGCGCTCCCAAGCGTCCAGGAAGCTGCGACCCCGAGCCCGCAGCTCGTTCTCGACGCGCTCCTCGGCCTCGGCGTCGTGCCACTCGCGGTGCCGCCGTCCCCGGTCGACGAAGACCTCCAGCACGTCCTCGGCCAGGCTGCGGTTCTGGTGCAGCCGCATGAAGCCCCGCGGCGGCTGCATCTCGCCGATGCCGTGGCGGATCATCGCCAGCAGCGTGCCGACCATGCCCCGGTCGAGGGTCTGGAGGGAGAAGGGCGTCACGCTCGTCGCCTCGACCTCGCGGTAGAAGCTCTCGTGCCAGGCGGCGAAGCGCTCGTAGTGCGAGCGGTCGCGGGGCCGCGCGGCGTTGAGGCAGGTCACCACGAGCCCGGGGTAGGCGCGGCCCACCCGGCTCGTGGCCTGGATGTACTCGCTGGCGCTCTTCGGCTGGCCGGTCACCACCATCAGCCCCAGGCGGTCCACGTCCAGCCCCACCGAGATCATGCTCGAGGCCAGCACCGTGTCCAGAGGCTCGGACCCGGGGTCGCCGCGCCCGTCGGGCGCGCTGTACGCGCGGCGCGTGGCCAGCCGCTGCCTCGTCACCTTCACCCGCTCCGTGGTCTCCCGGGAGGTCAGCTCGGCGGGCAGCAGGAGCTGCCGGTCGTCCGCCCACGGATGCCCGCCGATGAAGTGGTGGGGACGCTTCTCCTCGCTGAAGCGGCTCACCCGCGTCCTCACCTCGTCCTCCACCAGCCGCCGCATGCCGCCCAGCTCCCGGAGGGAGTTGAAGTAGCCGACGAGGGTCATGTAGGGGTCGGCGGGCTGGTCGAGGGGACCCTTCGCGTCGAAGTGGCGGGCCGCCGCCGCCAGCAGCGTGGTGTACGTGCGCACCGACACGGCGCGCAGCGCCCGGCCCGGAGCGGCCACGCCGAGGTAGAGCCGGCCGTCGCGCTCGGAGTCCGTGGTGGCGAAGAAGTTGTCCCCGTCGTCGATGCCCCGTGGCGGGAAGATCGCCATCTCGCGGCCGAACAGCGCCCGGATCTGCTCCCGGGCCCGGCGGACGGTGGCCGTGGAGCAGACCACCTTCGGCACCCGCGGCTGCCCGTCGATGCGGCTCTCGCACAGGTAGTCCACCGCGGTCTCGTACAGCCCCACCATCGTGCCGAGGGGCCCCGAGATCAGGTGCATCTCGTCCTGCACGATCAGCTCGGGAGAGCGCAGGCCCTCGGGCAGGGGCGTGGCCCCCCTCGGCGGCGTGTGCATCACGCCGTACGCCCGCAGCGCATCGAGCTGCGTCGCGCGGCCGAAGAGCATCCCGGCCTCGCCGCGCCAGGGCATCATCGCGAACTTGTCCACCGTGGCGACCACGAAGTCGGGCACCTCCTGGTAGATCTGCTCGTCCACGAAGAGCACCGGCAGCCCCTGACCTTCGCGCTTCGCCTCGGTGTACAGACACGCCGCTCCGTCACAGTAGACGACCGCCCGGGTGAAGCGGGTCCGGCTCGGCCGGCCGGCGTCGTCCACCAGCTTGATGTTCCGGATCTTCACGTCCTCGCCGCACCACGGACAGCGGCTGAGCGGGAACGGCGACTCGCGCTGGCCCGGCGTGAAGTCGTGGAGCGCTGCGTGGAGCTCCTTGAGCCGGTTCGCGCTGGCGCTCTGCCCGACCCACAGGCCCACCGTGAAGCGCGCGTTTCCCAGACGTTGCGGCTGGCGCCGCCGCAGCTCCTCGAGGGCGCAAATCAGTGTCGCGGCGCGGCCGAGCTGGTCGAGGGTCAGCAGCCGTAGCGTGTAGCGCAGGATCACGGCTACGCCCCGGCCCTCGTCGGGCCGGGCCTTGCCTCGCAGCCGGCGCAGCAGCAGCGTGAAGGCGATCAGCCCGAGGTAGGCCTCGGTCTTGCCGCCACCCGTGGGGAAGTAGACGAGGTCGGCCACCCGGCGGTCGTCGTGGGCCGGGTCGGCGAGCGCGGCGAGGTTCATCAATACGAAAGCGAGCTGGAACGGGTGCCAGGTCGGTTGGTCGCCGTCGCGGTAGCGCGGGTCCTCCCGTATCCGATCGGCCTGCAACGCCGCCGCGTGCATGGCGAGGTTGGCCATCCGGAACGCCTCCCGCACCTCCTCGTCGCCTTCCAGCAGCGCGATCCCCTCCGCGATGCGCTTCCGGGCCCGCTCCGCCTGGCCCATGAGCGCGTCGCGGGTCTTCTCCAGCTCAGTCCGCTCCAGTGGGGTATAGCGCTGCCGCTCGATCCAGCGCCCGTACGCCTCCACCAGCGGCGACAGCGCCCGGCCGAGCGACGGGCCGTCCATCTCCGAGAGCGTGCGCATCCCGACCTCGAGGCCGTCGACGGTCGTGTGCCGCACGCGGCGCACCTCGCAGCGGGGGAGCTGCGTCGTGCGCAGCTCGGTCACCCGGCCCTCGGCGTCTCGTTCCGGAGCGATCACCGACGTGTTGTGCCCCACGGCCCACTCGCAGCGGTCCCGGAACTGGAGCGCCAGCACGCGCCGGTCGTCGTCGCTGTCGGTCTCGCCCTGCCGGTTCGGCCGCGGCAGGAACCCGGGGGAGTAGCGCAGCGCGAGGCGCACCTGGAAGACGAAGCTCAGGTCGCGTTCGCGCTCCCGGGGCGGGCGCTCGTTCACCAGGAACAGGCTCAGCACCCGGGCGCCCTCGGGCAGGCCCGGAATGCTCGTGTCCCGCAGCTCGCCGCGGAGCTTCAGGCCGCCCGAGTCGGGGATGCGGACGCCGTCCGCGAGCGCTCGCTGCTCCAGCGGCACCGAGACGCTCCGCGGTTGGGAGGGCACGCGGCGCCAGCCCTTCGCCGTCTGAGCCTCGGTATCCTCCGCGATCTCCTCCTGGACGTAGTCGGCGTACTCCACCTCGACGGCGATCGCGTCCGCGCCGGAACCCGGAGCGGCGGGCAGGAACACGGAGAGGCCCATCGAGGCGGGGAAGTGTTGCCGGCGTTTCGGCTCGGGATCGGTGGTCCCCGCGTCCTCGGCCCGACTCTCGCCTCCCGCGGCCAGCTCCCCCTCGGCGTCCTCGTCGTCGGGATCCGGCTCGGCGCCGAGCTGCGGCGCCAGGAAGCCCGTGAGATACCAGCGCGAGGGCGGCAGCGGCAGCACCTCCTCGCCGCTGGAGCGGTCGAAAGGCCCGACCAGATCGGCCTCGAGCGCCCCAACGAGCGCCGTGCGGACATCCCGCGGCGTCATCCGTTACCCACTGATTCGCATTCTGGTAAACCTCGCCATGTTAGCGGATGCAGCGGCCCGGCGTGGTCCGCCCGAGCTAACTCGGCGCCGGTCGCTCCCAGATGGCGTACGATACCCGCATGGCAACGGTGCCAGCACAGCACTACCCGCACATCGTGAAGACCGACGGTGTGCGCGGCGGGAAGGCGCGCATCGACGGTACGCGGATCTGCGTTTACGACGTCGTGTACCTCCACCAGCAGGGCATGCCCGCCGAAGAGATCCGGGAGTACCACTCCGACCGGCCCCTGACTCTCGCCGAGGTCCACGCGGCCCTCGCGTACTACTACGACCACACGGACGAGATCGTGTCCGAGCTGGAGCGGCAGCGCTCGGGTGGCGGGGACGCCGAGCCCTGAGTGGCCGGCCGCTTCCCCCTCTACACCTCAAGCCCAAGACCTGACGGTGCCGCGAATCGCCACGTGTGACTAGCCCTCAATCAAGCGGAGTTTGCGGAAGGAGTGGGCAAAGGATCTGAAAAGCCCGATGTTTATGGGGATTTCAAAGAGAACCATAAACACAACGGAGGGCTTTT
>Ga0299906_10001032_pt1 | contig 24406 bp, 17 predicted proteins | sample RVTome_14_FD_200259 | JGI IMG/M metagenome (GOLD analysis project Ga0299906, IMG submission 200259) | Soil microbial communities from uranium-contaminated site in the Upper Colorado River Basin, Wyoming, United States - RVT145D125 (version 2) ...
CCGCCCCGGATGCATGTCGCCCGAAAGTGTGAATCACCCGCGTCGCCGGCGCCGGCCGGCCGGCGTTATGGGACGACACGTGAAAAACACACCGCGCGTGGTGCGTGCTCCGCGCGATAGATTCTCTTTCCCCCTTCAGGAGGTGTCTCATGGTACGACGGTTGACGATGGTGACGGCGGTGCTGGTGGCGGTCAGCGCAGCATACGGCGCGGCGGTCAAAATCAAGACATTTGATGTGTTTGCCCCCGAGGACACTGTCAATGCGGACGGCATGGCGATTTTGAATTACGTCGCCGGCAATGACAAGACGATCGTGCAGCTGATCGTCAGTGATTTCACGCCCGATACTGTCTACGGTGTTCTGCTCACCGATGGATTGCTCAATCTCGAGATTCCAGACGCGTTCATGGCCGACGAAAACGGTCACGGTAACTTTCACGAGGAAATACCCAGCCTGGATGCCAGTGGATTCGATATCGAACTCTACGTCGATGACGGCGTAACGTGTAACCTGTGTGTCGATGGTGATCGCGACGGAGACGGTTTCGTGTTTGAAGCGGGCGAGCTTCGTGCAATCGGGGAAAATAATTCCTAGAATGCCGAGGCGCTTATCTCGGCCACAGGGATCACTCCCGGCGAAAACAACACTGCATCGAGGTACGATGTGGGCCACAGATGGATCCGTCGGCGACGCGTGAAGCTGCGCCGGCGGATCCTTTTCGATTGTTAATCGACCTGTTGCTTCCAACTGTCCGGCGCGACCACCATTCTCGGCGATCCACCGAACCCGGGCGGCGGGTCGTTCAGGAACGTCGATTGATACGTCAAGGTGATGTCGTTCGTCGTGTTCGCAACGTCACCACACACCACAGCGCCGTCAAATGACGGATCGGTCGTGGTGTCGATCCGGCCGGATACATAGACCAAGCCCTTGATGACCGTGGGGTAACTGTCGTCAGTGACCGTATCCCACGTGCCTCCGTACGGCGTGTTTTGAGGATTGAAGTTTGTGCTGCCCTCATCCAACGTTCGGGTCGCATCAAAGTGAAAACTGATTTGCCCTTTGACGAGAAGTGACGGGTAATTCGCAATGGCCGGTTCCCAATGAACGGCGTCGATCACTTCTGTAGCGGTCGTCGTGTTCAGGAGCACCAACGTGCCGACGATCCGACAGTTGCGGATCCGGAGGCTCGTTCCCGCCACGTCGATGACGTAGATGCCCTGGGCGTTGGTCGATCCGTACGGATTGCTCTGCGGACTGAGCAAGACATCCTCGAGTGACGCACCGGGGCCACTGCTCGGCAGGCTGGCGATGTTGATCTGGGTTCCGACCGGTGGTGCATACAAGTCGAACAGCGTGGTCGCATCGGGCATCGTGCGCGGCGGGTTCATCCCGGAGAGACGCGGTCCACCCCAGATCGTGCCGCTGCCGGTAATCGTATTGACCGCTTGAAGTGTCGAGAAGATCGTCGAGTCCGTCGCGCTGATGCTGTCATTGGTGCTGATCGTCTGATCACATTGAACAGTGATTTGGGTGAACGTCACGTTACTTTCGGCGTGCATGGCGACTTCGAGGCAGGTCAGGGCGCTAAGTTCGGCGTTGAGGGTGACCTGGGTCTTGTGGCGGGCGTCGCCCTGTTTGCCGATGCCGGTGAGCACGAGCGGGTCTGACGGGGCGTCGGCCAGGTCGCCGTCGACCGGATCGACCCCTTCGAGCGTAAACGAACCGTTACCGACAGATTGATCGGTGATCCAGGTGCCGTTGGGATTGTTCGAGCGCCAATTGGGATCCTGACTCGCCCTCAGTCGGCCGATCTGGATCGCGGCACGGGCATGGAGCCGTGCGGCGAGCAGGTCGGTTTCGTCCGCGGCGGCGCGTCGCTGGATGCGAAGCACCAGCAGGCCCGACAGTCCGATCACCGTGACGAGCAGCGAGGCTCCCAAGACCACGACGTAGATGCTGCCGCGTCGGCAGTGCACTCGGTTGTGTTGGACGTCGCGCGTTCCCATCCTCTGCTCCGCCTCCTATTGAGGATCGGTCCGGATCGCGGTGAGCGATCCCAGCACCATGTCATTGCGCGTCACCTCGACCAGGATGCGCTTGACCCCCTGGTCTCCGCCCACCGCGGTCAGCAGGTCATTGGGACCGACGTAGTCGACCGTTACCGTACGCTGCCAGTCCGCGCGGTCCGGGACGGGCGTTCCGTCGCGGTCGACCGGCGGCATCGCCGACCAGCCGTGGTAATCGTCCACGTCGTCCCAATCGGCGCGGGTGCTCGTGCCCTCGGTCGGCTCGGGGCCGAACACGGGTGTTTCGTCGGGATCGGCATAGGCCGTTTGTAATATCTCGGCCATGAGTGCCTGGGCCAGCAGCGCGCCGAGGCGTCGATCGCGGACGTTGCTCTGGCCCACCCGCGAGGTGCCGACCAGGTTCACCGCCGTGATCAACAGCGTGCCGACGACCAGGATCGACACGAGGGTCTCGACCAGCGTGAATGCCGGCGAACAGTCGCGTCGTATCGTGCTCATGGCGTGCTCACCTCCGGCTCGGTCAGCACGTGCGTGCCGCTGTCGACGCGATTGAGCGCGTCGTCGCCCACGCGGATCGTCACGCGGACTCCGGTTACGAAATAACGCGACACGTTGACGTTCTGCGTGGTGGTAACCGTATAGGACCCGTAAATGTAGAACGGCATGTCGTTTTGCGATCGCTTGTTCGCCTGGGCGGGGAGCCAGCTCGCGCCGCCGTCGTTGGACCACAACCCCACCGGCACGTCGTTCGGCGCGTTGAGGGCTTTGTAGATGAGAACCTCACCGGCGTTCTGGGTATCGTCGTCGGTGACGATGCAATAGTGGGTTCCCGGATTGTCGATCACGACGTCGGCAAAGTAGAACGAGGTCCATTCGAACAGCAACGGCAACCCGGCACTGGGCAGGGTGACCGGGGTGCCGATGGGTGCGGCGGTAGGCTCGGGACCGGTGCCGGAAGCGGCATGAATGGACACGGTCTTGTTGCCCGAGCCGAGGGTGAGTTGCTGCATTTTGACATCCACGCGGGTAATCGTCAATTGCGTCGCATCGGCCGGGATGCCGGGAACGAAGTACTCGGAGGTCTTCGTGGTTTGAGCCGCGATCGTCGGGATGATGCCGGGCCAGCCGTCCCACATGGCCAGCAGCACCTCCCCGCTGTCGTTGGTGACATCTTGCTCCTGCGTTTCCGTGACCGTACGCAGGTCGTAGGCGAGGTCGAACGCCTGCACGTTATCGACGATCGCGCTTGCGGTTCCGGCGTTGTATTGGCGCGTAAGCGGGTCGCCCGAGGTGCCGGACCAGGTATAGCGGATGGTCTCGTCGACCAGGTCACCGTCCCGATCGGCGACGGTGAACGTCACCGCATTCGTCGTTCGCTCGGAGAAGTTCAGGGTGTACTGGAGATCCCCGAGAATCTGGTCGATAGCGGCTGCCGCTTCGAGCGCCGTCTCGGCCGGACTGTCGCCGGCCGGAACCGCTTTGGTGGCGAGCAGGATCGCTGAACTGATCCCGACCACCAGCATCCCCATGACGGCCATGCTCACCACGAGCTCGACCAACGTCACGCCGCGGGTAAAATAGCGGGGTACGCGACAGAAAACCGGCTTGACGTCACGTACGATCATGGGACGCTGCTCCGGCCGGTTTCGGCGTCGACGGTCACGGTTCTCTGCTCGAAACCCGTTTGGAGGGTGACGCTCCCTCCGCTGTCGGGAACCCCGAAGCCGTCAAAAACAATCGTGGCGTCGCCGCCTAAGTTCGCGGTGATGAGCGTCGCGCGATAGGGTTCGTCAGGCAACGTGACACGGTATTCATCGCCGGGGTGATCGGGGTCCACGGCCCCGATCAGCCGATAACTATGCGTGACGAGATCGAACTCGACGGTTTGGTCGCTGCCGGTTCTCCGAGCCGTTCTCCGAGCCAGCGTCAGGTCGTTCGCGACCCGTCGCGCCGCGGCGTCGGCACGATGACGCATCGTCATGTTGGCATAGCGCGGTACGGCCATACCGGCGAGCACGCCGATGATGAGCAGGACGATGATCAGTTCGATCAGGGTGAATCCACGTGGGTTTCGAGCGAACATCGTTCTCACTATCGCAGTCCGGGCCAAGACCAAGCGTGGTTATTCCGCGGAACCGGATTCGCCCGGCCCGGCGACGACCGGAGTCCTCGATTGCATCGGACAAGCGTGAACCCGCGATCAGTCGGATTCGGTCGAATGAGCGTATGGTGCGGTCGGCGTATCCGTCCCGCGCCGGAGTACCGCAATGGCGGAGTATTATGTGACCAAGGGAGTCAACCCATGGATCGAGCCGTGAAGTCCGACGCGTATATGAAACTGGTTTTGACCGTCATCGCCGTCTGTCTGGTGTGGATCTGCGTTAAGGACATGGTCGGACCGCAACGCAGTTTTGCACAAGGCGTCTCCAGCGACGGACGCGAGCCCGTGCCGGTGAGGATCGTGGAGATCGCCCGAGGACGGAACGGCCGGACCGCGGCGAAGTGGGAACCCTTGCTTGTCTCAGGATCCGACAGGAACGGTACCCTCTCGGTTCGGATGGATCAGCAATCCACCGTACCGGTCCACGTCGAGAATTGGCCTGAGAGCCAGCCGGTTCAGGTGAACAACTGGCCGAAACGCGTCATGGCGGGTTGGCCGCCCGGTTCGTCGAACACGCCGAGCCGGGGAAAGTAAGCGTCAACATAACGGGTGTTGCCCCGTTGTGTCTCGCGGGTCGGTCCCGGCGATCAGCCGCCGGCGGCTCCGTCGGTAAGTCCGACAAAGGCGGCCGAGATCACGCCGTCGGCGATGGTGCGCAAGCCGGCTTCGACGGAGGGCAGAAGTGCGTCGAAGGCCGCCTGATCACAACCGGTCATCAGTACGCCGATCAACATCGCCATGGCGACAAGCACTGCACGGTAGGATGTCCATTGCGGGTTGTACATTCAAGAATCCCCCAGTCAGTCTCAAGATTACCCGGTTCGACCTTTGCGGACCTACGTTCTGTTATCGGTTTCGACCCGCTACACGCGATACTTGAGTCCCGCGACGATTCATGCCCGACGATCCGGCGCGCCTCGTCCACGGTTATCGGGTGTTCGATCGGCATGGATTACGAAAAGTTGAATCAATTGACCTGCCAATTCACTGGAGCCACCGATAATCCGAACCGATCCACAGGAACAGGAGAGCGACGGACCCGGTACCGCCACGACTGCACGCGGAATCGAACATCGAGAGCCATCGCACCATGCGATCTGCACAACCAACGTCCGAAGTCACGCTTGAACCGCCCGTGCGCCGTCGACGGCTGCGCATCGAACGCAATCTCTGCGTATCGCTGTGCATGACGGCAATCGTTTGGTCGTCAACCGAGACCGGCGCCGTCGAGCCGACGGAGACTGCGCCGACGGAGATTGCGCCGACGGAGACCGTGCCTGCAACCCAGCCCAGCCTCATGAGGGAACTGTCGCGTCTCTTGACGAACCCGGCCGGCAAAACCGCGGGGACAAGTGACGCACCGGCAAGTCGGACGCATGTCGCTTCGTCGTCTCGTCACGACGACCTCGAGCAAGAAGCGCCGGAAACGAGCGGGGTTGCGATCTCGGATTTGGGATTACTGGATGTTCACGTGCGGGACATCGACATCCCCACGCTCCTGGAGATGCTCAGCTACCAGGCCCGCCGGAACATCGTAACCAGCAAGTCGGTCACCGGATCGATCTCCGCGAATTTGTACGAAGTGACCCTACCCGAGGCGCTCGACGCGATCCTGCTGCCCAACGGGTACGGCTATCGGCAGTCGGGCAAGACGATTTTCGTCGCGACGATTCAGGAAATCGCCCTGCAGGGCCCTCCGCCGGAAACCCGAGTCTTCAAGTTGCGCTACATCAGCCGCGCCGAAGCCATGCCTGCCATCGCCGCCCTCTTGGGTCCCGAGGCTTCGATTGCGACGGACGCCAACACCGCCGGACAAGCTCGCGGCGCGAGCGGTGAGGTCACCAGCACGAGCGCCGAACTCGTGATCGTGACCGATATGCCTGAGCGCCTGGACGCGGTTGAACGGCTCTTGCGTGAAATCGACGTTCGTCCCCGGCAAATCCTGATTGAAGCCACGATCCTCCGCGCCACCCTCAACGAGCAAAACCAGCTCGGCATCGACTTCACCCTGCTGGGCGGTGTCGATTTGCAGAACGTCATGAGCACGAGCAACGCATCTCAGGATCTGCAGACGGGCCGCTTGCCGTCGGATGCGTTGCAGAAAACGACGTTCAACATCAATACGGACGTGATCCCGGACATCGACGGCGGATTGTCCTTCGGCATCATCAATGATTCGATCGCCGCGTTCGTCCGCGCGCTGGAGGAGATCACCGATGTCGCGGTGGTGGCGAATCCCAAGGTCATCGCCCTGAACCGCCAGGAGGGTCGGGTGATCGTCGGGCGTCGTGACGGCTACCTCACCACGACGGTCACGGACACGGCCGCAATTCAATCCATCGAATTCCTCGAAACCGGCACGCAGGTGCGTTTCCGGCCGTTCATCATGGGCGACAGTACCATTCGTCTCGTGATTCATCCCAAAGACAGCAACGGTGGTCTGACCACCGCGAATCTGCCCTTCGAGGAAACCACCGAGGTGGAAAGCGACATCCTGGTCGAGGACGGACACACGGTTTTGGTCGGCGGTCTTTTTCGCGAACGAACGATTGCCTCCAAGAGTCAGTTGCCGCTGATCGGCGACATTCCCGTGCTGGGCCTGTTGACCAAAGGAAGTACCGATCAGACCATTCGCGAAGAGGTCATCGTGCTGTTGACGGTGCACATCCTGAAAGAGACATCCGAGGAAAACGCGCGCTTTACCGAGTTACTCGAGGACGTCGAGCGAGTTCGTGTCGGTACCCGTCGAGGCTTGCTCGGTATCGGTCGCGAGCGTCTCGCGCAGGCGTTCTACCAGGAAGCCGTCCGCCAAGCCGAGCGCGACAATACGCATGCGGCCCTGTTGAACGTGAACATGGCCCTGCACAACCAACCCAAGCAGCTTGCCGCGATTCAACTCAAGGAGCGTTTACAAGGTCGGCGTCTTTGGGAAGAGGAAGGCGGTAGGATGCGAACCTTCACACTTGAATTGCTGTCGAATGCGCCGGACGGGAGCCAAGCCCCGTTCGGGCGACCTGACCCGAGGCCGAGGTTCGACGACACGTCACGACCCGGCGCAGACGGAGTGACCAACCCATGAGTCGCGCTACAGGCGTCTCTATTCTTTGTGCTCTTGCGGGATGCCATACTACGCACGAGCAAGCGAAGGAAGAGGCCACGCAACACTGGAGTCGACTCCGTGCGGAATTCAAAACCGAACTGGCGTCCGGGCAGTTGGATGCCGGTCAATTTGACGCCGCCTCGGTCACCCTGGAACAAGCCTACGCCCTTGATCCCACGCTCCCCGAACTAACGCCCCTGCTGGCCAAGGTACATCTTGCGAACGGACGCGTCGCTCAGGCCGAGCAATTTCTCGATGGCGCAACAACCACAGTCGAGCATCGGGCGGAGATTGATTATTTGCGCGGCATCATCGCGCAGCAGCGTCAGCGCTGGCGCGATGCGCTGGCGTTCTTTCAAAGCGCGTCGGATAACAATCCGCACGAAGTGGCTTATCTCGTGGCGGTCAGTGAGTCCTTGCTTCAGTTGGGAAGACCGAGCGAAGCGCTCGAGCATCTCGAGCAACACGAAGACGAATTCGGTTGGACGCAAGGCTATCAAGCCGCCCGGGCGGAGTGCTATGAACAGCTCGGACGGTGGACCGACGCCGCTTCGTGCTGGAGACAGGTTGCCGACACCTCGACACATCACGCCGACATTCGTGAACGACTGGCGATCGCGCTGTACCGCGCCGGCCGTTTCGTCGAGGCCGTTCCGGTGTTCAACGAACTGCTGGCCGACGGAGGCATCGACGCGTCCGTCACCCTACGCCTGGCGGCCGCCCGCTGTCTCATCGAGGACAACCAACTTTCGGCTGCCCATACGCAGGTAACGGTCGTGCTGGAGCGTGACGAGCGCAATCTTCGAGCGCAGCATCTACGGGCGCGAATCTTCGCCGAGCAACACGAGTTTCAGCGTGCCTTCCAGGTCGCTCACCGAGCGCTACGAATCGCCCCCGACGACATCCAGTCTCTCGAACTGGCATCGGCCCTGGCAACGCGCAACGAGGATCTTGCTCTCGCCCGGGAGCTGGCGGCGCGTCTCCTCGATCTACAGCCGGGAAACCCCGTGGGACAAAGAATCCTGGATACATCGACCATGCCGGATAACCCGTGATGATGCACGTGAGGGAAAGCGAGGCGTAGATTGAATCAGCCCGTCGCGCTGTAGAGCGGTTTCAGTCCACGTCCAGCGTGTATTGTACGTGACGGATGCAGTTTGAGGCATCGGAAGACGTCACCGCATCCGGCACGGTCTGCATGATTCGCCAAAGTGTTTCGACGGTTCGAATCCTGAATGTGTGAAGCAACTGCTTGATCTTGCTGAAGACCATCTCGATCGGCATCAACAACCACCGGCAGCGCCGATGGTTGTTGCTTTTACCGTGCAGCGGCGCCGGCGACCTGTGCGGGTTTGTTCGGTGATTCGGTGACGCGCAGGGTTACCGACGGTGACGCGAAGTCGTAGCGCTCGGCGACGGTGGTGGTGGGCTCGCCGGTTACGGAGATGATTCGGTCCGTGGCCGACACCCACGGCAGCGAGGTGAGCTTGAACGTTCGCTGGTTTTCCCCGGGAGTGATGAGCACGCCGTTGAGCCCGGTGTCGGCGATGTCGACGCCGTAGGGCAGGTTGAGTACGTTGATCCGCACGCGACCGGCGAAGCCGTTGTTGCGCGTGAGGTGGACGGTCATGACGGTTTCGCCGCCCGGAACAAGTTCGGCCACGGCGGGCTCGATCCGCAATTCGATGTCCGGCTTGGGGCCGACCGAAATCATGCTCACGAACGACTCGCGGGTGACTTCCTTCCCGTCGACGGTCCCGACGGCCACCAGTCGGATGCGTTGATTCGGCGGGGTCGAGGCCGCGCCCTCGCCGGCGGTGAGCAGGATGCTCGCCGATTCACGGTCGCCGGGTACGGTGGTTTCTGAGGCGACGAAACCCGGGGGCAGGTCGACGAGTTTGGCGTGGATCGTTCCCGCGAAGCCGTCCATGCGGCGAACGGTGACCTGCATCGGCACGCTCGAGCCGGCCAGGATGTTCACCTCGCCGGGTGAGACCGACGCGGTGAAGTCGGGCCGCGGGGGACGGATGCTCAGACGGTAGGCGTAACGCCGATCCTGATCGCCCAGCGCGCTGCGAACGCGGACCAGGTAGTCGCCGTCGGCGGGTGGATCGAAGCCGAGCCGGGCGTCCTTGCCGTAGGTCGGCGGGCCGCCGTCGTCGTTGACGGTGTTGAGCCGGTAGATCGGCATGCCGTTGGGGGCGAAGGTCGCGCCGGGCGGGTGGACCTCGACCTTGTAGACGTTGGTGTTGACCGCGTGGTGCTCGGGCGAGGTTCCGAAGAAGCCGACGCGCTGGCCGGCACGGTTGTAGAAGATGACATCCTGGTCGGAGTAATGGGGAACGTCGGTGATCCGCATCACTTCCGAGCCGGCCATGACGTAGTCGTTGACCCGCAGGTCGGCCCAGTTCTGGAGACGTAAGCCGCGGCTACTCGAATCGCGGTCGCTCAGAACCATGTAGGTTTGGGCGACGCAGCGCAGGGTGGCGCGTTCGATGGGCTTGCCGTCGGCGTCGAGGATTTCGATGGCCGAGTCGAGCGGCGAGCCGAGCCGTTGCGCAGCCACGTCGAGGATGAGTCGCTCGCCCTGGCGGCCCGAGAATCGGAAGACGTCGGTGTCGGGAGTGTCGCCGTTATCGTCGCGATGTATACGGCCGTTGATCGTCACCGGTGCCGTCACCGCTTGCGGTTCGTCGACCGCGTCGTTGGGCTCGGCCTCGACGATCTCCGGATGATCGCCGACGGCCAGCCGCAGCGTCGTGAAGACCGCGCCGTTCTTGCCCGCCACCGGCACGCCGAGGGTCTGTCCCCAGCTCGGTGACTCGGGGCCGGTGACCTTGACGACCTTCGTGTCACCCGGCTTCGTGTCGCCCGGCTTCGTATCACCCAGTCCTACCCCTTCAACCGCGATTTCGGCGGTGGCGCCCTTCTGCACGCCGAGGGGGAAGACGTCAGTGATCGCGCTGCGCTCGGCGACCTGCAATCGGTAGAAGCCGCCCGCGCCGAGTTCGCGATCCTCGATGAGCAGGTTGTATAGGCCGGGCTCGGCCACGTCGTAAACCAGCCGGGCGTCGGGGCCCGGCGTGAACGGATCGCTGGTCGCGACCGGCGTGCCGTCGAGGGTGGTCAGGGTGATACGGGATTGCAGCTTCGAGCCCAGTGCGGAGCCGACGATCTCGAAGCCGAGCGTCCGGCCGGCTTGGGCTTCGATCTGGAAGTAGTCCGCGTCGCCCGACCGGTTGATCGCCCCGGTCACGACCGCGTCGTTGGTGATCGTCTGGGCGGTATCGGGTCCGTCGTTGGGCTCGCGCTCGGCGACCTCGGCCAGGTTCTCGACCAGGAAGTTGACGCGGTTGCTCGTCCCGCGCTTCGTGCGTACGACCACATCGTGAACGCCGACCCGCGCTTCGTAGCCGATCTCCAGGGCGACCTTCATCGTATAGGGTACCGACCCGTCGACGGTCACGTCGATGAAGTCGAGCTTGGTGCGTTTGACCCTGCGTTTCTCGCCCGCTTCAACCGAGACGATGCGGGCCTTGACCCCGGCGTCGCCAAGGAGAACTTCCGATGCGTCACCCAGGTCGTGTCCGTGAAGGGTGATAACGACCTCGGAACCGAGCGAGCCGGCCCGGGGAGAGATCGAGCTGAGCCCGGGCGGGACGATCATCGCTCCATTGATCGGGACGTACTCGCCGATGCCGTCGTCGTTCATCTTCGCCTTGTCGGCGACCGCGAGCTGCGTTTCGGACGACGCGCGGTCCGGCGCCCGTGCGACCAGCGACTTGCCGCTGATCGTGTCATACAGATCGAACGAGCCGTCATAACGACCCACGCCGAGCACCTTGCCGTCGGCGGGGAGCGCGAGGGCGAGATTCCAATCCGACTGCGGCTCGAAGACGTAGTGTTCGACGAGTCCGTCGGCTTCCCACACCTTGAGCAGTCGGTCCTCGCCGGTCGAATAGAGGAAGCGGCCGTCGGGCGCGTAGGCGATTTCGAGGATCGGTCCCTTGTGGGCGAACGAGGATTGCGTAAGCGTTCCGCCGTTCGCGTCGAGGTCCCACACGCGGATCATTTTGTCGTCGCCGGCGGCGGCGATCCGCTTGCCGTCGGGCGTGATGGCCAGGGTGTTGAGTCCGCCCGTCGACTCGGAGAGCGTGAAGAGGCGTTGGCCCGTTTCAACATCCCAAACTTTGACGGTACGGTCGGCCGCGGCCGAAGCGATCCGCTTGCCGTCGGGCGTGAACGCGATGGCGAACACCGCGTCGGTGTGATCCTTGAGTCGCCGCACCTGCTCGCCGGTCGACGCGTCCCAAAGATAGACCAGCCGATCGTAGCTGCACGTGGCGAGTAGTTTGCCATCGGGACTGAACGCAACGTCATAGATGCAATCTTTGTGCCCGGTGACGGTTGCGCCGGGCGTGCCGTCGGCGACGTTCCAGATCTTGACTTCGCCTTCGACCGAGGGATGGCCGCCCGCGGCCGCCAGACGCGTGCCGCTCGCGTCGAACGCCAGCGCCCGCACGACTTCGGCATGACCGGCAAGCGTGCGGATCACTTTGCCGTCGGTGCGATTGAGCAGCTCGACCGACCCCAACGACCCGACCGCAAGCAGCGTGCCGTCAGGCGAGAACGTAAGCGACCCCACTTGAGACTCCTCCGCACCATCACGCACCGGTGTCGAAGAGGGCTTGGCCTCTTCGCGACCCGCGACTTTCGGCGATGGAGGTTTCGTCGGCGCATTACCAGGACTCTTCGCCCCCGCGTCGATCCACGCCCGGATCAGCTTGATCTGCTCGTCGGTCAGCGGCTTGCCGCCTTTCTTGGGCGGCATGTAGGGCTTTTTCCGGCGCTCGATGAGCTGAATCAGAAGACTCTCGGCACTGTTCCCGGGCACGATCGCCGGTCCGCGCTTGCCCCCCTCGATCAACTCGTGAAACGTCGCCAGACTGAATCGCGACTTGGCTTCGTCGTCGCCGTGACAGCCTTCGCAGCGCTTGGCGAGGATCGGCTGGATGTCGCGCTTGTAGTCCGGAGCGTCGGCGACGGCGGGCGCGGTAACGACGAGGACCGCGAGCAGCAGCATGGACGGCTTGTGTTGTGTAAGCGTTCTCCCTGCCGCGCAGGATACATCCTCATGATCCCACGGGATGCAACCCGTGGGCTTGGTGTTCGATCGCGTGATCGCGCGGGATGAATCCCGCGACTCTGAGGTTGCTACGTCGATTGCTTGGTTGATTTCCGGTGACATCGGATACCCGATCAATGGTTGAACAGGAATTCCTTGCTGGTCAGCACGGCCCAGAACAGATCCTCGACCGCCTCGCGTCGATGTTTCTTGGCTTCGTCGGTGTCGCCGAGGGTGGCGAGAAGGTTACTCGCCGCGGTGCGTTCGGCCTCGGTGGGCGGTCGGGCGAGCGCGGCCGGGTAGAGCGCGTCGAGGATTTCCGCGTCGGTCGCGCCGGATGCGGCGAGCCGGGCGACCCGTCCGCCGTCGGCTCGCAGCTTGCCGTTGAGGGTGTCGCCGTTGGCGATGTGCAGGGTCTGGGCGACGCTCGGCTCTTCCTGGCGTTCACACGCGCAGGTTGTCGTGCGTTCGGGCCGGCCGAACGCGGTCAGGAAGTAGGAGGCCACGCGCGAGTCGGGCAGTTGCGTCGCCCGCCAACCCGAGGGATAGCCGCTGAAATTCGTCGGCCGGTCAGTGACGCTCGAATAGATGTCGAGGATCACCTCGGCGGGCAGCCGTCGCACCAAGTAACGCGAGTGATACGTGTTGTCCTTTTCGTTCCCCGCGTTCATCTCGGACGAACGCTGGTACGCCGCCGAGTTGAGAATCCGGCGGATCAAGTGGCGGAGGTCGAACTTGTGATTCACGAAGTCGTCGACCAGCGCGTTCATCAGCGCCTCGTTCGACAGCGGATTGGACAATCGCAGATCGTCCTCCGGATCGGCGAGGCCCCGGCCCAAGTAATGGCTCCAGATCCGGTTGATGATCGCCCGGGCGAAATAGGGGTTGTCCGGCGCGGTGAGCCAGTCGGCCAGGTGCACGCGCCGGTCGCGCGACGCGTCGAGCGCCAACGGCTCGCCGTCGAGCGGACGCGGCGCCATGGCCGTCCCCTTGCGCGGGTGGTTGATGTCGCCGAACGAGGTCGACTGCACGAACACCTCGCCCGCGCGTGCGCCGTTCTTGAGCTTGATCCGCGTGAGCAGGTTGGCCATGCCGTAGTAGTCGTCGAGCGTCCACTTCTCGAGCGGATGGTTGTGGCACCGGGCGCAGGTGATCGACAGACCGAGAAACGCCTGCGACGTGGTCTCGTTCAGGTCGGTCGTCTCCTTGTGGATCAGGAAGTAGTTGACGGCCCCGTTGTCGAGGTTGCTGCCGCGGGCGGTGATGATCTCGCGGGCGAATCGGTCCCACGGCTTGTTGGCGGCCACGCTCTCACGGATGAAGCGGTGAAACGAGAGCAGCGCGCTGCGCTGCGGCAGCTTTTTGCTCGAGACCAACAGCAGGTCGCCGAGCTTGTAGGCCAAATAGTCGGTGAACTCGCCGCGGCGCAGCAACCGGTCGATCAGGGCGCTGCGCTTGTCGTCGGCGTCGTCCTGCAGAAACGCGTCGACCTCTTCGGGCGTGGGCAGCATGCCCAGCGCGTCGAGGTAGACCCGGCGCACGAAGGTGCGATCGTCGGCTTGCCCGGACGGAGGAATGTTGAGCACGGCGAGCTTGGCGAGCACGTGCTCGTCGATGAAGTTGTTCCGGGGACTGGCGGCGAAGACTTCCGGATCGACGGTGAAATCGTAGGGCACGCTGATCCGGGCGCTGGTGATCTGGCTGGTGTACCAGACGCCGATCGCCGCTTCGCCGGCGTTGATGACGGTCACCAGTCCGTCTTCGGTGACCTCGGCCACGCCGTCACTGCTGGTGTTGAACTTCGCCCATCGGGTCACGTCCTGGATCGTTCCGTCGGTCAGATGGGCCTGGACGAGTACCTGCTGCTTGTCGCCGGGCCGCAGCGAGACGAGCTTGGGGAACACCTCGATGCGGTCGACGCGCGGATCGTCGTCGACCGGTCGGGCCATGCCGCCGGCGATCCATTCGCGGAGGATCGCGTATTCGAGCGAGTCTTGGGTGAATCGTTCGCCGCCGCCGTGGGAAAGCTCGGCCGTGGGCTTGGTGAGCAACAGGCTGTTGGCCGGGTCGGAACGCACGATGCGCCGGCCGGCCGCGCCACGTACGATGGTGTCGTAATCGGTCGGCAGATCCCAGCCGCGCAGCGAGAGCTTGAAACCCTTCTTGCCCGCGGCCGCGCCGTGACACGCGCCCGAATTGCAGCCGAACTTGGTCAACACCGGATTGACGTGATGACGATAACTTCGTGCCGACTCGGCCGAGGTGTTCCGGACCGTGACCGGCACGGACGTTTCATTGCCGTCGACCACGGCGATGACGGTGGTTTTTCCGTCGCCGACCGCGGTGACCCGGCCGGTTTCGTCGACTTTGGCGACAGACTCGTTGGCGGATCGAAACCGTGCGCTGGTCGTCACGTCGCCGACCATCAACGCACCGGCACGGGCTTCGACGATCAGTCCATGGCCGGCTCGACTGTCGGATAGTGTAATTTCGCTCGGCAGGATGGTGAACCCGTCGGGGGTGCGGTCGGCCGCTCCGACCTGCGCGGCGACGACGGCGAGGAACATGCAACATGTTGACAACCATGAACGAACCATCGATCTCTTGCGCTCCTTGACTATTCGCGGTGCGACGATCAGCTCGGGAGCGATCGGGCGGTGGAATGCAGTCCCTGCGGGTACGCGCTCCCCTTCGGGTCGCCGCTAAACGATTGATCCGGACTAGAACAGTTCCATGATCGGCTTGACGCCGGACTCGACCGCGGTGAGCCGTTGTCCCGACGGGCCTTTCAGTTCGTGCTCGGGATCGATGCCCAGGCTGTGGCAGACGCTGGCGACGACTTCGGCGGGCTGGGTCGGACGGTCCTTGGGGTAGGCCCCGATTTCGTCCGACGCGCCGATCACCTGTCCGCCCCGCACGCCGCCGCCGGCGAAGAGCACCGACCAGCATTGCGGCCAATGGTCGCGTCCGCCGGCGGGGTTGATCTTGGGCGTCCGGCCGAACTCGCCCATGGCCACGACCATGGTGTCGTCAAGCAGGCCGCGCGAACCGAGGTCGGCGAGCAGTGTGCTGTACCCCTGATCGAACATCGGGCCGACGAGGTTCTGGTAGCACTCGATCGGACTGAACGGCGCCGAGCCGTGAATGTCCCAGGTGATCTCGTTGAAGACCGTCTCGAACATGTTGAGCGTCACGAAGCGCACGCCGCGCTCGATCAGCCGGCGAGCCAACAGGCAACCCTGCCCGAACTTGTTCCGGCCATAGCGGTCGCGCAGCGCGTCGGGTTCGTCGTTCAGCGAGAACGCCTCCCGCGCCTGCTTCGAGGTCATCAGGCGGTAGGCCTGCTTGAAGGTGTCGTCGAGCAGTTGGGCCTCGCCGCTCTTCTCGAGATGGGCCACTTGCTGGTCGACGACCTCGCGGAGCTTGCGCCGGCGTTCGAGCCTGGCCGTCGTGATGTAGTCCGGCGGCAGCAGGTCGCGGACCTGGAAATTCGGATCGGCCGGGTTGGCGTTGAGCACGAACGGGTCGTACGCCTTACCCAGGTAACCGGCGCTCTGCCCGTGGGGCATGTTGCCGCCGGTGTTGCCGATGGGCCGGGGCAACAGCACGTGCGCCGGCAGGTCGGTCTTGCGACCCTTGAGGTAGCCGTAGAGACACCCGACGTGCGGATGCTCCATGCCGTTCTGGAACAGCCGACCGGTTTGCATCATCTGATGCCCGGTGTCGTGCACGCCGGCGGCGGTGTGGTACATCGAGCGGACGATGGCGAACTTGTCGGCGACCTTGGCGGTCTCCGGAAAGATCTCGCTGACGTACATGCCCTTGACGTTGGTCTTGATGGGCTTATACGGGCCGCGAACCTCGGCCGGCGCGTCGGGCTTGGGATCGAACGTGTCGACCTGACTCGGCCCGCCGACCAGGAACAGGAAGATGCAGTTCCGGTCTTTCCCGCCGGAGATCGCGCCTTGTGCCTTCAGCGCGTTCCACTCAGTCAACGAGAGCCCGAGAGTGGCCAGCGATCCGGCATGTAGAAAATCTCGCCGCGACAACCCGTCGCAAAAGTGAACCGGCTTCTCGGCATCCACGCGAATCATGGTTCAAGCCTCCCGCTTGGAGAAACGACTCGTCAATCCATCAACCCGCCCCGATACACCCGTCGAAGCCGCGCACTGATGAACCTCACCAGCCCGAATCGCAAGCGAGGGTGTCAACTCGGCCCGACAAAATGAACACACCCAGAACCACGAGAGGATCTGTACGACGGTTATTTCTTGTGCGCCTTATGGCAAGCGCCGCACGCGCCGCCGACAAGCTCCTTGTGCCCGCCACGAGCCGCCTCGAGGTCTTTCGCCTTGGCCGCCTGCCCGACCTTGGTCGCCCCGACGCGCAGCGCCGTGGCCGCGTCCTTCCAGGTGCCGTCCGGGCACCGCTCGTTGTCCATCAGCAAATGGCCGACTTCGTTCAGCAAAGCCGCCTGATCGAACAACGCCGCCCAGGCCGCGTCGTCCTGCGGACCGTCGCCCTTGATCGCCGCGCCGATGGCATTGTAGTTCGGACCGTTGATGCCCTTCATGAGCATCTTGACTTCGGCGAACCGCGCCGGGAGCGGGGGCACGGGCTTCTTCTTGTGCTTGGCGTGACACGCGCCGCACGCGGCGGTGGTGGTCTTGAACGCCGCCTGCGCCGCGGCGAGGTCTTTCTTGCCCGCCGCCTCCACCAGTCCGGTCGAGCCGGTGCGCAGGGTCTTGCACGCCTCGGCCCAGACCGGGCTCGGGCAGCGGTTGTTGTCCATCAGCAGATGGCCGGCTTCGTTGAGCAGCGCCGCCTGCAACGCGACTTTGACCCAGGCCGCGTCATCGGCGGGCCCTTTGTCCTTGAGCATCTCGTCAATGCCGCCGCAGTTCGGGTTGTTGATGCCCTGCATGATCTGCTTGATCGTCACCACCCGTTTGGCCTCGGGCGGCTTCTCGTCCGCCGCGCGCGAAACCCGCACCACCGCCGCGAGCAAACCCGTCGCCGCCACCGCGGTGACGCCCAGCATCCAGAACCGATTTTGGGAGTTCCTCATCTCCTTCGCCTCCAATTCGCGTGTGCCAGTAGTCAATGAACCTGATTACCGATTTTCGTCACCGCCGACTGTACCAGATCCGCTCGGACCGGGCAAGCAAACCCTTGCTTCTGTCGGGGTTCTGATGTGCTCCGGTCACGGCTCGCGCGAGCCCTTCCCGGATTGACGTTACGATCTTCCACCACGGGAAATCGGGGAGAACTCCGCTGTTTTCGGACGGGCGATCCGCGTGGTATGCTCCCGGCATGTTGCGACACAGATTTCATGGCTGGATCGGGGCGACGTTGCTGTCGCCGTTCATGGTGGCGACCGGCATGGCCGACGCCGCTTCACTCAAGGCCAAGGTTGTCGACGCCGACGGCGGTCGGGCGCTGGGCGGCCATATCTGGGTCACCCTCGGCCGGGAAGGCTGGAAGATCGGCGACTACAAGGGCACGGGGTTGTGGCACGGCGAGCGCTGCAAGTATGCCTCGTTCGGCCGGGAAGGGTTCACGCTCGAATTGCCGGACGAGACGTGCCGGGTGTGGGTCGAGCGCGGCCGGGAGTATCTGCCCGAGATCATGCAGTTCGACGGCGGCGAGACTGGCACCGTCGAGCGAACGGTTCGGTTGCGGCGGTTCATCGACATGAACGAGCGCGGCTGGTGGTCGTCGGACCTGCACATCCATCGCGGACCGCAACGCACGTCGCAGCAGATTCTGCGTGAAGACGTCAACGTCGCGTTTCCGCTGACCTGGTGGAACGGGCCGAGGTTCACCGACGAGCTCAACGCCTGGGCGGCGAAGTCGAAAGACGGCCGGACGGTCGCCATCGACGATACGCACATCATGTCGCTCTACAACATGGAGTTCGAGACCCAGCCCCAGGGGGCCGTCTTTCTGCTGCATCTCAAGCACTTGATCGAGGGCGAGGTGCCGCCGGTCGAGAAAGTTTGTCTCGCCGGGCTCGAGGCCGGCGGCTTCGTCAACGCGGCCAAGCCGTTGTGGAAGTGTTCGGTCGAGTCGGTCATCCTCGGCAAGGCGGGTATGATCGAGGTCGTCAACAACCATTACCTCTGGCCGGCGGCGCTTAACAACGAGGCGTGGGGCTTCGAGCGCGACTTCGCGCCGGAATGGCACACCTACACCAAGGACTTCATCGGCTACGCGCACTACAACTGCGACATCACCTATGCCCTGATGAACTGCGGCTATCGGCTCACCGTCGTGGGGGGCACGGCCGACGGGGTGCTGGGCACGCACATCGGGCACAACCGCACGTACGTATACACGGGCAAGAAGAAGCTCGACCTCGACGGTTGGCTGGCCGCCCTCGCCGCCGGCCGAACGTTCGCGACCAACGGCCCGATGCTGTTCGTCAAGGTCGACGGGCAACTCCCCGGCAGCGAGATCAAGGTCGCCAAGGGCAAGAGCCTGGACGCGAAGGTGGCGATCGACATCGAAAGCCCCGACCCGATCGAGATCGTCGAGATCATTCACAACGGCGACGTGGTGTCCCGCGTCGAGCCGCCGCGTCGCGGAGACCGCCCCTACCGGTACCGCAGCGAGCAGAACGTCAAGGTCGACGAAAGCGGCTGGATCGCGGTCCGTGTCTTCGCCCGGATTCGGCCGGACAACGTCGCACTCGCTCACTCCACGCCGGTCTGGATCGACGTCGGTGACGAACCGATTATCCCCAAAGCCGCGGACACCGACGCCATGATCAAGCGGGTCGACTGGTGGATCGACTGGACAAAGGAAAAGAAGCCCGCGGCAACGGAAACCTACGATCGTCTCAAGAAGATTCTGTTGACTCATCGCCAACGAGCACGTTGAACAGTGCGCGCACGGCTCCGACGGGGTCGATGAGTGTAGCCGGGGGCGCAGCGAAGCGGAGCCCCTGGTTGGCGGATCGACGTTATGTCGCTACCCCGAAGGGGTAGACGAACGACCTACGATACCGTGCGCAACGAGCTTGCGTCCGCCCCTCCGGGGCGGTGATCATCACGCACATTGACGACCAGGGGTTCCGCTTCGCTCCACCCCTGGCTACATTCGGTTGCCCCGTCGGGGCGTAGGCCGGCCAGCGTGTGCGGTGTGTTACGAATCCGATGCGGCTACCTGATTGCGGTAAGGTATGAACAAAATTTTATTTTCTAGTTTATATAATGTTCTGCAGGTTAGTCACTGGGCAGTGGCACACGCAAGTGTATCGCCATGACGGAATCCACGACCATCGACGTTCGGCCCAAACGCACCGCGCTGCGACGTGCGTTGCCGGCTTGGTTTCGTCGCAACGCGCGCGACTTGCCGTGGCGACGTACGCGCGATCCCTATCGTATCTGGCTGTCGGAAGTCATGCTTCAGCAGACGCGGGTCGACACCGTCTTACCCTATTACCGACGATTCTTACGGGCCTTCCCGAAGGTGAATGATCTGGCCGCGGCGAGCCAGGATGAGGTGCTCAAGCTGTGGGAGGGTTTGGGTTATTACCGTCGGGCGCGGGCGTTGCACGATACGGCCAAGGTGATCGTGGCGCAGCACGCGGGGCGGATGCCGCGCACCGCGGCGGAACTGCGCGAACTGCCGGGCGTCGGCCGGTACACCGCCGGAGCGATCGCCAGCATCGCCTACGATGAACCGGTCGCCTTGCTGGAAGGGAACGTCAAACGCGTGCTGGCGCGGGTGTTCGCGATCGAAGCTTCGATCGACGATACCGCGACCGTCGCCGCGATGTGGGATGCGGTCGACGCATTGGTTCCGCGACGTGAACCCGGCACGTTCAACCAGGCGTTGATGGAACTCGGATCGCGCGTCTGCACGCCGAGGAATCCGCAATGCGATACTTGTCCCGTGCGTAAGTGGTGTGACGCGGCCGCGCAGGATCGTGCCGCCGATCTGCCCGTGCGCCGGCCGAAGAAAAAGCTCGCCCACCACCAGATCGTCGCCGGCGTGCTTCGGCGCAACGGACGCTACCTGCTCGGCAAACGCAGGCCGGAAGGGATGTTGGGCGGGCTGTGGGAATTCCCCGGCGGGAAGGTCGAGCCGGGCGAATCGCACGAGCAGGCGCTCAGGCGCGAGTTGCGCGAGGAACTGGGCATCGACACCCGGGTCGGAGCGCGGCTGGCCTCGGTCGATCATGCCTACACGCACTTCAAGATCACGCTGAACCTCTACACGTGCGAGCACGTCGCGGGCGAGGTCGCACCCCGCTATCACACCGAGTTGAAATGGGTGCGTCGCCGCGACTTCGACCGGTACGCCTTTCCCGCCGCCAATCTCAAGTGCTTCGATCACGTGTGAGAATTGTCGCCCGGACGCCGCTCGGGTACGCTACGCTTGCCACGGTTGATGAAAACTTACGGAGGATGCGCTGATGAAGCTCGCCTGGATGTGCCTTGCGCTGCTGATCGTTCCCGCGATCGCGACGGCCGACGACAAGAACGACAAACCGGTCGATCCGTTCGTCAAGGCGATCACCGCGCCGCTGGTCGACCGGGCCGAGGCTCACGGTCAGATCTACCAGGAAATCATGACGCGCATACCGGCCGCGACGTGTCCGGACACCGCCGACGCATGGACCGAGCAGGCTCGCGACCTGCGCCGACGCGTGCTCGACGAGGTCGTCTACAAGGGCACGCCGGCCGAATGGATCGACGCCAAGCCGGAGGTCAAGTGGCTCGATACGATCGAGACCGACCAAGGCTACAAGATTCGCAAGCTGCTCTACGAGGGCTATCCCGGTTTGTGGATTCCCGCCCTGCTGTACGAGCCCAACGTTCTGAGCGGCAAGGTGCCGGCCGTCTACAACACCAACGGTCACGTCGGCGCCGAGGGCAAGGCGATCGGCTACAAGCAACTTCGCTGCATCAACCTGGCCAAACGCGGCATGCTCGCTCTCAATCCCGAATGGATCGGCATGGGCCAGCTCACGAAGGGCTACAACCACAGCCACATCGCTTATCTCGACCTGTGCGGCCGGAGCGGACTCGGCGCGCTCTATATGTCGATGCAGCGCGCCCTCGACGTGCTGATCGAGCATCCGCACGCCGATCCCGAGCGCGTCGCCGTCACCGGACTGTCGGGCGGCGGGTGGCAGACGATCCTCATTTCGTCGCTGGACGAGCGGGTGAAACTCAGCGCCCCCAATGCCGGATATTCCGGGGTGGCGTCGCGCCTCGACCACACGTCGGACATCGGCGACCTCGAGCAGATCCCCAGCGACCTCCTGCGCTTTGCCGACTACACGCACCTCACCGCGATGCTCGCCCCGCGCCCGACCCTGCAGATCTACAACGAAAACGACAACTGCTGCTTCAAGGCGGCTCGGGCGAAAGCGTCGATCCACGATCCGATCCTACCGTTTTATCGCCTCTATGGCGCGACGCAGGAGCTGGTCTTCCACGAGAACAAGGACCCCGGCACGCACAACTACGACCTGGACAACCGCCAGCAGTTCTATCGGTTCATCAATCAGCACTGGCTCGCGCCGGCGGAACGGGTGAACGACGAGATCGCGTCGGCCGACGAGATTCGTACGTTCGACGAACTCGCCTCGCCCTTGCCCGAGGATAACGCGACGTTCCAATCGCTCGCCCTGGCGGTCGCCAAGGATCTCCCGAAGCGCAAGCTGCCCGACGCGGCGGGACTGGCGGACTACCAACAAGCGGGACGCGTCGCGCTGACGAAGCTCGTCGGCTACGAGCGCATCAGTGCCGTGTCCCGCGAGGTCGGCGCCGGCTCGGACGGTGCGTACCGGTTCTCGCACTATCGCGTGCACGTCGATGATGCCTGGACGTTGCCGGCGACGGTGCTCACGAAGTCGGGCGCATCCCCGGACGGCGTGGCGATCGTGGTGAGCGATGAAGGCCGAGCCGGCGCCGCCGACCTCAAACGGAAGCTCGCCGACGAGGGCCAGCGGGTGATCGCGCTCGATGTGTTGTTTGTCGGCGAATGCATCGCCAGCCACGGCAAGCCGGGGTTCTTCGGCCAACTGATCGGGACGGTCGGACGTCGACCGCTCGGCATCCAGGCGAGCCAGCTTGCCGCCGCGGCGCGACTGGCCGCGCGGAAGTACGGGGTCGGGGCGGTGACGTTGGTGGGTGCCGGCCGCACGTCGTCGGTGGTCGCGCTCACCGCCGCCGCCCTCGAACCCGCCGCCGTCGACCGACTCGTCACCGTCGACCTGCCGGTGAGTCTCGAGCTGCTCATCGAAGAGAACGAGAGCTACAACGACCATCCGTCGCTGTTCTGCTTCGGTCTGCTCGAACAATTCGATATTCCCGAGATGCTCGGCCTGGTCGTTTCGCGACAAGTCGACCTGATCAAAACCGCCGGCGACAAGGAACGCGTCGAGGCGGCGATCAAGCCGGTGCAAGCGCTGTCCAAGGCGGCGGGGGGACGAACATTCAAGCTGCACCGCGAATCATTGTAGTATGCACGTTAATCAGGAGTACCGGTGATGGCGCTTCGAATCGTCAGAGGCATCGCGGTGTATCTCATTGCGGTTTGCGCTTCCGCTATCTATGCCGCCGAATCGCCCAACATCGTCATCATTCTCGCCGACGACTTGGGTTACGGTGATCCCGGTTGCTACAACGACGCGTCGAAGATCCCGACGCCTTCGATCGACCGACTCGCCGCCGAGGGCCTCCGCTTTACCGACGCCCACACGCCGTCGTCGGTATGCTCGCCGACGCGTTACGGCTTGCTGACCGGTCGCTACTGCTGGCGGACCGAGCTCAAGAGCAGCGTGCTGTGGCCCTGGGACGCACCGCTCATCAAACCGGACCGGTTGACGCTGCCGGCAATGCTGAAACAACACGGTTACCGCACTACGTGCATTGGCAAGTGGCATCTCGGCTGGAACTGGGCGACGATCGACGGCTCGCGGATCAACGACACGTTGCCGTTGGGCAAGCTCGAACGACCGGTCCGCGCCGCCCACGGCGAGAAGATCGACTTTACCAAACCCATTCGCGACGGACCGACCACGCGCGGTTTCGATTCTTACTTCGGCGTCGCCCTGCCCAACTTTCCACCCTATTGCTTTATCCGCAACGATCGCACCGTCGGCATCCCGACCGAGCGCAAGCCCGAGTCGATGTTCGGTCTCGAAGGGCCGATGCTGGCCGGCTGGGACCTGACCAAGATCATGGCCGCCCTCGGCGACGAAGCCGAAACGTACATCGACCGGCACGCGCGCGAGCGACGCGACGAACCGTTCTTCTTGTACATGCCGCTGACCGCGCCGCACGCACCGATCGCGCCGGCGAGTCCGTTCATCGGCAAAAGCGATGCGGGCCGGTACGGCGACTTCGTGCACGAGGTCGACGCGACCGTGGGCCGGGTGCTCGCCGCGCTCGATCGCAACGGGCTGAGCCAAACCACGCTGGTCATCTTCACCAGCGACAACGGCTCGCCGGCGCGGGACGGTACGAACATGGGCGGTCAGCCGGGGTCGGTGGTCACGAAGTTCGGCCACGACCCGAGCCGGCCCTGGCGGGGGATGAAGGCGGACATCTGGGAAGCCGGTCACCGCGTGCCGTTCGTCGTGCGCTGGCCAGGCCACACCAAGGCGAAGACGCAATCGGCCGAGCTGATCTGCCTGACCGACATCATGGCCTCGGTAGCGACGATCGTCGGTCACAAACTGCCGCGCGACGCCGCCGAGGACAGCTATAACATTCTGCCCCTGATGCGCGGCGAAAGCGTTCCGCAGCCGATTCGTACGTCGGTCGTGCATCACTCCCACCGCGGGACGTTCGCCATGCGCGATGGATCCTGGAAGCTGATCGTCGGCAATCTCGGCTCGGGCGGCTTCTCCCGACCGGTGTTCGACAAGCCCGAGCCCGGAGGTCCCGGCGGACAGTTGTACAACCTCGCCGTCGACCCGGCCGAGACGAACAACCTGTGGTCGTCGAAGCCCGAGATCGTCAAACG
>Ga0299906_10001033_pt1 | contig 24387 bp, 18 predicted proteins | sample RVTome_14_FD_200259 | JGI IMG/M metagenome (GOLD analysis project Ga0299906, IMG submission 200259) | Soil microbial communities from uranium-contaminated site in the Upper Colorado River Basin, Wyoming, United States - RVT145D125 (version 2) ...
TGTCAGGGGCGCTGCTGGACGCCTTCAACAAGCTGGTCGGTCAGATCCAGGCGATGCCCAAGCGGTAGTCCGGCCGCCCGCGCTCGCGCCCACTTCGCGGTCCGCCCGGATGTGAACGGCGGCGGCCTCCCCTCACCGGGGGCCGCCGCCGTCGTGCGGCTCGTTCCACACCTGACGCACCCTTTTGTTGGTCCGGCCAGTTCCTGGCCGGGCCCTCTCCCGGCATCGCACGAGACTGTCCACGCCTCGGGCCGCGCTGGCGTCCATCTCCGTGGAATCACGTCGGCTCCGGGGCTCGCCGGTCGTGGAACGGCGCTTGCTCGACCAGGCGATCGGAGCTTCTCGGATGCTCACCTGGGCCCAGTTGGCCGCGTACCTGTCCGTCGTCGCCGCGCTGTGCGGTGGCGGCGTCGGGCTCTGCTGGCTGCTCCTGTGGCGGGAGTAGGCAGCGTGAGGCAGACGCCTCGACTCATCGCCGCGCTCGAGGAACGAACATGGCACCCGTGAACAAGACCCCGGCCCTCACGACGACGCCACGGAACGCGATGCCCCCGATCGCCACCGTGTACCGCGCGCCCGACGGCGCCCTCCATCACGCCCGCTGTGCCAGCCGCATGGACTTCCAGGGCCGGCGCGCCGGCCTCGAGCTCGACTTCTACTGTCTGCACTGCTGCGAGCACGTCACCCTGAACTCGTACGTCCTGATGCGCCTCGGTTCGTAGAGCGGGACTGCTCCGCGATCGGGCCACCTCGAGGCCCGCGCGGGGAATCGAGGCGCGAGCCGGCTCGCGCCGAGCGATCGGGGGGCTGCGCGGAGATGGGGCCACCTCGAGGCCCGCGCGGGGAATCGAGGCGCGACCCGGCTCCGCCGGGGCGCGCCGAGCGTCGGGGGGTTTGGGGGCCATCTCGGGGCCCCCATCCTAAATAGGCGCGTTCAGGCGGGAGCGGCGCACCCGGGCCTGCACGTCCCGGACGACGTTGCCGTCCAGCTCGATCTCCACCTCGTGCTGCTCGATGTCCCAGTGGTCGACCGTGGTCAGCCAGCCGAAGGCCCGCTGCCGGTGGGGCAGCACCCGGCGCCCCCGATAGGTCAGCGTCCGGCGCTCCGGCGCTGCCAGCCGCGATTGCTCCTCCACGTCGTGTCCACACAGGCGTAGCACCTCGGCGTGGGTCGTGACCCCGGGCACGACCTTGTCCAGCACTCCCCGCTCCAGCACCACGCCCTGCTGCCGCGGAGGCGGCGCGGCTGCCGCCCGCGCGAACAGCACCCGTCCGGACAGGCGCTTGCTCAGCCGCTCGGCCACGTTGCGGATCAGGACGGCCGCCACGTTGCCGAGCACGAAGAACAGCGTGGGAATCAGCACAGGGGCCCACGACTGCAGCCCGGTGAAGTAGCCGAACTGCACGGTGAGCACTTGCGGCGTGATTCCGTCCGAGCGGTCGAGGAACAGCGAGATCGTGTCGGTGCTCTCGAGGGTCTCGCTGAGCTGGCGCCGGGCCGACTGGGGGGACATCTCGTCGATCTTGAGGCGGTCGGCCTCGGCGAAGTTGACGATGAGCTGGGCGGGCTCGTCGCCGAGGCGCAGCACGCGGTCCCGGTGCTGGAAGTAGATCGGGAAGACGGCGCGGTGGCGGATCTCGTTGAACGACAGCGACAGCCGGTGCCGCGGCCCCCAGAACGTCCGCTCGACCCACGTCGCCGGCTTGTCCTTCACCAGGCCCCGGGTCGCCATGTGCAGCCGGATCATGTAGACGCGGTTGACGAACCGCGGGTCCCACGGCAGGCGCACCCAGGTGGCCGGCGCCGACAAGCCGAGCGCGCCGCCCTCCCGCACGAAGGTCGCGAACGGCGCGCCCCCGGGCACCGGCTCGGCGGGAGCGCGCTCGCCGTCCTCGCCGGCGTAGAGATTGCGCGCGCTCAGGTCCAGCCGGCCGCTGTCGACCACGGTGAAGCCACGCTCGGTGAGGTAACGCTCCAGGGCGGGATCCGCCGGACCGGCGGCGGGATCGGCCACCACCCCGCTGGGCCAGACCAGGAACAGGTCCTGCTCGGCGTCCGCGGCGCTCCGGGTGGGGGGGACGTCGATCGAGAACAGCACGTCCACCACGACCGGCCCCGTCGCCGGCGTGACCGCGGCGGTGACGAAGAGGGGGCCGACGGCGAACGGCGGGTCGGGCCGGGAGGCCAGGAAGAGCTGGGCATGGGCGGCCCCGGGCGCCGCCAGCAACAGCAGCGCGGAGAGCGCCCACGCCCGATGGATCATCCGAGCTTCACGGGCGTGAATCCCCGGGCGACGTGGTCCTCGATCGGCAGGCGCTTCTTGATCGTGCCGTGCTCCAGCAGCGTGTCCTGCATCGAGCGCAGCGCTTCCATGCTGACGGTGCCGTCGTGGGACATGAGGCCGCCGGAGATCTTGTGGGCCGCTCGCACGGCGTCCGGGCTCCAGCCGATCTTCTTGGCGATGATCTCGGCGGCGTCGTTGGTCTGCTCGGTCATGAACTTGATGGCCGCGAACAGCCCCTTCATGACCTTGCGGATGTCGTCGCCCTGCTTCTTGATGCCGTCCTCGGAGACGTACTGGATCTGGCTGATCCAGCGCGCGGTGACCTTGTCCAGCCGCATGAGCACCTTCGACTTGCCGGCCAGCTGGGTGACGGCGCCGCCGTCGCCCCACACGAAGGCGTGGATCTCCTTGCGGGCGAGCGCGGCCAGCTGGGCGTCGAGCCCCCCGAGGCCCACGACCTTGACGTCCTTGTCCGGGTCCCAGCCCTGCTGCTTGGCGACCATGCGGGCGAAGACCCAGGTGGTGGCGCCGACCGAAGTGACCCCGATCGCCTTGCCCTTGAGATCGCCCACGCCCTGGACGTCCGGCGCGACGTTGAGCGTGAAGTGGTTGCCCTCGGTGTGCGTCGCCACCATCTTCAGCGGCATCCCCGCCTCCCGGAAGACGAGGATGTCGGTGCTGCCGGCCGCGCCCAGGAGCACCTCGCCGGCGATCACGGCCTTCACGAGCGTGGGGCCGCCCCGGAAGGGGACGAACTCGACGTTGAGGTTCTCGGTCCGGAAGAACCCCTTGTCGGCGGCGACGATGAACGGCCCCGCCAGCGCGTAGTCGCCGAGGACCGCGGTGCCGATCTTGATCGAGGCCTGGGCCCGCAGGACGCCGGGCGACAGCGCGCCCGCGACGGCCGCCCCGGAGGCGGTGGCGAGGAAGTGACGCCGGCTGATCCGTGGCATGCGAAACGCCTCCTTGCCGGCGCGCACCGCGGGGGGCGCGTGGCTTGACATTACACCGGTTGTTCCATACGTTAGGCCGCAGTCGGCATGAGTGAGTTCCGACACCCGCGATCGTACAACCTCCGGCACGCTTTCCACAATTCACGATGACCCCGCCGCCCGTGCGTTACCGGGCGGCCGACGGCGTCGCCTGGATCACTCTCGATCGGCCCACCGTCCTCAACGCCCTCGACACCGAGCTGGCGGCGACGCTGGCCGACCACGCCGAGCGCGCGGCCGCCGATCCCGAGGTCGCCGTCGTGGTCGTGGGCGGCGCCGGGCGCGTGTTCTGCTCGGGGATGGACCGCACCGCGCTGGCCGCCGGCGCCATCGGCGACGCCTTCTACCGCCACTGGATCCGCGCGCTGAACCGCCTGGAGGACATGCCGAAGGTGTCGCTGGCGGTGCTGCACGGCTACTCGATTGGCGGCGGCCTGCAGCTGGCGCTCGCCTGCGATCTCCGGCTGGCCGCCGCCGACACCGTGGTCGGCCTCGGCGCCTCGCGCCACGGCATCATCCCCGACGGCGCCGTCCTGCGCCTGGCGCGGATCGTCGGCCTGGGCCGGGCCAAGGAGCTGGCGTTGCTCAACGAAGACGTCACGCCGGCCGACGCGCGCGCCATCGGCCTCGTCAACTGGGTGTGCCCGGCGGCCGAGGTCGAGGCCAAGGTGGGGTGGGTCGTCGAGCGCCTGCGCCACCAGGCGCCGACGGCCAACGCCCACATCAAGCGGTTGCTGCACGACTCGTTTCATCGCGATCCACGCGCGAGCATCGAGGACGTGCTGGCCGCCCAGCGCGACTGCATGGCCTCGTGGGAGACGGCCGAGGCCAACCGCGCCTGGCAGGAGAAACGCGAGCCCGTGTTCCACCCGCGCCCCGCGAATGACTCTCGTGGAATCCGGTGACGGCGGGGGTGGGGCGCGGGGGCCGCGGGCGCGCCGGCAGGGCTCGCCTGTCGCCGTAGCTCGCTCCGGGCGCGGCTCGCTCGGGCCCCCCATCCCCCAGAGGGGGTTGGGGTGCAGACCAGTCGATTCGTCGGCGGCTCGCTCGCCGCGCCCGGAGCGGCAACGGCGACGACGGCTCGCCCTGACGGCGCGCCCGCGACCCCCGCGCCCCACCCCCGCCGTCACCACGTTTCACGAGATTCACTAGGAGCGCGCCGGGTGGGGGACGCGTTCGAGCGGGATCTCGGGCGGGGGCGGGCGAACTGGGCGGCGCTCACGCCGCTGTCGTTCCTGGCCTGGGCCGCCGGCGTCTACGCCGCCAAGCCCGCCGTCGTCCACGGCGATCGCGCGTTCACCTATGCCGAGCTCCACGCGCGCTGCCGGCGGCTGGGCTCGGCGCTGGTCCGGCGCGGCATCGGCCGGGGCGACTGCGTGGCGGTGATGGCCCCCAACGTGCCCGCCATGCTGGAGGCCCACTACGGCATCCCGATGGCCGGGGCGGTGCTCAACGCGCTGAACTACCGGCTGGACGCCCGCTCCATCGCCTTCATCCTCGAGCACGGGCGGGCGAAGCTGCTCATCACCGACCGCGAGTTCTCGCCCACCATCGAGGAAGCGCTCCGCCTGCTCGGCCGGCCGATCGCCGTGATCGACATCGACGACCCGCTCCACGAGGGCGGCCGGCTCCTCGGCGAGAAGGACTACGAGGCGCTGCTGGACGAGGGTGATCCGGGGTTCGCGTGGGCGCCGCCGGAGGACGAGTGGCAGGCGATCTGCCTGCTCTACACCTCGGGCACGACCGGCGATCCCAAGGGCGTCGTCTACCACCACCGCGGCGCCTACCTCAACGCGCTCGGCAACGCGCTGACCTTCGGGCTGTCGCCGCGCACGGTCTATCTCTGGACGCTGCCGATGTTCCACTGCAGCGGCTGGACCTACACGTGGGCCGTCACCGCCGTCGGCGGCACCCACGTCTGCCTGCGCCGCGTCGATCCCGCGCTGATCTTCCCGGCCATCGCCCGCCACCGGGTGACGCACATGTGCGGGGCGCCGGTCGTGATGACCATGCTGATCCACGCGCCCGACGCCGTGAAGGTGCGGTTCGAGCACGTCGTGGAGATGGCCACCGGCGGCGCCGCGCCGCCGTCCACCGTGATCGCGGCCATGGAGGCGATGGGCTTCCGCGTCACCCACCTCTACGGTCTCACCGAGACCTACGGCCCGGCGACGTTCTGCGCCTGGCAGGCGGGGTGGGACGGGCTGCCGCTCGGCGAGCGCGCGCTGCAGATGGCCCGCCAGGGCGTCAGCTATGCGACCGCCGAGGGGCTGATGGTCGCGGACCCGGCCACCCTGCAGCCGGTGCCCCGCGACGGCGCCACGATGGGCGAGGTGATGCTGCGCGGCAACACCGTCATGAAGGGCTACCTGAAGAACCCGAAGGCCACCGAGACCGCGTTCGCCGGCGGCTGGTTCCACACGGGCGACCTGGCCGTCTGGCATCCCGACGGCTACATCGAGATCAAGGACCGCTCCAAGGACGTCATCATCTCCGGAGGCGAGAACATCTCCTCGCTCGAGGTCGAGGAGGCGCTCTACCGCCACCCGGCGGTGATGGAGGCCGCCGTGGTGGCCAGGCCCGACCCGAAGTGGGGCGAGACCCCGTGCGCGTTCGTCACGCTCAAGCCCGGCGCCGGCGCCACCGCCGAGGAGATCGTCGCGTTCCTGCGCGACGCCATCGCCCGCTACAAGGTCCCCCGCCACGTGGTCTTCGGCCCGCTGCCCAAGACCTCCACCGGCAAGATCCAGAAGTTCGTGCTGCGCGAGCGGGCGAGGGAAGCCGGCTGACGAGCACGCTCGACCGCTGGTTCCGGCTGCACGAGCGCGGCACCGACGTCGGCACCGAGGTGCGCGCGGGCCTGACCACCTTCATGGTCATGGCCTACATCATCTTCGTGAACCCCATCGTCCTCGGCTACGTGGGGGTCCCCGGCCTGGAGGGCCAGGGTCTGCCCTTCGCCGCGACCCTCACGGTGACCTGTCTCACCGCCGGCGTCCTCTCCATCGCGATGGGCCTGTTCACGAACTACCCGTTCGCGCTGGCGCCCGGGATGGGGCTCAACGCGGTGGTGGCCTTCGAGCTGGTGGCCGGCCGCGGGCTCACCTGGCCGCAGGCGATGACGATCGTGTTCCTGGAGGGCGCGGTGATCGCGGTCCTCGTCCTCACGCGCTTCCGGGAGGCGATGCTGGAGGCGGTGCCGCTGGCCCTCAAGCGGGCCATCAGCGTGGGCATCGGGCTGTTCATCGCGTTCATCGGCTTCTTCACGGCCGGCTTCGTGGTCAAGCCGGCCACCGGGCCGCTGCCGGTCGCGCTCGGCCCGATGCAGGGGCTGCCCATTGCGGTCTTCGTCGCCGGCTTCGTGCTGACCGCCTGGCTCATGGCCCGCCGCGTGCGGGGCGCGCTGCTGCTCGGCATCGTGCTCACCACCGTGCTCGCCATCGTGCTCAACGGCCTGCTGGCCGGCTGGCAGGGCTTCGCGACGCCGGGCGCCGCCCGGCTGCCGGCGGCGATCGTGCAGCTGCCGGACCTGTCGACCTTCGGGCGGCTCGATTTCGGCGTGGTCGCGCGTCTCGGGGTCGTGGCGACCGTCCTGGTGACGTTCTCGATCATGCTGAGCGACTTCTTCGACACGATGGGCACGATCATCGGCGTGGGCGGCAAGGGCGGATTCCTCGACGCGCGCGGGCGGCTGCCGGGCGCCCGGGGCGTGCTCCTGGTGGACTCGCTCGGCGCCGTGCTCGGCGGCGTGGCCAACAGCAGCAGCAACACGACCTACATCGAGAGCGCGGCCGGGGTGGCCGAGGGCGGCCGCACGGGACTGGTGGCCGTGGTGACCGGCCTGCTGTTCCTGGTCGCCATGTGGTTCTCGCCGCTGGCCAGCGTCATCCCGGCCCAGGCCACCGCCCCGGCGCTCGTCATCGTCGGCCTCTACATGATGGGGGTGGCCCGGGAGATCGCCTGGGACGACTACGACGACGCGATCCCGGCGTTCGTGATCATGCTCGTCATGCCGTTCACGTGGTCGATCACCAACGGCATCGGCGCGGGCTTCGTGACCTACGTCGCCATCAAGGTGCTGAACGGCCGCGGCCGGCAGGTGCACTGGATGCTCTACCTGGCCGCCGCCGCCTTCGTCGTCTATTTCCTGCTCCCGCTGCTCGAGCCCCGCCTGGCGTAGCCGTCGGGCGCCGTCAGCGACGACGCTCGCGTGACGGCGCGGCCCGCCGGGCGTACGCGCTGAGCACCTTCATGTAGTTGGCGCGCTCGAAAGCGGCCGGCTCGGCGACCGCCCGGTAGCTCATGCTGCCCTGCATCTGGGCGATGGAGGCGTACTCGTGCGCCTCCATCCAGGCGAGCAGGCCGGCGCGCACGCGCGCCAGGTGGTCGATGCCGTGCTGGAGCAGGGCGGAGGTCGTCATCGCGACCCGGGCCCCCGCCATCATGACTTTCAGCACGTCCTCGGCGCCGTGCACGCCGCCGGTGACCGCCAGGTCGGCGCCCACGTGGCCGTGGAGGATGGCCACCCAGTGCAGGCGCACCAGCAGTTCGTGGGGGCTCGACAGGGTGAGCGTCGGCACGACGTCCAGCGTCTCCAGGTCGAAGTCGGGCAGGTAGAACCGGTTGAAGAGCACCAGGCCGTCGGCGCCGGCGCCGTCCAGGCGCCGGGCGACGTTGGCGGTCGCGGTGAACGCGTGGCCGAGCTTCACGGCCACCGGGATCGCCACGCTCCGCTTCACGTCGCGCACGAGGTCGACGTACATCTGCTCGACCTCGGCGCCGGTGAGGGCGGGGTCGGTCGGCAGGTGGAAGATGTTCAGCTCCAGCGCGTCGGCGCCCGCCTGCTCGATCTTCCGCGCGAACCGGATCCAACCGCCGGTGGAGACGCCGTTGAGGCTGCCGATCACCGGGATGTCGACCGCGGCCTTGGCGCGCCGGACGTGCTCCAGGTAGCCGTCGGGGCCGAGGTTGTAGTCGTGGAGGTCGGGGAAGTAGCTCACGGATTCCGCGTAGCTCTCGGTGCCGTGCGACAGGGAGCGGTCGAGGTGGTGGCTCTCGACGTCGATCTGCTCCTCGAACAGCGAGTGGAGCACCACCGCCGCCGCGCCCGCGTCCTCCATCCTCCGGAGGCTGTCGAGGCTCTCGCACAGGGGCGAGGCCGACGCGACGAGGGGGCTGGCCAGCCGCAAGCCGAGATACCGCGTGGAGAGGTCGATCATCGACGCGCCTCCTCGGCGGCGGGCGGCGGCGCCGGCATCGAGGCCCAGTGCTCGTAGAGGCGCCAGCGCGCCGCCACGTCGTCCTGGGCCTCGCCGAGCAGCCGCCGGGCCGTCTCGGGATGGCTGTGGGCGAGCATCGTGTAGCGCGTCTCGTTGTACGCATACGCCCGGAGCGGCAGGCTCGGCGCCTTCGAGTCGAGCTGCAGGGGGTTCTGGCCCGCGCGGGCGCGCGCCGGGTCGTAGCGGAAGAGCGGCCAGTGACCGGAGAGCACGGCGGCCTTCTGCTGGTCCATGCCGTGGCGCAGGTCGTAGCCGTGGGCGATGCAGTGGCTGTAGGCGATCACCAGCGAGGGCCCCCGGTAGGCCTCCGCCTCGCGCAGGGCCCGGAGCGTCTGGGCGTCGTTGCCGCCCATGGCCACCCGGGCCACGTAGACGTGGCCGTAGGTCATCGCCATGAGCGCGAGGTCCTTCTTGCCGGTGGCCTTGCCGCCCGCGGCGAACTTGGCGACCGCGCCGCGCGGCGTCGCCTTGGACATCTGGCCGCCGGTGTTGGAGTAGACCTCGGTGTCGAGCACGAGCACGTTGACGTTGCGGCCGGAGGCCAGGACGTGGTCGAGTCCGCCGTAGCCGATGTCGTAGGCCCACCCGTCGCCGCCGATGATCCAGACGCTCTTGTCGACGAGGGCGTCGGCGACGCTCAGCAGCTCCCGCGCCTCGGGCGCGTCGATCGAGGGCAGCCGGCCCTTCAGCGCCTCCACGCGCTCGCGCTGGGCCGCGATGCCCGCCTCCGTCGCCTGGTCGGCGCCGAGGAGCGCGCCGGCGAGGTCGCCGAGGACGGCGGTGAGGCGCTCGACCAGCGTCCGGGCGTACGCGGCCTGGGCGTCGAGCGCCACCCGCATGCCGAGCCCGAACTCGGCGTTGTCCTCGAAGAGGGAGTTGGCCCAGGCGGGGCCGCGCCCCCGGGCGCCGGTCGTCCACGGCGTCGTCGGCTGGCTGCCCCCGTAGATCGAGGAGCAGCCCGTCGCGTTGGCGATGAGGGCGCGCTCGCCGAAGAGCTGGCTCACCAGCTTCACGTACGGCGTCTCGCCGCACCCGGCGCACGCCCCCGAGAACTCGAACAGCGGCTCGACGAGCTGGACGTCCTTGACGAGGGCGGTGTTGAGCGGCGCCGGCGCGCCGTCCGGCAAGCCGAGGAAGAAGCTCCAGCCGGCGACCTCCGCGTCGTGCCCGCGGCGCCGGGGAACCATGTCGATGGCCTTGTGGCGCACCTCGGTCTTGCTCTTCGCCGGGCAGACCTCCACGCACAGGCCGCACCCGGTGCAGTCCTCCGGGGACACCTGGAGCGTGTAGCGGGCGTCGCCGAACTCCCGCCACCGGGCCGGCGCCGACCTGAACCCCGCCGGCGCCTCCGCCAGCGCCGCCGGCGCACAGACCTTGGCCCGGATGACGGCGTGGGGGCAGACGAGGACGCACTTGCCGCACTGGATGCACAGCGCCTCGTCCCAGGCCGGGATCTCGGCGGCGATGTCGCGCTTCTCCCAGCGCGCGGTCCCGCTCGGGTAGGTGCCGTCGGGGGGGAGCGCGCTGACGGGCACGAGGTCGCCGTCGCCGGCGATGAGCCGGGCGGTGACCTCGCGCACGAACGCCGGCGCCTCGTCCGGGACCGGCGGCCGGCGCTCGATCGCCGACGTCACCCGTCCGGGCACCGGCACCTCGTGCAGGTGGGCGAGCGCCGCGTCGACCGCCGCGAAGTTCTTCCGCACCACCGGCTCGCCGCGCCGGCCGTACGTCTTCTCGATCGCGCGCTTGATGGCCGCCACCGCCTCGTCGCGCGGCAGCACGCCGCTGATGGCGAAGAAGCACGTCTGCATGATCGTGTTCACGCGTCCGCCCATCCCGGCGTCCTGGGCCACCCGGGAGCCGTCGATCACGAAGAAGCGCAGGCGCCGGGCGATGAGCTGCTCCTGGACGGCCCGGGGCAGGTGGTCCCAGACCTCCGCCGGCCCGTGGGGGCTGTTCAGCAGGAAGACGGCGCCCGGCTCCGCTGCGGCGAGGACGTCGAGCCGCTCCAGGAAGCCGAACTGGTGGCAGGCGACGAAGCTGGCCCGGGCGATCAGGTAGGGGGCCCGGATCGGGCGCGGCCCGAAGCGCAGGTGGGAGACGGTCACCGAGCCCGATTTCTTCGAGTCGTAGACGAAGTAGCCCTGGGCGTACGCCGCGGTGTCCTCGCCGATGATCTTGATCGAGTTCTTGTTGGCGCCCACGGTGCCGTCGGCGCCGAGTCCGTAGAAGACCGCGCGCACGGTGTCCGGCGCCTCGATCGAGAACGCCGGGTCCCAGGCCAGGCTCGTGTGGGTGACGTCGTCGTGGATGCCGATCGTGAAGTGGTTGCGTGGCCGCGGCGCGCCCAGCGCGTCGAACACGGCCTTCACCATGGCCGGCGTGAACTCCTTCGAGGCCAGCCCGTAGCGGCCCCCGAGGATCCGCGGCGCCCGTGCGAACGGCGCCGTGCCGGCCGCGACGGCCTCGGTCACCGCGGCCACGACGTCCAGGTAGAGCGGCTCGCCGGCGCTGCCGGGCTCCTTGGTCCGGTCCAGCACGGCGACGGCGCGGACGGTCGGGGGCAGCGCCGCCACCAGCGCCTCGGCCGGGAACGGCCGGTACAGGCGGACCTTCAGGACGCCGACCCGCTCGCCCCGCGCGTTCAGGAACGCGGCGGTCTCCTCCGCGGTCTCCGCGCCCGAGCCCATGAGGACGACGACGCGCTCGGCGTCGGGCGCGCCCGCGTAATCCACGAGGTGATACGCCCGCCCCGTCCGCGTCGCCAGGGCGTCCATCGCCGCCTGCACGATCGCGGGGCACGCCAGGTAGTACGGGTTGGCGGCCTCGCGCGCCTGGAAGTAGACGTCGGGGTTCTGGGCGGTGCCCCGGACCACGGGATGCTCGGGCGACAGGGCGCGGGCGCGGTGCGCCCGCACCAGCCGGTCGTCCACCAGCGCGCGCAGGTCGTCGTCGTCGAGCGGCTCGATCTTCGCGACCTCGTGCGAGGTCCGGAAGCCGTCGAAGAAGTGGACGAAGGGCACCCGCGCCTCCAGCGTCGCCGCGTGGGCGACCGCCGCCAGGTCCATCGCCTCCTGCACCGAGCTCGAGGCGAGCATGGCCACGCCGGTCGCCCGCGCCGCCATCACGTCGCCGTGGTCGCCGAAGATCGACAGCGCCTGTGTCGCCAGCGAGCGCGCGGCGACGTGGACGACCGCCGACGTCAGCTCGCCCGCGATCTTGTACAGGTTCGGGAGCATCAGCAGCAGGCCCTGCGAGGCCGTGAAGGTGGTCGCCAGCGCCCCCGTCTGCAGGGCGCCGTGCAGCGCGCCGGCCGCGCCGCCCTCGCTCTGCATCTCGACCACGGTCGGGACCGCCGACCAGAGGTTGGGCCGGCCTTGGGCGGCCCACTGATCGGCCCACTCGCCCATCGGCGACGACGGCGTGATCGGGTAGATCGCGATCACGTCGCTGAGCTGGTAGGCGACGCGCGCGACCGCCTCGTTGCCATCGAGCGTGAGTCGTGCCCGCTCGCGCACCGTCCCGCCGGACCCGCCGGCGATCCTCACGCGGCCCGGACCAGCGGCCTGGCCGCGCCACCGGCCAGGCAGCGCCTGGAGCAGATGACCGCGGCGTACCCGCCCAGGGCCGAGCAGCGCGCCACGTCGACGAAGCGCAGCGTCCAGGCGTCGCGAACCAGCTCGGCGCCCGCCCGCCGGTGCAGGAGGGGACAGCCGACGGAGGCCGGGACGCGCTGCGTGGCGCGGGGGAACGCCACCAGCACGCCGGCGACCAGCAGGAGGATGATCGCGAGCAGCCCGATGCCGAGCGCCGCTGCCTCGAACACGGTCAGCGTGAACATGTCTCGCTCCTCCACGCCCGGTCCGAGCAACGCGGGTGCCATGGCGGCGACGCTCCAAGTCGTGGATTTCGCGCGGCAAGCCGGAGCCCGGCGGCGTCGTCTTCCCGTCGTCTGGTGCGTCCATGCCCCAGCTGGGGCGCGGGTGTCTCGCGTGCCCCCGCCCGCCGAGACGTGGAGCTCGATTCCGACCGTTTGGATCGCCACCCCCCAAGTCTCCGTTCCGTCTCGCCGATTCACCCCGCTGCCGCCGAGGGGGGCGTGGGGCTGCCGTCTGGCAGTCCCGTTGCTCTCCAGCCCGGCGATGGTGATGGCTGCTGACCGCGACGGGAGGAAAGCCGATGGCGGCGCACACGGATAGATCGGACGGACAGCGGCCGGGGGTCTCGCGGCGAGCGTTCCTGGGGACGGCGGCACTGGCCGCCGCGGGCGCCGTGTCGGGCCCGGTCGCCGAGGCGGCGGCACCGGCGAGCGCGCCCGCCGCGCTGCCGGCGATGCCGGAGGACGGGCCGCAGAACATCCTCCTGCGGATGCAGGCCGACGTCCAGCGGGCGATGGCCAAGCCCATCGGCGAACGGCGCTGGGCCATGGCGATCGACCTGCGCCGGTGCATCGGCTGCTCGGCGTGCACGATCGCCTGCGTGGCGGAGAACAAGCTCCCGCCCGGCGTCGTGTACCGGCCCGTGCTCGAGGAGGAGGTGGGTGAGTACCCGCACGTGAGCCGTCGCTTCCTGCCGCGACCCTGCATGCAGTGCGAGAACCCGCCCTGCGTGCCCGTCTGCCCGGTCAAGGCGACCTACGCGCGGCCGGACGGCATCGTGGAGGTCGATTACACCGCGTGCATCGGCTGCCGCTACTGCATCACCGCGTGCCCGTACGGCGCGCGCACGGCCGACTTCGGCGAGTTCTACACCGACGGCACGCCGCAGCGGCAGGCCTACGAGACGCAGCCGTCCCACGAGTACGGCCGGACGTGGGCGCGGGACGGCAAGGCGTCGCCGTCCGGCAACGCGCGCAAGTGTCACTTCTGCGTGCACCGGCTCGAGGCTGGCATGTTGCCGGCGTGCGTGACCACCTGCGTGGGCTACGCGACGTTCTTCGGCGACATGAACGACCCCGAGAGCCTCGTGCACGAGCTGGCGGGCAAGCCGAACGTCACGCGACTGAAGGAAGAGCTCGGGACCAAGCCCCGGGTCTTCTACCTCACGTAGGAGGCGAACCATGCTCCTGGCCGCGAAGCTCCTGATCCCTCTCCTGCTCGCCGCCACCGGCGTGGGCGCCGTCGGCGTGTGGGACCGGCTCGTCTTCGGCAAGGCCAACCTCGCGTTCGGCAGCTACGTGCCGTGGGGGCTGTGGGTCGGCCTCTACATCTACCTGGTCGGGGTGTCGGGCGGGGCGTTCCTCGTCGCCTTCTTTCATTACGGCCTGGGCATGCGCGTCCTGCGCCGGGCCGCGCGCTACGCGGTGCCGGCCGCGCTCCTGAGCCTGGGCGCCGGGCTCACCCTGGTGCTGCTCGACCTCGGCCAGATGGGCCGCTTCTGGACGCTCTACACCCGCACCAGCGCGACGTCCCTGCTCGGCTGGATGGTCTGGGTCTACACCGTGTACTCGCTCGTGCTGCTGGCGATGCTGGTGGCGATGGCGCTCGAGAAACCGAAGGCGCTGCGGTGGCTCGCGTGGACGGGCCTGGCGCTCGTGGTGACCTTCGGCGGCGGCGAGGGCGCCCTCTTCGGCGTGCTGGGCTCCAAGCCCTTCTGGAACTCCGGCATCCTGCCGGTGCGGTTCCTGTTCGCCGCGTTCCTGTCCGGCGTGGCCGTGGTGACGTTCGCCCTGGCGGCCTTCCGCCGCTGGCCCGCCGACGCCGAGGCCGCCGCCGCCGGGCGGTTCCTGCGGCGCACGCTGCTGGCGCTGCTGGCCCTGAACATCGTCCTGGAGTTCGCCGAGGTCTCGGTGACGCTCTACACCGGACTGCCGGCGGTGGCCGAGGCGTACCGGCTCGTGCTCTTCGGTCCGTACTGGTGGCTCTTCTGGGTGGGACAGCTCGCGATCGGGCTCGTGATTCCCCTGGTGCTGCTGGCGGCTCCCTCCGGCGCCCGGCCCGCGGTGGCCGGCACGGCGGGCTTCCTCATCGCCGTCGGCTACGCGGCGAGCAAGCAGAACCTCGTGCTGCCCGGCCTGGCGATCCCGGAGTTCCGGACGCTGACCGAGGCGTTCGTCCACCCCCGGCTGAGCGTGACGTACTTCCCGAGCGCGACGGAATGGCTGGTCGCCGTCGGCATCGTGGCCGCGGCGGCCCTGGCCTTCGTCGTGGCGATCGAGGTGCTGCCGTTTCTGAGGAACCACGAAGCGTGGGGCACGGGCAAGTCCGGCGCGAGCCGGCTGGCCGCCTGAGAGGAGAGGATCATGAGCGAGAGCCCCGAAACCCGCCGGACGTTCCTGAAGACCGCCGCCCTGCTGGGCGGATCGGCGGCGGCCGCCAGCCAGGCGCCGGGCGTCCTGGCGCGCCTCGGCACCGCGGAGGCGGACGCGTATCTGGCGCCCCACGGGGACTACCCGCTCGCCAGGCCGGAGAACGTCCTCTACTCCGTCTGCCAGCAGTGCAACACGCAGTGCGGGATCAAGGTGAAGCTCGAGGACGGCGTGATCGCCAAGATCGACGGCAACCCGTACTCGCCCTGGAACATGCTGCCGCACGTGCCGTACCGGACGCCGGTGACGCAGACGGCCACCGTGGACGGCATCCTGTGCCCCAAGGGCCACGCCGCCGTGCAGACCACCTACGACCCCTACCGGCTGGTGAAGGTGCTCAAGCGCGCCGGCAAGCGGGGCGAAGGCAAATGGGTCACCATCGCGTTCGACCAGGCGGTCAGCGAGATCGTCGAGGGCGGCCGGCTCTTCAAGGACGTGGCCGGCGAGGAGGCGCGCGAGGTCGAGGGCCTGAGGCGGCTGTGGGCGCTGCGCGACGCCACGGTCATGAAGGCGCTGGCCGGCGACGCGAAGAAGGTCGGCAAGAAGCAGATGACGCTTGCCGAGTTCAAGACCCGCCACCGCGCCGCGCTCGGCCATCTCATCGATCCGGATCATCCCGACCTCGGGCCGAAGAACAACCAGTTCGTCTTCATGTGGGGGCGGCTCAAGAGCGGCCGCGGCGAGCTGATCCGCCGCTTCACCGAGGCGGGCCTCGGCTCCACCAACGCCCACGGCCACACCACCGTCTGCCAGGGCTCGCTCTACTTCACCGGCAAGGCGATGAGCGAGCAGTTCGTCTACGACGACAAGGACGGCACGATGAAGTGGACGAAGGGAGCCAAGTTCTACTGGCAGGCCGACCAGCAGTCGGCCGACTTCATCCTGTTCGTCGGCGCCTCGCCGCTGGAGGGCAACTACGGGCCCACCAACCGCGGCAGCCGGATCGCTCAGCGCCTGGCCGACGGCGATCTCAGGATCGCGGTCGTCGACCCGCGCGCCTCGAAGACGGCCGCCAAGGCGTGGAAGTGGGTGCCGATCCAGCCGGGCGGCGAGGGCGCCCTGGCCCTGGCGATGATCCGCTGGATCCTCGATCACGAGCGCTACGACGCGCGCTACCTGGCGAACGCCAACCGGGGCGCCGCCAGGGCCGACGGTGAGCCGACCTGGTGCAACGCCACCTGGCTGGTGAAGCTCGAGAAGGGCCAGCCGGGCGCCTTCCTGCGCGCCTCGGACATCGGGCTGCCCAAGGCTCGGCGCGTCCACACGGACAGGAAGACCGGCCAGGAGACGGCGTACGAGTTCGACCCGTTCGTCGTCCTCAAAGACGGCGAACCCGTCGCGTTCGACCCGTACTCCGACACGAGCGCGGTGGAGGGCGATCTCCGCGTCGACACCAAGGTGCACGGGATCCCCGTCAAGTCGGCCTTCGAGATCCTCGTCGAGACGGCCGCGGCGAGGACCGTGGCGGAGTGGGCCGCGCTGGCCGACGTCAAGCCGGCCGACGTGGTGGAGCTGGCCCGCGAGTTCACCAGCCACGGCAAGCGCGCGGTGGCCGACATCCATCGCGGCGTCTCCCAGCACACCAACGGCTTCTACCAGGTGTTCGCCTGGTACACGCTGAACCTGCTCATCGGCAACTACGACTGGAAAGGGGGCCTCGCCAAGGCCAGCACCTACGACGCCGCGGGTGGCAAGACCGACAGGATGAAGCAGCCCGACGGCACCGAGGTCGAGTGGGCGCAGCCGTTCCCGGTGGCGGCGGTGCCGGGCCGGCTGCAGCCGTTCGGCATCAGCGTCATCCGCCACGGCGAGAAGTACGAGGACACGACGCTGTTCGCGGGCTACCCGGCCCGGCGTCCGTGGTTCCCCCTGGCCTCCGACGTCTACCAGGAGATCATCCCCTCGATCGGCGACGCCTACCCGTACCCGGTCAAGGCGCTGTTCATCTACATGGGCTCGCCGGTGTACGCGCTGCCGGCCGGGCACACCAACATCGAGGTCCTCACCGACCTCGCCAGGACCCCGCTGGTCGTGGCCAACGACATCGTCGTCGGCGAGACGTCGATGTACGCCGACTACATCTTCCCCGACCTGACGAACCTGGAGCGGTGGGAGTTCGCGGGGTCGCACCCGAACATGGTGTGGAAGGTCCAGCCGGTGCGGCAGCCGGTCGTGGCGCCGATCCCGGAGACGGTCACGGTCTACGGGCAGGACGTGCCGCTCGGCCTGGAGGCGATGCTCCTGGCCCTGGCCGAGAAGCTCGGGTTGCCGGGCTTCGGTCCCGACGGCTTCGGCCCCGGGCAGGCCTTCACGCATCCGGACCACCTCTACCTGCGCATGGCCGCCAACCTGGCGGCGGGCGACAAGGCCGACCAGGCGCTGCCGGACGCGGGCCCGGAGGAGATGCGGATCTTCGTGGAGGGCCGGCGGCACCTGCCGAAGGCGGTCTTCGATCCGGAGCGCTGGAAGGCGATCGTGGGGCCGGCGCTGTGGCCGAAGGTGGTCTACCTGCTCAACCGGGGCGGACGCTTCGACGACTTCGGCCGCGCCTACGACGGTGACCTGCTCCGCAACAAGTACGGGACGCTGATCAACCTCTACCAGGAGAAGACGGCGAAGACGAAGAACTCCATGACGGGCAAGCCGTTCTCCGGCATCGCCGCCCACCTGCCGGCCCCCGTCGACGCGCTGGGTCGCAGCCTGGGCGACGAGCGCGCGGGCTACGACCTGCGGCTGATCACCTATCGCGAGATCATGCAGACGAAGTCCCGCACGGTCGGCAACTACTGGCTGCAGGCGCTGCGGCCGGAGAACGCCATCCTCATGAACAAGCGCGACGCCGACCGGCGCCGGCTGCGCGACGGCGACCGGGTCCGGATCCACTCCGCCTCCAACCCGGACGGCGCCTGGGATTTCGGGAACGGGCAGTCGCGGCCGATCGTCGGCAAGCTCCAGGTCGTGCAGGGGATGCGCCCGGGCGTCATCGCCTTCTCGCTCGGCCACGGCCACTGGGCATACGGCGCCGGCGACGTGGTGATCGACGGCCAGGTGGTGAAGGGGGACCCGCGCCGGGCGACCGGCGTGCACGCCAACGCCGCCCTGCGGGTGGATCCCGTGATCAAGAACACGACCCTGAGCGACCTGACCGGTGGCAGCGCCGTCTTCTACGACACCCAGGTCAAGGTGACGAAGGCCGAGTGAGCCGACCCTGACGGAGGGAACCATGAGCCACGACAGCCTGACCGTCCGCGACAACCGGACCGGCAAGTCGTACGAGCTGCCCATCGCCGACGGCGCGGTCCGCACGATGGACCTGCGCCGGATGCGCACCGGGCCGGACGACTTCGGCCTTCTCGGATACGACCCCGCCTTCACCAACACCGCCTCCACCCGCAGCGCCATCACGTTCATCGACGGCGACCAGGGGATCCTCTGGTATCGCGGCTACCCGATCGAGCAGCTGGCCGAGCAGGCGACGTTCCTCGAGGTCGCCTACCTGCTGATCCATGGCGAGCTGCCGAACGCCAGGGCGCTGGAGCAGTGGACGTGGCAGATCACCCACCACACGTGGGTGCACGAGAACGTCAAGAAGTTCATGGACGGCTTCCACCACGACGCCCACACGATGAGCATGCTCATCTCGGCGGTGGCGGCGCTGTCCACCTTCTATCCGGACGCCCGCGAGCACCACGATCCCGGGCACCGGGATCTCCAGATCTATCGGCTCATCGCCAAGATGCCCACGCTGGCCGCCTTCGCCTTCCGCCATCGCCGGGGCCAGCCCTACGTCTATCCCGACAACGAGCTGAGCTACACCGGCAACTTCCTCGGCATGCTCTTCAAGGCCACCGAGCTGAAGTACAAGCCGGAGCCGGCCATCGAGCGCGCGCTGGAGGTGCTGTTCATCCTGCACGCCGACCACGAGCAGAACTGCTCGACGAACGCGATGCGCAGCGTCGCCTCGTCCGGGGTGGACCCCTACTCGGCGACGGCGGCGGCCGCCGCCGCGCTCTACGGGCCTCTGCACGGCGGCGCCAACGAGGCGGTGCTGCGAATGCTGCGCGAGGTGGCCGTCCCCTCGCGGATCCCCGACTTCATCCGCAAGGTGAAGGCCGGCGAGGCCAGGCTCATGGGTTTCGGCCACCGCGTCTACAAGAACTACGATCCCCGGGCCCGGATCATCAAGCGCATGGCCGAGGAGGTGTTCGCGGTGACGCGCCCCAGCCCGCTGCTGCCGGTCGCGCTGGAGCTGGAGCGCATCGCCCTGCAGGACGACTACTTCGTGACCCGCAAGCTCTACCCCAACGTCGACTTCTACTCCGGGCTCATCTACGAGGCCCTCGGGCTGCCCGCCGAGATGTTCACGGTGATGTTCGCCATCCCGCGGACGGCCGGGTGGCTGGCCCAGTGGAAGGAGATGCTCGGCGACCCCGAGCAGAAGATCGCCCGGCCCCGCCAGCTCTACGTCGGCCCGGGACGGCGGGACGTCGTTCCCCTGGGGCGCCGGGCGTGAGCGCCCGCGCGCCGCTACGGGTCTACTGGGAGCTGACGCGCGCGTGCGACCTGGCCTGCCGGCACTGCCGGGCGGAGGCCCAGCCCGCCCGCGCCGCCGACGAGCTGACGGCCGGCGAGTGCCGGGCCGTGCTGGCCGATCTGGCGCTCGCCGGCCCGCCGGCGCCGCATGTGATCTTCACCGGCGGCGACCCGCTGAAGCGGCCCGACCTCCTCGCGCTGATCCGCGAGGCCGTCGCCCTCGGCCTGGGCGTGTCGCTCGCCCCCAGCGCGACGACCGCGCTCACCGGCGAGTCCGTGCGGGCCCTGCGCGACGCGGGCGTCTCCGCCATGTCGCTCAGCCTCGACGGCTCGAGCCCGGCCCGCCACGACGCCATCCGCGGGGTGCTGGGCTGCTACGGCTGGACCCTCGCCGCCGCCGCGCGGATCGTCGCGGCCGGCATCCCGCTGCAGATCAACACGCTGGTCACGCGCGAGACCGAGCGCGACCTCGAGGCCGTCGCCGAGGTCGTCCAGCGCCTCGGGGCCTCCCGCTGGAGCCTGTTCTTCCTGGTTCCGGCCGGCCGGGGCCGCATGCTCACCTCGCTGACCGCGCGCGAGGCGGAGACGACCCTGGGCTGGGTCGCCCGCAACGCGGGGCGCTGGCCCTTCACCGTGACCACGACCGAGGCGCCGCACTTCCGGCGGATCATGCTGGAGCAGATGCGGGCCGAGGGCCGGAGCGGCGAGGAGATCCGCCAGTCGCCCCTGGGCCGGGGCTTCGGCATCCGGGATGGCAACGGCATCATGTTCATCGCGGCCAACGGCGACGTGACGCCCTCGGGGTTCTTGCCGCTGGTGGCGGGCAACGTCCGGCGGACGGGGCCGACGAGGCTGTACCGCGACGACGTCGTCTTCCAGGCGCTGCGTGCCCCCGACGGCTTTCGCGGCCGCTGCGGCGTCTGCGAGTATCGCGCGCTGTGCGGCGGCTCCCGCGCCCGCGCCTGGGCCGCCACCGGCGACGTCCTCGGCGAGGATCCGCTCTGCGCTTTCCAGCCCGCGGCTGTATCGTAAGTCCCTGTCATTCCGGCCGAATTGCTTGACAGGTCGCGAGCGCTTGGCTACACTCTCGCCACTCTCGAAGCCCCCCGGAGCCGGGAGTCCTCGACCCGCAACGTAGCGCGGAGGCACACAGGGACGATGAGCAGCGTTGGCTCGGCGCTCGACACCTTTCCCAAGCTGGCCCGCGCCAACGCCGAGCGTCTGGCCCGTCAGGTGGCGATCCGCGAGAAGGACCTGGGCATCTGGCAGGCCTACACGTGGCGCGACTACTTCGAGCGCAGCCGCCGCATCGCGCTGGGCCTGGCCTCGCTCGGCTTCGCCCGCGGCGACAAGACGGCCACCGTCGGCGACAACCGGCCCGAGCTGTACTGGGCCGCCCTCGCCACCCAGGCGCTCGGCGGGGTGCCGGTGCCGCTCTACCAGGACTCGAGCGAGAAGGAGCTGGCCTACATCGTCGACCACGCCGAGGCGCGGTTCGCCGTGGCCGAGGACCAGGAGCAGGTCGACAAGCTGCTGCACGTGCGCGCCCAGTGCCCCCGCCTGGAGTTCATCGTCTACGAGGACCCGCGCGGCCTGCGCGCCTACTCGGAGCCGGGCCTGCTGAGCCTGGCCGAGCTGGAGGAGCGCGGCGAGAAGTTCGCGCTGGGCCATCCCGCGTACTTCGACGACGAGGTGGCGCGCGGGCGCGCCGAGGACACCGCGGTCATCTGCTACACGTCGGGCACGACCGGCGCCCCCAAGGGGGCGATGCTGTCCTACCGCAACCTGATCGAGATGGCGCGCATCGCCACCGACCGAGAGGGGCTGCGCCGCGACGACGAGGCGCTGGCCTACCTGCCGATGGCCTGGGTCGGCGACCACATGCTCTCCTACGCCCAGGCCATCGTCGCCGGGTTCGTCATCAACTGCCCGGAGAGCGCGGCCACCGTCCTGTCCGACCTGAAGGAGATCGGGCCGACCTACTTCTTCGCCCCGCCGCGGATCTGGGAGAATCTCCTGACCAACGTCATGATCCGCGTCGAGGACGCGGCGTGGCCGAAGCGCAAGCTGATCCATTTCTTCCTGGACTTGGCCCAGGCCCTCGAGCGCCGCCGGCTCAACGGCCAGCCGCGGCCGTGGCTGCCGCGGCTGCTGGCGCCGCTGGGCCAGCTGCTCGTCTACGGCCCGCTGCGCGACAACCTCGGCATGCGGCGCATCCGCACCGCCTACACGGCGGGCGAGGCGATCGGCCCCGAGATCTTCGTCTTCTTCCGAGCCCTCGGCATCAACGTCAAGCAGCTCTACGGCATGACCGAGGCCAGCGTGTTCGTGGCCGTCCAGAAGGACGGCGACGTGCGGCTGGACACGGTGGGCACGCCGATGCCTCAGGTCGAGATCAAGATCTCCGAGGCGGGCGAGGTGCTCTTCCGCAGCCCAGGCGTGTTCCAGGGCTACTTCAAGAATCCCGAGGCGACCCGGCAGACGCTCGAGGACGGCTGGATCCACTCCGGCGACGCCGGGTTTCTGGACGCCGCCGGGCACCTGAAGATCATCGACCGGGCCAAGGATCTGGGGCGCCTGGCCGACGGCACGATGTTCGCGCCCAAGTATCTCGAGAACAAGCTGAAGTTCTCGCAGTTCGTCAAGGAAGCGGTCACCCTGGGCCCCGGCCGACCCTACGTGACCGCCCTGATCAACATCGATCTGGGGGCGGTGGGGAACTGGGCGGAGCGGCGGGGGATTGCCTATACGAGCTACACCGACCTCAGCCAGAAGCCGGAGGTCTACGACCTGATCCAGCAGGAGGTCGTGCGGGTGAACCGGAGCCTGGCCGCCGAGGACGAGGTGCTGCGAGGCGCCCGGATCCGCAAGTTCCTCATCCTGCACAAGGAGCTGGACCCCGACGACGAGGAGATCACCCGGACGCGCAAGGTGCGGCGGGGCCACGTCGCCCAGAAGTACGCCGCCCTGATCGAGGCGCTCTACGGCGACCGTGACCGGGTGGCGGTGGAGGCGCAGGTGACCTACGAGGACGGGCGCACCGGCACCATCCGGGCCGACGTGGCCATCAAGGAGGTCGTGTGAGCGAGCCGGCCCCGCCGGGACCGCTGCTCGAGGTCGACGGCGTCAGCGTCCGGTTCGGCGCGCTCCTGGCCCTCAACCGGGTGAGCCTGACGATCCCGCGCGGCGAGATCTGCGCGATCATCGGGCCCAACGGGGCCGGCAAGACCACGCTGCTCAACTGCATCAGCGGCTTCTACCATCCCTACGAGGGGCGCATCGTGTTCGCCGGCGGCGAACGCACCCACCTGAGCCCGCCCGACGTGGCCCGGCTGGGCATCGCCCGCACCTTCCAGAACGTCGCGCTGTTCCGCGGCATGAGCGTGCTCGACAACATCATGACCGGGCGCGTGCTCAAGATGCGGGGCAGCTTCCTGCTCGACGCCCTGTGGTGGGGGCCGGCCCGCCGCCAGGAGCTGGCCCACCGGGCCGTCGTCGAGCGCATCATCGATTTCCTGGAGATCCAGGCCATCCGCAAGACGCCGGCCGGCCGGCTGCCCTACGGGCTGCAGAAGCGGGTGGAGCTGGCCCGGGCGCTGGCGGCCGAGCCCCAGCTGCTGCTGCTCGACGAGCCGATGGCCGGCATGAACGTCGAGGAGAAGGAGGACATGTGCCGGTTCGTCCTCGACGTCAACAGCGAGTTCGGCACGACCATCGCCCTCATCGAGCACGACATGGGCGTGGTCATGGACATCTCCGACCACGTGGTCGTGCTCGACTACGGGCGCACGATCGCCGACGGCCCCCCCGAGCAGGTGCGCAAGGACGAGGCCGTGCTCAACGCGTACCTGGGCGTCGCTCATGACTGACGTCCTGTGGAGCGTGTTCGTGGGGCCGTTCAAGGACATGGCGGGGTCGCCGACGTTCCTGGCCGAGGTGGTCATCGGCGGGGTGGCGGCCGGGCTCATGTACTCGCTGGTGGCGCTGGGGTTCGTGCTGATCTTCAAGGCCTCGGGCGTGTTCAATTTCGCCCAGGGCGTGATGGTGCTGTTCGCCGCTCTCACGCTGGTCGGCCTCCTCGAGCGCGGGGTGCCGGTGCCGCTCGCGCTGGGCCTCACCACGCTGGTGATGATCGCGCTCGCGTTCGGCATCGAGCGGGTGGTGCTGCGCCCGCTCGTCAACCAGCCGGCCATCATCTTGTTCATGGCCACCATCGGTCTGAACTTCTTCCTGGAGGGGTTCGGCGAGATGGTGTGGGGGTCCAACGTCAAGAAGCTGGACATCGGCATTCCCGACGAGTCGTTCCTCATGGGCGGCATCCTGGTCAACAAGCTCGAGATGACGGCGGCCCTCACCGCCGCCGTGCTGGTCGCGATCCTGGCCGTGTTCTTCCAGAGCACGCGCATCGGCCGCGCGCTGCGGGCGGTGGCCGACGACCACGAGGCGGCCCTGTCCATCGGCATCCCCCTCAAGACCATCTGGGTGGTGGTGTGGTCGGTGGCCGGCATCGTCGCCATCGTGGCCGGCGTCATGTGGGGCGCCAAGAGCGGCGTGCAGTTCAGCCTGTCGCTGGTCGCCCTCAAGGCCCTGCCCGTCCTCATCCTGGGCGGCTTCGAGTCCGTCCCCGGCGCCATCGTCGGCGGCCTCATCATCGGCGTCGGCGAGAAAATCGGCGAGGTCTACTGGGGCCCCCTGGTCGGCGGCGCCATCGAAAACTGGTTCGCCTACGTCCTGGCCCTCGCCTTCCTCCTGGTGCGCCCCCAAGGTCTCTTCGGCGAGAAGATCATCGAGCGCGTATGACCCTCGAGCACGTCACGCCCTTACGGCGATCAAAACCGTCCAGATGCGAGGCGCGGCCTGAGCGCCCGACTGAGGCGTATGCCGCATACGCCGCAGGGAGGGCCGAAGGCCGCAACGAAGCAGATGGGCGGTTTTCATCGCCGTCGCCGGGCGCCAGATGATTTACCGCGAGGCCGGCCAGTTCAAGACCA
>Ga0299906_10001034_pt1 | contig 24356 bp, 13 predicted proteins | sample RVTome_14_FD_200259 | JGI IMG/M metagenome (GOLD analysis project Ga0299906, IMG submission 200259) | Soil microbial communities from uranium-contaminated site in the Upper Colorado River Basin, Wyoming, United States - RVT145D125 (version 2) ...
CGCAGAAATCCCGGCCCGTGTGGGACGTACGCTTTGCGGAATTGTGGGAGATCGGCAAAGAAGCGGGACGCACGGTCCGCAAACGGCGGCTGGCGAACTGGGAATCCATGCCGTTGAGTCTCGCCCAGGACAGCCTGTCCGGCGACGCGACGGCGGTTCTGGTCGATATTGGCGCCGGGACGGAGGATTCGCATTATGCCGGCAAGGAATTGCGCGGCCGTTTCGTGCTGACCTCGAGTCAGCCCGAGGTTGTCGTCGAACGCGCGGTCGGCCAGGCAGGCGCGGCCGGCATCGTTTCCTACGCGGCTAACCAGCGCTCCGCGTGGTGGAAACAGGATGACCGCCTGGTGCGCTGGGGTCACCTCGACAGCTTTCCAAAAACGAAATCCTTTGCGTTCATGATTTCGCTGGGCGAAGCACGCCGCTTGCAGGAGCGCATCGCCAGTGGCGAGGAGATCCTGTTGCACGGCACAGTCGATGCCAGTCACGAGCGCGGTTACTACCGGTTTGCCACGGCGCGCATCAACGGCGCCGATGCGGCGCTAGCCAGCGACGAAATTCTGTTTACCTGCCACCTCGATCACCCGCGGCCGGGCGCCAATGACAATGCCTCCGGCTGCGTTGCCATACTCGAGGTTGCGCGGACGCTGAACAAACTGATCGACGAAAGCACCCTGCAACGGCCGGCACGCTCCATCCGTTTCCTGTGGCCGGCGGAGATCGAAGGCAGCATCATTTATTTGTCGGAACACGACGACCCGGCGCGCATCAAGGCCAATATTCACATGGACATGGTCGGCGGCGGCCCCGAAACAAAAGCGGTGTTCCGCATTTCCGGCGGGCCGATGAGCCTGCCGACTTTCATCAGCGATCTCGGTTTCGAGGTCGGGCACTTCGTCAATGCGCAGACCGAAGCATTCGCCGGCGGCGCAGACGCCGCATTTCCGCTCATCGCTGCCGAGGGCGGAAAGGAGCCGCTGCTGGCCATCATGGAAGGTCTGGACATGGGCAGCGACCACGACGTGTTTCGCGAAGGCAGCTGGCGTATTCCCGGCCTGTACCTGCACGACTGGCCGGACCGCTACATTCATACCAATTTCGATACCGCGGCCATGATCGATCCGACCAAGCTGAAGCGATCAGCGTTCATCGGCGCGGTGAATGCGCTGGTTCTTGCAAACCTGTCGGACAAAGACGTCCCGGCGATCCTGGCCCTGCTGAAACGCAATGCCCTGCAGCGCAGCGCGGTATTGGTCGAAAACCTGAAATCACTGGACCCTGCCGATGCCTCCGCTGTTTCGCGCATCCACTTCACTGTCGAGCGCAGAAAAGTCCACAGCATCGAATCGTTTGCATCGCTGCCAGGTCCTTTGCACGATGCCGCCGCCGGGTTCATTGCGGATCTCGAAGCGCTGGTCGCGGTACCGGAGGCTAGGCACAACGAGACGGATGACACCGTCTATGTGCGAAATCCCGCTATCGCCGGACCGATGAGCGCATTCGGTTACGCCTACCTGTCCGACAAGTACGGGGAGCAGAACGAGGCGGCGCTCCGGCTGCCGAAGTTCTCGGGAGCCCGCGGCAGCGGCGGTGAATATGCCTATGAAGCGCTGAATCTGGTCGACGGCAAAAGAACCGTATCGGAGATCCGCAACTGGCTGACGGCCGAACTGGGACCGGTGCCGCAGGAAATCGTGCGCGAGTATCTCGAGGCGCTGCGATCGATCGATGTGATCCGCTTGCCGTCGGTCGCGGCAGAATCGAAGCAATGAAACGCAAGACCGTTGGCGTACTGGGTGGCATGGGGCCGGAGGCAACGGTGGATTTCATGGCCTCGGTCATCGCCCTGACACCGGCGGGCAGGGACCAGGACCATATCCGCATGCTCGTCGATCACAACCCTGGCGTGCCGGACCGGCAGGCAGCGATGAGAGGCGACCGATCGGCCGTGAGCAGGGTGCTCGGCGAAATGGCCCTGAAGCTCGAAGCTGCCGGTGCGGATTTCCTGGTCATGCCGTGCAACACGGCACACGTTTTCCTGCCCGAAGTGCTGCCAAAGCTTAACGTTCCGTTCATACACATCGTCGCCGAAGCCGTCGCAGAAATTGCCGGCACACAGCCGAACGCGCGGCAGGTCGGTGTGATGGCGACAAATGCCTGCATCGAGGCGGGTGTGTATCAGTCAGCGATCCGTGCCTCGGGCCGCGATAGCATCCTGCCGCCGGCGGACCGGCAACAGGAATTGATGGCGTTGATCCTTCGCATCAAGCGCGGCGACAAGAGCAGCGAAGTGAGGCTTGCGATGCGCGGCATCGCCAGGGGCCTTGTTGATCGCGGTGCCGAGGTGATTATCGCCGGTTGTACCGAGATTCCACTGGTGCTCGGGCACGACGATCTCGACGTGCCGTTCGTCTCCTCCACGGAAGTACTCGCCAGGCGCACGGTTGCCATGGCAATTGCCTAGGAAATATCGGGGTCAGACCCCAAAAGGAGCCAACGTGTTGCTATCCCGCTTTGCGCGCGTGCCACTCGCGCACCTGCCGACACCACTCGAGGCATTGCCGCGCCTCAGCAAGCATCTCGGCGGGCCGAACATTTTCGTCAAGCGCGACGACTGCACCGGTCTCGGCACGGGTGGCAACAAGACGCGAAAACTCGAGTTCCTGATGGCCGAAGCACTGCAGAGAAATGCGACAGTCGTGGTTACACAGGGCGCGGTACAGTCGAACCATGCACGGCAGACCGCTGCTGCGGCCTGCAAGCTCGGTGTGAGATGCGAACTCGTTTTTGAAAAGAGAGTCGACACGCCAAGCGACCCCTATCTGAAATCCGGCAACGTGTTTCTCGACCGGCTATTCGGCGCCGGGATCCGCGAGGTCGAGAAAGGTTCGGACATGACCGCGGCGCTGGAAGCCGTGGCCGATGAGTTACGCAGCGCGAGGGAGACGCCGTACGTCATACCGGGCGGGGGCTCGAACAAGATCGGGGCGTTGGGTTATGTCGATTGCGCTTACGAATTCATGTCGCAGGCGAATCGCATGGGCCTGGTTATCGATCACGTCATACACGCGACCGGCAGCGCCGGTACCCAAGCAGGGCTCATCGCGGGTCTGAAAGCGAGTCACTCAGGAATTCCGTTGCTTGGAATCGGTGTCAACGCATCGCAGGATATCCAGGAAGAACGCGTGTTCAAACTGGCGGTCGAGACCGCGGAACTGATCGGCGCACCGGGCGTGGTCAGGCGCGAGGACGTTGTGGCCGACTGCAATTACATCGGTGACGGATACGGCGTGCCGACCGAGGCCATGAACGAGGCCGTGCTGCTGCTCGCAAGGATCGAAGGAATTCTGTTCGATCCGGTTTACACCGGCAAAGCGCTCGCCGGCATGATTGACCTCATTCGAAAAAAGAAATTCTCGCGCAAGGACAACCTGTTGTTCATACACACCGGCGGATCGGCCGGCCTGTTCGGTTACAGCGACCGGTTAAGAACCCGCGCCTGATCCTCGAACCGTGGTCAGAGGCCGCCGGGGCCGCAATCATTGTTGAGAAACTCGATCATCGCTTCGTACAACCGGATCTGGTGCTCGAAGTACAGCGTGTCGTAAAAATGATCTGCGCCTTTGAGTTCAACGAATTTATAAGGCTTCCTGTACCGATCCAGTCTGTCGTAATAGATTTTGGCCTGGATTGGCTGTACACGCTGGTCGACGCTGCCATGTATCAGTAGTATCGGAACGTTGACGTCTTCGACCTCGTCAACCGGATTGATCGCACCTTTACGGTATGACATTTGCTCGATTTCGCCGGCGCCGCGGAACCAAACCTCGTTCGCAATCGTGTTGACCTGCTTCACCATGTCCGAAACGGCGGCACCCGCAATTACGCATTGGTATATTTGCGGCTTCCTCGACGCTGCCACCAGCGCCGCGTAGCCGCCATAGGACCAGCCGAACATGGCGAGCCGGTCCTTGTCGGCAAGCCCCTGTTCGACGAGGTACAACGCCCCGTCGTCCTTGTCGTCCTGCATCTTGCGGCCGGCTTCACTGCCGTCTCGCCAGGCGGCGAAATAATGCGCGAGGCCGTAGTTGTGCGAGCCCCGGTACTGTGGCTGCAGCACCATGAAACCGTTATTCGCGAGCATCTGGGCCCACTCATCGTAGGCGACGAACTCGGCGACGAACGGACCGCCGTGAGGCATTACAATCAATGGAAACGGCGGCTCACCGTGTGGAATCGTGATATATCCCGGGACCTTGAGCCCGTCGCGCGCCACATACTCGGTGTACTCGACATCAGCCAAGTCCTCGTTGTCAATCAGCGGCTGGTGTCCGCCGACTTTCTCGAACAGGCCCTCTTTGTACAGGTAGAAAGTTCCCGGATCATGCGGACCCCGATTTATTGCGACGAGCGTATTGCCATCGCGTGAGCGTGATGCAATGGTCACGTGACTGGAGAAGGGGATGAGCTGTTCCAGCTGGGCATGCGTCGCCCCTTCCACTTCGTCGAAGAATTCTTTGTGAATCCTGTCCTTGAACCAGGTAATGCCCACAACGTGGTCCGGATATGTCCAGTCGTTACTGTGCATCACCCACCCCGAGACGTCGACGTCGGTGCGGCGATATATCAGTTCTTCGAATTTTTTCGTCTTTGTGTTGTACGACCAGAAGCCGCGTTTGTCGTTGCCATTGTGGGCTACAACAAGCACATTGCCCGGTTTGGCAAAGTCCTGCCCGACAACCTCGACCTGTTCGAAACTGTCTTCATGGAGGCGCAGGATGTCCGTCCAGCCAGACTCTCCTTTTGGACGGTGGTACCAAACATATTCCTGCCTGCCCAGGTCGAAGCCGCGAGCCAGCCAGGGATCGCCGTCTTCGTCGAACTCGATCTGCCCCAAGTCGATTTTTCCGCGAATCAGGAGTTCGCGTGACTGTCGATCGAGATCCAGCTTGTAATAAGCGCGCGGGCGAAAGGGCTCCGCAAGCGAAAGGTGCTCTTCCATTCCCGGCTGCATGGAAATGATGATCTTGTTCTTTTCCTTGGGCAAAAGATTTTCGACATTGGGTTCGGGTGCGTTGAAGTCGTTAAACTCCTCCTTTGCTACATCCAGGAGTGCAAGCTTGAATTCGTATACTCCTTCATTCTGGCCTGCGATTTTTTCGCGCACTTTCTGCCGCAAAACCATCGCGATGTCGCTATCACTGACCCATGAGAAACTGCGTATTTCCATTGGATCCGAGTTCACCACCAGCGGTTTGTGCTCCAGATCAGCTGCCTGATAGACGTGCAGTATCGGATCGCCGTCACGGCTGAGGATCTTAAGCATGGCGAGGTATCGACCGTCCGGAGAGACTCGGACGTTGGATACGACTTCGCGCAAGGCGAAATACTCGAGTGGATACGGTTCACGCAGCGGAGCTGCGGAGAGAAAAGGCGCCGCAGCGAACAGCAAGAGTACGCTTGACACAAGGCGAGTTGCCGATTTCATCACCGATCGAATCCGTACATACACCGGAATACACAAACCCGCCTGTGGGGAAGTCCCCACAGGCGCCACGGTCTCGCTAATGACTAGAACCCGATGTCGTCGAAGTGCGCAGCGACATTGAGGAAATACTCCCGTCCGTTGATGTCATAGCCGTTGCCGAACGGCACATTCCATCCGGAGAACACCGCCCGGCCGTCTACGAGCGGCGGTGCCTCATCCAGAACGTTGCGCGCACCGACACCGATCGTCCAGACGTCTCCATAGAAATAAAACGACATGTCGTGTCGGAAGTAACTGTCCGCGCTGCCCACAGGTCGGCAATCCACGTCGCCGGCGGCGACCCCGAGGCATGTCAGGCCGTTGCCGTCGAAGGCGTTGCCGTACGGCAGTGCTTCACGAAATTCGGGATCGATCCTGACCGGGCCGAGATAGCGTGTGGCCCAGGTGACACGATACTCACCTATATCGGCGCGGATGATGCTTTGACCTTCCCACTCCGGAAACCCGAAATTCTTCAGGTTGTTGTCGATATCGGTGTTGCCACTGGCGCTATCGATGAATATGTCCTGGAACTCCAGCTTGCGGTTGAGATTGACATCAATGCTGAAGTCCACGGCCCTGTTGAACAAATCCATCGGCCAGTCAAGCGCAATGTTGATATCTACGCCGCGCGTCTTCTTCGAATCGCGATTCAGAAATGCCTCGTCGACACCGATAATCAGGCCGGAGCCGCCAAGGTCGCGCGTAATATTTGAGCAGAACGTGCTGTCGCCCTGTGGATCGCCATAACAATCATCGATACTGAATTGCGAGAACAGTTCTATGATCTCGTCGATAATCTCGACTTCATAGTAGGTTGCGCCGATCGTCAGGTCGAAGGCGGTGGAGAACGGCTGCTCCCAGGCGAAACCGGCAGTCCACGACTCGGAAGTTTCGTCCTGCAGGTCAGCTTGCCCGACGCCGCTCAGGACTTCCACCGAATAGACGGGCGTTGTCGCACCGTTTGCAATAATGCCGAGGTTGGTCGGATTTACACCGGCAGCGAAACAGTTGTCTATGACAGTTTGCGGGCGTTCATCAAGGTTGGGATCGTAAATGATCCCGCCGCCGGGATTGGGCACAAGGGTGTCCTCCGGCGTAACACAAGGGTCCGACAGATTGCGAAAGCCGCTCTGGCCGTCGAGGAATAGCTCACGCAGATTGGGGGCGCGATAGGATGTGCCGACCGTGCCCCGAACCAACAGTGACTCGACCGGCCGCCATGCAAGCTTGCTCGAATAGGTCCACGCGCTGCCGTAGTACTCATCTTGCGTGTGGCGTGTCGACAGGTTTACGGTAAGTTCTTTTGCCGCCGCCATGTTCGCCAATAATGGCGCTTCGACTTCGACGAAATACTCTTCCGTGTCTCTCTCGCCGATGGCGCCGAGGTCGCGGAAAAAACCCCAAAGCAGACCGTCGCGCGCCACGTCATTCGGAATCGAGTTGATCTCGTCTTGACGGTATTCATAGCCGAAAGCCGCGCCTACCTCGCCGGCCGGCATCTCGAACAAATCGCCCGTCATGAGGCCAGTGATGTACGTCTGTTCGTACTCGGTATCGAAGGTCCGGTTGGAGAACAGGAAGTCCCGTTCGGCTTGCGACGACAACTCATTCGCTGAAAGCTCCTCGTAAAGCGACGGCGCAAACAGGTTGACGGGCACGCAGGGCCCGCCGGTCGGCGTGCCGCAGGTCACTTCGCCCGTCACCGGATCGAGCACGCTGGTGCTAAGGGAATAGACCAGCCGCTCCTCGTTGACGCCGCTCCGCAATGAGGTGCCGGTGGATTCCGAATACACCATGGCCACGTCGAAGCTCCAGTCGTTGAACGCGCCGAAACTCAACATCGGCAGGTCGCCGCGCACACCGCCAACAAGACGTAGCTGGTCGACCTCCGATTGAACAAAATCCCTGTCACCACGGATCGAGACTTGTGGTTGTACCGAGAGCGGACCGACCGCGCCGGTACCGGGCAACAGCAATCCGAACAGCGCCGGTGTGCACTCTGGCCGGGTGAACCCGAATTGAGCGCAAAGGTCCTCATAGAAAAAGCTGAAGTCCTCGACATAGCTGGGGTGCGTCAGGACCGAGTTATAGGCCTCCCCGCAGTCGACGCCGTTAACACCATTCGGATTGCACGGATTGTAAGGATTGGTGGCAGGTACGTCCTGGAACAGTGATGCACCAAGGCTGAGAGCGTAGGTTTCGCGCTTGTTGTAAAGCGCCTCGTAGTAGGGCGTGATATTCAGCTCGCCGGAGAACGTATACTCGCCGTAAGACATGACGCTGATACGTTCCTGGTCCGGGATCAGATGCGTCGCACCCAGCTCGGACGTCAGGAAGTAGTCGGTGAAATCGATGTCCGGCAAACCGTCGTCGTTAAGATCGACCGGCACTTCGAACATGACGCCCTCCGACAAGTTCGGGACTCCGGTGTTGGTCGGCGCATCCGAGTAGTACAGCGAACCGAACAGTCCATTGAATTCGAAAATTCGGCGTGCGCCGAAGCCGATTACACACGGCGACCTTTTCATGCCGTAGAGTGCTTCGTATTGCACCAGCTCTGTCCGGATTTCGCCCTGGGTCGTCTCTTCGTAATAGCTCTCACAGCCTTCCGACCAGGGTCGGTCGTCACGAGTTACCGGGTCCATCTGACCATAATCGGCGGCCAGGCCGATGAAACCGCGATCGCCGTTATAGCCATAGGCGGCACTCAGCGTATGCTCTACGCCGTTCGAGTGGTGCGGGACCTGCGAGTACATCTCGACTTCCAGCCCGTCGAAATCCTTGCGCAGGATGATATTGGCGACGCCCGCCATTGCATCCGAGCCGTAAATCGACGATGCGCCGTCCGTCAGGATCTCGTACTGTGAAACCAACGAACTCGGAATGATATTCAGGTCAACGGCAAACGGTGCTCCTTCGACGCCGACCGGTGCGGCGCGCCTATCGTTGATCAGGACCAGCGTGCGCTCCGCACCGAGTCCACGAAGATCGATCGTCGAGGAACCCGGACCGTTATCTAGGACGAAGCCCTGGAATGTGATATCGATCTGCTGGCCGTCCGCCGTCGCCGAGTCCTGCAGGATGTCACTGGGGTCTATCGCCCCGATTTCCCGCGACACCTGGCCGGTAATGACTTGCAACGGGGCAATGCTGCTGTAGGTATTGCGCTTGAGCCGGGATCCGGTGACCACGATTTCCTCAGCCGCCTCTTCCTCGTCGTCAACCTCAGCCGTGGCTTCGTCAGCGCCTTGGGCAAAAGTCGCAGGCGTCAAGCCCATCAACAGCAGAGAAATGGCCGTAGCGCATAAGCCGTGCCATAGACCGGGCACACGTTCCTCATCGATTTGCATGTTGTTCCCCTTGTGCAGTCTTGTATTGGCAAGAGGACATTTCCGGCCCTCGCCGTGTTGCCGCATGCAGTGTGGCAACACACTGGCCCCCGATCATGCGAAAAGTTTCAGCCGTTGTAAATGCTGCACAGTATGTCTCGCCAGAGATGTTGATTTCTGTTGCAAAAAAGTCACAAAACATCCCCGGTTTCTACGTCCAGACCTGTTTTCATCGTTGTTCGATCAACACGAAACTTAGATCGAATGGTTATAAGAGTGTGGCCAAAAAAGCTGCGGTTGGCATCGCGCGCGGTACAGCAAATGTTCTGTCCAATTGCTGGTGTACGGTACGATGCGGCGATTTGACGGGTTGCCTTGTCCTTTGGGGGTCGGGTGTACAGAAAAACGTATCGCAGCCTTCTGCGATGGACAGGCATGGCCTGCGTTCTGGGCCACATGCATTTCGCTTGGGCTCAGACACCACCATCGACGCCGCCGGCAATGCGCGCAGGTCAATTGGCTTCCGCGCCGTTGCTCGACGGCGTCGTGATCGGGGACAACGCCTGGGAGGGCGTCGTTCCCGCCAGCGGGTTCTGGCAGGTGCAACCCGACGAGGGCCGTGCCGCCAGCCAGCACACGGAAGTTTTCATCGGTTTCCTGCGGGACGCGTTCTACATCGGGGTCATTGCATACGACCGAGAGCCTGACGCGATCATCGTCGCCGACAGCCGGCGCGATTCGGATCTCAGCAACTCCGACAGTTTCCAGGTCATCATCGATGGTCTGCTGGACCGGCAGAACGGCTACGTATTCGGCACCAGCCCCGCCGGTCTCGAATACGACGGCCAGGTGGTACGCGAAGGCGCAGGCCAGTTCGGTTCCGGCGGCGGCGGGTTCAATCTGAACTGGGACGGGACCTGGGATGTCGCAGCGACGATTTCCGACATCGGCTGGAGCGCGGAAATGCGCATTCCGTTTCGAACTCTGCGCTACGGATCGGGCGATAACCAGACCTGGGGAATCAACTTTCAGCGCAACATCCGCCGCAACAACGAAATTGCCTACTGGGCGCCGCTGTCCATAGAGCGAAATCTGTACCGGGTGTCGGAAGCCGGGACCATCGCCGGAGTTTCGCCGCCGGTGCAGCGCAACCTGAAAGTGACGCCGTATGTGCTCGGCAAGTCCTCGCAGGGCGGCGAACTCGCAAACACGGACAACGACACCGAGTTCGGCTTTGACGTCAAGTACTCGATTACCTCACGCCTGACCTTTGACGGTACCTGGAACACCGATTTCGCGCAGGTCGAAGCCGACGAGCAGCAAGTGAACCTCGACCGGTTCAGCCTGTTCTTTCCGGAGAAACGGCCGTTTTTCCTCGAGAATGCCGGCCAGTTTACGATCGGCAACCCGGAACAGGTGGAATTGTTCTTCAGCCGGCGTATCGGTGTAGCCGCGGACGGCGAACAGATTCCCATCGAGGGTGGGGTGCGCCTCTCGGGCAAGGCCGGCAACCGTACCAACCTCGGATTCCTCTACATGAGTTCGGACGCGGTCCTGGGAATCGCACCCGGAAACGAGTTCACGGTTGCCCGCGTGAACCAGGAACTGCCGAATCGCTCGGCGATCGGTGCTATGTTCATCAACCGGCAGGGCGATGGCAGTTACCTGGCCACGGCGGACAATGACGAGAATCAGACTTACGCGATCGACGGTCGCTGGGGCATCGGTGGCAAGCTGCTGTTGTCGGCGTGGGCCGCACAGACCGCAACGCCCGGACTCAACGGACGCGACGACGCGTTTGCGCTAAAGGCCGACTACGACTCGTCGACCTGGTCGTATCGCCTCAATTACACGGAGGTCGGCGGCGACTTCAACCCGGAAGTCGGCTTCCTCACGCGTACCGAGTATCAGCGTGTCGAAGGATTTGTGATGCGCCGGATCCGGCCGGACACCCTCTGGGGCCTGCTCGAGGTCCGGCCGCACTCATCGTATAACGGTTACTGGGATTTCGACGGCTTCCAGGAGACCGGTTTCTGGCACAACGACGTGCACTGGGCGTTTCGCAGCGGCTATGAGGTGCACACCGGCGTGAACTTCACGCGCTCCGGACTGACCGAACCCTTCGATATTATCGATGGGGTTACGATACAGCCGGGTACTTACGATCACATCGAAGGGCAGCTTATCTTCTTCACCGATCAGGGGGCGCCGCTCAGTTTCGAATTGAGTTCGATCGTCGGTGGCCGATTCGGCGGCGATCGGGTGTCGCTGGAACCCATAATACGCTACCGGATCGGGGAAACCTTCAGTTCGGAACTGTCCTATTACTACAACGACTACGATTTGCCGGTGCCTGGCGGACAATTCCAGGCCAATCTCGCGCGACTGAGACTTTCGTACTCGTTCACACCGAAAATCCTCCTGCAGGCGCTGGTGCAATACAACGAACTCGAGGACGTCATCGCAAGCAACCTGCGTTTCTCATGGCTGCAATCGGCGAACTCGGGACTGTATCTGGTATATAACGAGGTCGATGAGAACGGTGTCGGTGCATTGCCGACCGGGCGCGAGATCATACTGAAGTACAGTCGTATCTTCGACGTGTTCAACTAGGCTGGCAATCGACGGCCGTAACGCTGCTGGTCATCCAAAGGGGGATCGAGAAAATGCAATTCAAAGAAAGAAGGACGGCAATCTGTTTCTGCGCGTTGCTGCTTGGCAGCCTGATGGCAACAGGCGCGAGCGCCGAAGAGCGCCCGCGCGCCCGCGACATCGGGCTCGTAGTCGGGACCTTTCCGACCGGTCCGCTGAATGCGATCACCGATGTCGCCGGCGTTCGCGTCGGGCATGCAACGCTGATCGCGGGCGATGACATTCGCACCGGCGTCACGGCGATCATTCCGGCGCCGGGAAATCTTTATACACACCCGGTACCGGCCTGGATTCATGTCGGCAACGGTTACGGCAAACTCATCGGCGAGACCCAGGTGCGGGAGTTCGGCGAAATTGAAACACCGATCCTGCTGACCTGCACGCTGTGTGTCTGGAGTGCAGCCAATGCGCTCAAGGAATGGAATTACCTGCAGCCGGGCATGGGTGAACATACAGTGAACCCGGTGGTCGGTGAGACCAATGATTCCGAAGTCAACAACATGTGGGCAGATCCGATCGGACGCGAACAGGTTTTTGCTGCGCTGGACGGTGCGAAGGGCGGTCCGGTCGAGGAGGGCAGTGTCGGTGCCGGCACAGGCACGCAGGCTTTCGGCTGGAAAGGCGGCATTGGCACCAGCTCTCGTGTGCTTCCGGATTCTCTCGGCGCCTATACCATTGGTGTACTGGTGCAGACGAACTATGGCGGCGTATTGACCATGAACGGCGCGCCCGTCGGACGGGAACTTGGTAATTACTCCTACAGGGAAGATCTCGAGGCGGGCGGCGCAAGTGACGGTCAGGAAGACGGGTCGATCATGGTCGTCGTTGCCACCGATGCTCCACTGACTGCCCGGAATCTCGACAGGCTGGGGATGCGAGCAATGATGGGACTTGCGCGCACGGGTTCATTCGCCAGCAACGGTTCGGGCGACTACGTGATCGCGTTCTCGACGGACCGGAGTGGTCGCCGGCCGCGCATAAGCGAGACGGCCGTGTCTTCGGACGTGCTGGTAAACGAATCGATGTCGCCCCTGTTTGCCGCCACGGCAGAAGCCACCGAGGAAGCCATCTATAACGCGATACTCAAGGCAACCACGGTCAGCAGTTCGCGAGGCGCGCTCGAAGCTGTTCCGCTGGAGGCAGTCAGCGAGATATTGCAGAAGTACGATGTGCTCAACTGGGACAAGACGTTGTCGCCGGGTCATCCTTGACCGCCGGTGACCTCATAACCGCAGTTTGAGTTCGTCTGCCAGCTCTTTCATGCGAGGGTCGGCGGCGAGATAGCGGGTCTGGGGAAACCAGGTGATGAACCACGGGTACCACGGCATATGGATGTTCTTCGCTTCGGTCATCCAGCGAAAAACTTCCGCATCGTTACGCAGGGATCGGTGGATCAGTATCAACGGAGCCGCATTGAATGGTTCTTCGTTGATCGAGCCGGCCATTTCCAGCGCTTCGTCCGCTCGTCCCGCCAATGCCAGCGTGCTGGCGAGGGCAAATGACCAGAAAGGCACGTCGCGAAGTTTTTCATGAGCTGCAACGGCTTCGTCGAGGCGCCCGATTTCGGCGTAAGTCATCCCCAACGTCAGCAACGCCACCGGGTAGTCCGGGCTGAATACGAGCGTTTCTTCCGCTTCCCTGATTGCTTTTTCAAACAAGCCGGCACTGCGGTACTGATCCGCGAGCCATGCGGTATAAAACGGTGACAGGGGGTCAAGTTCCCTGGTGATTTCTCCGTGGAACAGCGCTTTGTCATGGTCGGCGAACAGCTCCATCATCCACGCGTAGTGATAGTGCGCCGCAACCAGGCTCGGGTTCAGCTCGATGGCATGCAGCAGTGAACGTTCGGCGCCGGTCCAGTCCCATTCGTAATACAACTTGTACATGCCGACCGCGAGGTGGGCCTCCGCAAGCGTATCGTCGAGCTCGATGGCTTTCATCGCAGCGTGCCGCGATTTGGGATACGCGCCTTCGACCGGGAACAGGCTGTGGCCGAGTTTGCCGTACGCATAGGCGAGACCCGCGTAGGCGAGAGCGCTGTTCGGATCGTTGTCGAGCGCCTGCGTGAAAATCGCAATACCCTCGTGGTAAGCCTGCGGACTTTCCTTGTGCATCTGCACCATGCCGCGCAGGTACGCATCGTAGGTTTCGGCACGCGTTATCCCGTCGCTCGCAAGCGCACGCTCCTCGTCGGCCGACAATTGAATCTGCACTGCAGCGGCTATGTCTCGCGCAATGTCGCTCTGTACGGACAGCAAATCCGAGAACTCGCGTTCGTAGGTTTGTGCCCAGACATGCGTGTCGGTGCTTGCGTCTATGAGCTGGGCGATGATCCGGATGCGATCGCCCGCGCGGGAAACGGATCCTTCCAGTATGTTTGCAACGCCGAGAGCCTTGCCGATCATGGGGATGTTGTAGGACCTGTCTACCCGCACAGCGGAGGTCCGCGACGTGATGCGTAGCGAGCGGATTTTTGACAGGCTCGTGATCAGGGTGTCGTGCATGCCGGCGGACAGGTAATCCTGTTCGGGATCCCCTGTCAGGTTGTCCAGTGGCAGCACCGCGAGCGTATTACGCGCGATGGCCGGCAACGCCTCAACGGCCGGTTGCAATTCCGTTCGGCGAATTTCGTCAACCGTACGCAGAGCGATGGTCAATGCAACTGCGCCGAGCGCGCCGAGTATCAGGAAATCGACAGTCCTGAGACGCTGGTTGGTACTGTCGCTGTCGCCGGCCGGCAGTGTTTTCCGGATGCCGGACGCGGTGATGTCGTAGCGCCAGCCGAAGACCAGGGAGATCGGGAATCCCGCAATCGCCGCGTACCAGAGAAAGCGCAGCGCCGTGCCAGGAAACCCGAAGGACTCGAAGGCGAGGCCGGCAACCTGCAAAACGACCCAGGCACCGACGATATACAGTGCGCCCGTTCGGAACACGTGACGGCGTCGAGCCTCACGCATGAAGCTGGGATGCCCGGACAAAGTCTCGACCTCGGCTCGTGATTATAAACGGATTTGCACTACGCGGCCGGATGAATGTGCCGGGCAATATTTCCTGACTTCATCGATGCCGCTGGTCCTGATCTGCGGCTATACGCGTGTTAGGATTGCAGCGGCTTTTCGGCCAGCCGCTGCGGGGGCGGCTCGGGCAATACATGATCAACTGACTCAGGGAGCAACCATGGCGGGATCCGCGGGCTCGACAGAACAATGGTCATCGCGGTTGGGGTTCCTGCTGGCCGCCATTGGTTTCTCCGTCGGCCTCGGCAATATCTGGCGGTTTCCCTATCTCACCGGTGAGAACGGCGGCAGCGCGTTTCTTATCATATATCTCCTGTGCGCTTTCGGCATCGGGCTGCCGCTCCTCATCAGCGAATTTACGATCGGGCGTCGCGGACGCGCCGGGTCCTCCGGAAGCCTGAGTGCCGTTGCCGTTGAATCCGGGCGCAGCAAGCGCTGGGGGGCGGTCGGCACGCTCGGTGTGTTTTGCGTATTCATCATCCTCTCGTATTACTCGGTACTGACGGGCTGGACTTTCGATTATTTCCTGCGGGCTGCCGGCGGTACTTTCGAGGACATAGGCGCGGAAGCATCCGCGGCCATGTTCTCCAGCCTGATGGGCGACCCCATGAGGTTGCTATTCTGGAACACTGTGGTCTACCTGCTGGTCATTTTCACCATCCGGCGCGGCGTTCAGTCAGGAATCGAGAAAGCAGGCAAAGTACTTATGCCGGCACTGTTCCTGACCCTGATCGTGATGGTCATTTACGGCACGGTCGCCGGCGATATCGGCGCTGCGCTGACGTTCCTGCTGGAACCGGATTTCTCGAAAGTCGGATTTCGTACCGTCATGGTTGCGATCGGCCAGGCGTTTTTTTCCATCGGCATCGGCATGGCGGCTCTCTTCACGTTCGGCTCATACCTGCCGCAGGAAGTTTCGATTCCGCGCTCGGCGACAATCATCATCCTTGCGGACACCAGCGTTGCCCTGCTCGCAGGGTTTGCGATCTTTCCGCTGGTGTTTGCCCACGGTCTGGAGCCTTCCAGCGGGCCGGGTCTGCTGTTCCAGACCTTGCCGCTGGCATTCGGCCAGATGCCGGGCGGTCAGTTGTTCGGCGGCATATTCTTCGTGCTGCTGATCGCGGCCGCGCTGTCGTCGTGCCTCGGCTGCGCCGAAGGAGTGACCAACTGGCTGGAAGAACAACTGGGAATCCGGCGCCAGGTCGGCGTGGTTTACATGGCGACGGCCTCGTGGCTGGTCGGTCTTCTGACGATCATGTCACTCGGTGACTGGTCCCATGTCAGGCCGCTCGGATTCATACCCGCGTTCGCCGAGAAAACCATCTTCGACACACTGGACTTTTTTGCCGCCAATATCCTGTTGCTCACGGGCGCGACGCTTACTGCAGTGTTTTTCGGCTGGCTGGTGCCGAAACAGCTGAAACTCGATGCAATGGACGTCAGCGACGGGCTGTTTTTCACTTTCTGGCGGTTCATGATCCGTTTTGCCATACCACCCGTTCTGCTGGTCGTACTGGTCATGGGATTGATTGAATAACGCGGGAGATCGTTGATGAATTCCACTTCGGTATACGGTCTGCGCATGACCGGCTTGCTGGCGGTGCTCTCGTGCACAACCGTGCTGCATGCCGACGAGCCGCTGACGATGGCGGCCGTTATCGAGTCGTCGCAACCTTCCGACTGGCGGCCGCTGGACCAGGACAGGTTGTTGTACATGAAATTGCCTGGCGGGCAGGTTGTGTTCGAACTGGCGCCCGAGTTCGCGCCTCGGCATATCGACAACCTGCGAAAACTCGTGACGCAGAAATACTTCGATGGCCTGGCCATCATTCGCTCGCAGGACAACTACGTCGTGCAATGGGGTGATCCCGCGGCCGGCGAGGAAGGCAGACGTGCATACGGCACTGCCGCGAGTTCGCTGCTGCCGGAATTCTATCGCAAGAGCGAAGGCCTCGAATTCAGCCGGCTGGACAGCCGCGATGCCTACGCCGAGGAAGTCGGTTTCGTCGCCGGCTTTCCGGCCGGCCGGGATTCGCGCGGCAGCTGGCTTGCGCATTGCTACGGCATGCTCGGCGTAGGGCGGGACAACGAACCCGACAGCGGCAGCGCCGCAGAACTGTATGTCGTCACCGGGCATGCGCCTCGCCACCTGGATCGAAACGTCACTTTGATTGGCAGAACCGTCTCCGGTATCGAGCATCTCTCCTCATTGCCACGCGGAACCGGCACATTGGGCTTTTACGAAAGCGAAGATGAATATACGTCCATAGTATCGCTGCGATTTGGCTCGGACCTTGACGCAGGCGATCGCACCGAGTTCGAGGCGCTGAGAACGGATACACCGACATTCGGGAAATTCGTCGAAGCACGCCGCGCGCGCCGCGAGGAATGGTTCGTCGATCCGGCCGGTCATGTCGAACTGTGCAACGTGCCACTTCCGGTGAGAACAGTAACGCAGTGACTACGCTGGTTATCGGCGCCGGGCTCCTCGGTCTTTGCACGGCAAAATCCCTCCTCGCCCGCGGCGAAACCGTGCGCGTACTCGAAGCACGGGAGGGAGTGGCCCTGGAAACGAGTTTTGCCAATGGCGGCATGCTGACGCCGTCCCTGCCGGAACCGTGGAACGATCCCGGTGTGCATCGACACCTCGCGTCATCACTTTTCGATGCCAAATCGGGCATGAAACTGCGCCTGCATGCGGTACCGTCGTTGTTTTTCTGGGGTATACGTTTTTTGCGAAATTCGTCGCCGTCCCGTTATTACAGGGCTTGCGAGGACAATTTTCGCCTCGCCAGTTACTCGCTGGCGTGTACACAGGCTGTCACACGCGAACTGCAGCTTCAGTACTCGCAGGCCAGCGGCGGCACGCTCAGCGTATTTCGTAACGAACGGGACCTGAACGCAAAAAAAGCTGTGTCCGACAGGTTGGCCGCCCTGGGCATGCGCTACTCGATTCTCGACAGTGCCGGCGTGGTTGCACTCGAACCGTCGCTCGCCGATGTCGGGCACAAGCTCATCGCCGGCATTCATTTCAGAGACGACGAGTTCGGCGATGCGCAGCAATTCTGCGTCGCACTCGCTGATGCACTGCGAACGTCCGGTGTCGCGATAGAAACCGGTGTGCGGGTCAGCGGCATCGTTCAATCGAATGGCCGAATGACCGGCGTGCGCTCCGGTCGCGAGTTGATCGCCGCGGATCGGGTGGTGCTGGCGGCCGGACCCTACAGCCGGCAGCTCCTGAAGTCCGCGGGCTTGTCCCTGCCGGTGCAACCGGCGAAAGGCTATTCCGTCACCATCGATATCGCCGGCATGACCGGCGGGCCGCGTATCCCTGTGCTCGACGACAGCATGCATGCCGGCGTAACCCCGCTCGATCACCGCCTGCGGCTCGTCGGCACGGCAGAATTCACCGGCTTCGACAAACGTCTCGACCAGGTTCGTATCGACAACCTTTTTGACCTGCTCAGAGCGCTGTTTCCATCGCTCGATGCACGCGTCGACCGGCAACAGGCGCTGCCCTGGACCGGTCTGCGACCGATGAGCGCCGACGGCAAGCCGATCATCGGCCGCACTTCGATCGAGGGGCTGTACCTGAATACCGGCCACGGCCACCTGGGCTGGACCATGGCCATGGGCTCGGCCGAATTGCTGGCAGACCTGATGCAAGGTCGGGCGCCTGCGATCGACCCGGAACCGTACCGCAACTCCCGCTGACAACGCGGGGCGCGCTGGCGCTCAAAAACACCCACAGAAACCAAAGTCCCGGTTAGCGGAGTCGGTCACATCGCGAGTCCGCCCGTCTGCATACACTCTGCCCGGCGTTGCTCCGGTTATGTCCGACTAGGCATTCTTATGTTAAATGGATTGGCCTCGTGGTCGCTGCAGAAAAAAGTGTCGATGACGTTGCTCGGTGTCATGGCGACACTGGTGTTGCTGAGTTACGCGATCCTGAACGCCATCGTCGGCCCGGCTTTCGACCGGCTGGAGATCGATGACGCGACACGAAACCTGGTTCGCGCCGAGCGCGCCATGCACTCGGACCTGAATGTGCTTCACTCGATCAGTCAGGACTGGGCATCCTGGGACGATACCTATGCCTTTGCCCGCGGCGAATACGCCGGCTTCAGCAAGTCCAACCTGGACCGGTCCTCCCTGACCAAACTGAATCTGAACCTGGTGCTGATTTTCGATGTGAACGGGCGCGAGGTGTGGGGGCAGGTACTTCAGGGCGATGCAACCATGTCTGCTGCGGTACTCGGTGTGCTCGATGCGGCAGTACCGGATGACTTGCGACGGATCCTGCACACGCGGCTGGATACATCGACTCGCGGTCTTCTGCGTACCGACCTTGGCCCGATGCTGCTGAGTTCCAGGCCGATACTGACCAGCCAGGACGGGGGACCGATAGCCGGAACCATGGTCATGGGACAATTCCTCGATCGCGCCAGGATGCAGCGCCTGCGCGAGCGAACCGAAGTCGAAATGAGCTGGCAGCCGGTAAAGCCTGACCAGCAATACGAATCACCTGCCTCGCGCACGCTGAATGCCGATGTACCTGAATCGATGCAACATCTCACGACGGTGGAATCGATCACGAGCTTTGGTGTGCTGAACGACCTCTATGATCAACCTTTGCTGGTTCTCGAGGTCATTACGCCGCGCAATCTGTCGGCACTCGGCAAGCAGACGGTCAATGCTGCTCTGTTGTTCCTTTCACTCGCCGGCATCGTCGTGGCTGTCGTTACATGGCTGCTCCTCAGGACCACGATCGTGCTGCCGCTCGAAGGGCTGGCGAATCACATTACGCGCATCCGGCAAAGCGGCAACCTGGCACAGAAACTCAATGCAACGCGTTCGGGCGAGATTGGCGCGCTGGCAGCGGAATTCGACCAGATGACAGCGGAAGTTCACGATGCACGACGCCTGTTGCTGGAGCAGTCGTTCAAGGCCGGCAAAGCGGACACGGCGGCTGAAGTGCTGCACAACATCCGGAATGCAATGACGCCGTTGATCAACGGCCTTGACCGGCTGGCGAAAAATTTCAAGATCGCCGACAGCCTTCGGATCAACCAGGTCACCACAGAACTGCGCAACCCGGATGGTGCGGGAGAGCGGCGCGAGAAACTGATTCAGTACATCGATTCGGCATTCGATCACATCAAGGAAAGCTCGAATGCGGGGAGCGAGGAGCTCGGCGTTGTTGCGCGTCAGGCACGTCAGGTCGAAGCCATACTGTCGGACCAGGAACGCCACGCCAACGTTCCGCCGGTAATGGAAGAACTGGACATCGCCGAATTGCTGGACGAGGCGGTCCTCGTCGTGCCGACCAAGGACCACCCGGACGTCGAAATCAGCATGCCGCAACGGCTGCCTCGCTGTCGCGTGAAAGGACATCGAATCGGACTGTTGCAGGTGCTCGGCAACATCATTCTGAATGCCTACGAAGCTATCAAGCGCTGTCCGTCAGGCACCGGGAGAATTCAGTTGCAGGCGCGGATCGAAACCGTCGGCGACCAGGCCATGGTTCGCCTGACCGTGAGCGACACCGGGTGCGGGTTCGATCCTCAATCCGGCAACAGGATATTTCAGCGCGGCTACTCCTCGAAAGTCGGTCATATGAGTGGTCTCGGATTGCATTGGTGCGCGAACGCCCTGTCCGGTATGGGTGGCCGAATCGTCGCGGAGAGTACGGGTCCCGGCATGGGCGCCGAATTTCATGTGCTGCTGCCCGCGGCACAGGGAGGCCTGCAGTGAGCACGCATGATCGCGAGAACAGTATCCGGGTCCTGATTGCCGATGACGACGAGCATATCCTCGCCTGTTATCGCGAGGCTTTCGGCAAGTCGGAATCGACGGATTATATGAAAGCCCTGGATCTGCTCTCGGCCGAACTGTTCGACCCCGACACGGTGGCCGAAAACGAGCCTGAGTTCGAGGTCGTGGCGTGCAGCCAGGGCGATGATGCGATCAAGTGCGCCACAGCGGCCGCGCGCGAGGGTAAGCCGTTCGATGTCGTCATTCTCGACGTGCGCATGCCTCCGGGCATCGACGGCGTGGAAGCGGGCAGCCAGATTCGCAAGCTGGACCCGAACATTGAAATCGTCTTCGTAACCGGTTTCTCCGACATTGCGCGTGAAGAACTCGAGCGGCGCGTGCCGCCGCCGATGAAACTGCATTACTTCAACAAACCGATTTCGTTCATGCGACTCGCCGAAGATGTGGTCGAAATGGTCCGGTCGCATTAGGCGAAATCCCGTGACACCGGATGAAACTTCCAGCAATCGTGTCCTGGTCGTCGACGACGATGTCCAGCTCATTGGCGAGTATTTGCGTTGCCTCGGAGAGGACTTCGAACCTGCCAACGCAACGTCGACTCTCAGCGACCTGGAGAAAGTTCTGTTCGGCGACGACACGGACGAGCGCGGTGCCGCGCGATTCGAAGTGCATTCGCGAAATCACGGCGACGCCGCAGTGGCTGCAGTCGAGGAAGCTGTCAAAACAGGCAAGCCTTACGCCATCGTTTTCCTCGATATCCGCATGCCGCCGGGAATCGATGGCATCGAAGCGGCACGGCGCATACGCGCACTCGATCCGAATATCAACGTTGTCATTGTCACGGGTTCGTTGAGTCCGGAGCCCGAGAACCTCGGCAAGGAAATACCGCCGGCCGATCGCATTTTTTTCTTCAAGAAACCTTTCCATGCGGTGGAGTGCAGGCAGCTCGCGGCCGCGCTTTGCGGAAAGTGGCACGCCGACCTGGCCCTGCGTCACGCGAACGACGTTCTTGAGCAGCGGGTGTGGGAGCGGACCGAAGCATTGCACAAACTCGCGTACTACGATCCGGTCACGGGACTGCCGAACAGGCTGAGGCTGACGGACGAATTCGAGCGGATCATTGGCAATGGCGATGGTAATGCGAGGCAAACGCTGCTGGTGTTGTTCGATATCGATCGCTTCAGTTTCCTCAACGAAACCATGGGTTACGACGCGGGAACGGAACTCCTCAAGGCCATCGGACGAAGACTGGTGCGATTTCTTGGCGAGCGCGTGTCCGACGACGGGATGACCGTAAGCCGCTTCGGCGCCGACGAGTTCGCCTGCCTGATTCCGTGCGTCAAGGATAATTTCGAACTGCAGCAATTGGTCGAGCGCATCAAGGCTACTGTCGAAGAACCGTTCCTGCTGAACGGCCGCGACCTGTTTCTGAAAGCAGCCATCGGCGCGGCCTGGTATCCGGCGCACGGCGCGAATGCCAAAACCGTCTTCCGCTGCGCCGAAGCGGCTTTGCATCGCTCGATGCGCAGACCCGATGGCGGCATCACCTATTATCACAATGAAATGCAAAGCAGTGCGCAACACCGCTTCGAACTCGAATCGGAGTTGCGTCAGGCGCTCGAGAATGGCGAAATCATTGCCTATTTCCAGCCGCAGCTGTGCCTGAAGACCGGCAGACTTGCGGGAGCGGAGGCGCTGGCACGCTGGCTACGTCCTGACGGATCCATACTCCCGCCTTCGGAGTTCATTCCGCTGAGCGAGGACATGGGCATCTCCGATGAACTGTTCGAAACAGTACTCCGGCGCGTTTGCGAGTCAGTTCGCCGCTGGCACACCAAATCCGGATGGGATATTCCGGTCAGTGTCAATCTGTCCGCGCACCAGCTCAGGAATCACAACCTGGTCGGCGTGATTCAGGGCGTACTCGAGCAACACAACGTCGATCGGCGATTGATCAATCTGGAACTGACCGAGACGGTATTGCTCGAAGACCTCACGATCGCCCGACCGGTGCTGAATGATCTCTCCCGGTTCGGGGTCGGCATTCACATCGATGATTTCGGCACCGGTTATTCCAGCCTGAGCTATCTCGCGGAGCTCCCGGTGCAGACACTCAAGATCGACCAGTCATTCATCGAGCGCCTGACAGAATCAAAAACAAACGAGCGGGTCGTGCAGGCCATCATTGCGCTGGGTAAGGCGATGCAGCTGCAGGTCGTGGCCGAAGGCATAGAAACGGAACAGCAGTTGTTGCTGGTCAACGAGTTCGGGTGCGACCTCGCACAGGGATTTTTCCTCGGCAAGCCGATGGCGGAATCGGACTTCCTGGCCTGGTGCAGTGCGGTGGAAGAATCGACCAAGAAGTATGTCGTGTTGCCGTTCGTCGCCGGACGCGAGAGATAGACAGCGTCGTTCTGCGCAGTCGCAATCAATCGCGCAGCGCAAAAGCGATAACGTAATCACCGATGGTGGTGCCCGCCTTCGGGTGACCGCCGGCAGCGATGACAACGTACTGTTTGCCGGTATGCGGAAGGAAGTATGTCATCGGCGTCGCTTGCCCCCCTGCCGGCAGTCGTCCCTCCCAGAGCATCGCACCGTCACGCAAGTCGAACGCTCGCAGGTAGTCGTCCATGCTGGCGGCGAGGAAAATCAGTCCGCCCGCGGTCACAACGGGGCCACCCAGCCCGGGCACTCCGAGCTTCAGGTCAGGCACGATCGCAGGCGCCAGGTCCTGGATCGTGCCGACCGGCACCTGCCATCGAATAACGCCCTGCTTCATGTCGACCGCAGACAGCGTTCCCCACGGCGGTGCGTTGCACGGAATGCCGATCATCGACACCAGTGCCTGGCGTCGCAGGCCGTACGGTGTGCCGCGTTGCGGCGCAAATTCGAAATCGTCGAATTCTCCCGACTCGCGGGCAGCTTTCAGCTCGTCTCGCGGAATGAGCGCGACTTCCATCGGCAAGTTCATCGTAAATGCAACCGCGAGCTGCGATTGCGGATGGAAAGCGATGCCGCCCCAGTTGATGCCGCCGGCGTAACCGGGATAAATGATCGTGCCTTCGATCGATGGCGGCGTATAGATGCCTTCGGAGCGTAGCTGCTTGATGCGGTTGCTGCAGCCGCGCTTGTCGAACCACAGCATGCCCCAGGCATCATCCTCCGTCAGTGCGTCGTGACTGACCAACGGCGGTGGCGCAACCGGAAACGGTTGCGTCGCGGACAGGTGCTCGCCCTCGACACCGCCCTGGGGTACCGGGCGTTCCTCGATGTCGAAAATCGCGGCGCCGCTGCGCCGGTCGAAGCTGAAAATCATGCCGGTCTTGGTGCCTTGCAGGACCGCGGGAATGATCTCGCCGTCATGCTGCAGGTCGACCAGTGTCGGCTGTGATGCCGTGTCATAGTCCCACAGGTCGTGGTGCACGAGCTGTCGGTGCCACACCAGCTCGCCGGTCGCTGCTTGCAGTGCCACCACGGAGTTGGCATAACGATTGTCACCCTCTCGTTCGCCGCCGAAGAAATCGGGGCCAGCCGAGCCTGTCGGAACATAGACCAGTCCAAGTTCCGAGTCTGCAGCCAGCGGTGCCCAGGCGTTTGCCGAACCATTGTTAACCGCTTCCCGCACATTCCAGCCACTGAATGCCGGGTCGCTCGCGTTTCTCGGAATCGGATCCCATCGCCAGATCTCGGCGCCGCTACGCGCATCGATGCCGCGCACGATGCCGAGTTCGGACTTAACCGCCTGGTTATCACCGATTGCCGATCCGACGACGACGATGTCGTCAACGATCACCGGTGGCGAGGTCACCGCGTAATTGACCCATTGGCTGTTGTCGGCATTGACATCGCGATCGAGGTCGACGCTGCCGTTGTGACCAAAATTGCCGCAGGGTTTCCCGTCGGCCCCGTCCACTGCAATAAGCCGTGCATCCAGGGTGCCAATGAAAATGCGGTGCCGGCACGCCGCGACGTCGCCGGCCTGGCTGTCGATCCAGGAACTGACGCCACGGTTCGCGATCTCGGAATGGCCCTTGCTGCGATCGATGGCGGGAT
>Ga0299906_10001036_pt1 | contig 24301 bp, 18 predicted proteins | sample RVTome_14_FD_200259 | JGI IMG/M metagenome (GOLD analysis project Ga0299906, IMG submission 200259) | Soil microbial communities from uranium-contaminated site in the Upper Colorado River Basin, Wyoming, United States - RVT145D125 (version 2) ...
AACGCCTGATCGGCCTCACGAATGTTGGCGCCGATCGATGTGCCGCACCGGATGAACTGCTTGCCGACGATCCATCCCTTGGGGCTGTTCGGGAACTCGTCCGAGACATTGAGGATCGACAACGCGAATGCGAATGTCCTGTCCTTGAGATCACCTTGGATGCGTCCCATGTTGAACCTCCTGTGCTTGCAGTGTTTCAGGCTTCAGAAACCAGCATTGAACTGTGGAATTTCAACTTTCAACTTTCAACTTTCACCTTTGCGTTACGGTACTGGCACATGGTCGAGGATCGCGCGGATGATGTCCTCCGACTTCTTCTCTTCGGCTTCGGCTTCGTAAGTGAGCAGCACGCGGTGGCGCAGGACGTCCATCGCCACATCCTTGACGTCCTGGGGGATGACGTAGCCGCGGCCGTCGAGGAAGGCGTTGGCCTTGGCCGCGAGCGTGATGTTGATCGTGGCCCGCGGCGACGCGCCGTACTGGATCAGCCCGGCCAGGTCCTTGACGTATTTCTGCGGATCGCGCGTCGCGAACACCAGGTCCACGATGTAGTCCTTGATCTTGTCATCCATGTAGATCTCATCCACCAGCTCGCGGGCCCGGGCGATGGCCGCCGGCTCCATGACCGCCTCGATCGGCGCGGGCGAGTGCGTCCGGGCCATTCGGTCGAGGATCTGCCGCTCCTGGGACCGGGTGGGATAGGACACGACGATCTTGAGCATGAAGCGGTCGGTCTGGGCCTCGGGCAGGGGATAGGTGCCCTCCTGCTCGATAGGGTTCTGGGTGGCCAGGACGAGGAAGGGATCGTCCAGCGGGAACGTCTCCTTGCCGATCGTCACCTGGCGCTCCTGCATCGCCTCCAGCAGGGCGGACTGGACCTTGGCCGGGGCGCGGTTGATCTCGTCGGCGAGGATGATGTTGGCGAAGATCGGCCCCTTCTTGACCACGAACTCGCCGCACTTGGGCTGATAGACGAGCGTGCCGATCAGGTCGGCCGGCAGCAGGTCGGGCGTGAACTGAAGGCGCTGAAAGGCGGTGTGGATACCCGCGGCCAGGGCGCTGACGGCCGTGGTCTTGGCCAGGCCCGGCACGCCCTCGATGAGCAGGTGGCCGTTGGAGAGCAGGCCGATCATCATGCCGTGCAGGAGCGAGTCCTGGCCGACGATCGTCTGGTGCACCTGGTCGATCAGCCGGCGAAAGGGCTCGCTGGCCTTCTTGACATGCTCTCCCATCTGCTTGACGTCGAGCTGCGTGGTGGTCATGGGCCTCCTCGTGGGTGGGGGCGGATCGGATTCCCGGGGCCGCGAATGTGCGGGCGGAATGTACGAGGAATCGGCCCGATCCGCGGGCGGACTTCGAGAGTACGCCCCCCGGCCGACGGGGGTTCAGGTCCCGACAGGGATGCGCCGCGGCCGCCGGCCTGACCGGCTGATCGGCGACAGCGCACGACCACCGCCGGCAATTCGGGCCTATTCAGAGGGGTCGGGAGAGGAATATCCACGGACGCACGGAGGCACGGAGGCGACTTGGAAGGTGCGGATCAGGGCGGCCGCATTCATCCAGCCCATGCAGGTCGATGCCCGTTCCCAATTCTCCAAACTCTTTGCCTTTCTCCGTGCCTCGGTGTCTCCGTGGTTCATCCCTTCCTCGGGCCGGTCGGGCCCGCTCAGGCGGCGATGTTCCCGAAGCGGTCATCGCGTCGGATCCGCTGCTCGGCCAGCTCGGCGTCCAGCGGCTTGTCGAAGAGATAGCCCTGGCCGTAGTTGCAGTCGAGCGCCTGGAGCATGGTGAGCTGATCCTGCGTCTCCACGCCCTCCGCCACGACCTTCATCTTCAGGTTGTGCGCGAGCTGCACCACGGTGTGGATGATGGCGGCATAGTCGCGTTTCTTGCCGGCCGAGGAGATGAAGCTCCGGTCGATCTTGAGATAGTCCATGGGCGCGCGGTGGAGGAAGCTCAGCGATGAATAGCCCGTCCCGAAGTCGTCCATGGCCAGGTGGATGCCCAGGGCCTGGATGCGCGTCAGGATGGGCGTCAGCTCGGCCGCGTTGTCCATGAAGGTGCTCTCGGTGATCTCGAATTTCAGGCGGGTGGGATCGATTCCCGTGTCGGCGATCACGGATTCGATCATGGGGATGAGCCGCGGATCGCGGAGCTGGGCCTTCGAGAAGTTGACGTTCATCGACAGGTTATCGCGGTCCGGGTAGCGCAACTGCCACTGCCGGAGCTGGCGGCAGGCCTCGTGGAGCGCCCAGGCGCCCATGGGCACGATGAGGCCGATCTCCTCGGCCAGCGGAATGAAGTGCTCCGGCTCGACGATGCCGCGCTCGGGGTGCTCCCAGCGCATGAGGGCCTCGAAACCCGCGAGCGCGCCGGAGTTGAGGATGACGATCGGCTGGTAGTAGAGGCGGAACTGCTCGCGGTCGAGGGCGTGGTGGAGGGCCTTCTCCAGGTTCAGGCGCTCGACGACCTCGGCGTGCATGCGTTCGTCGAAGACCACGTGGCGGGCCTTGCCGGAGTTCTTGGCCCCGTACATGGCGGTGTCGGCGTCGCGGAGGATGTCGTCGGGCCGCTCGTAGTTGCCGTCGCTGGTCACGATGCCGATGCTGGCGGTGGTGATGACCTCGTGGCCGGCGATCATGTGCGGCTCGCCGAGGGCGCGCTGGAGGCGCTCGGCGACGAGGGTGGCGTGATCGAAGTCCTCGATGTCGTCCAGCAGAATCACGAACTCGTCGCCGCCCAGGCGCGCCGGCAGGTGGCCGTCGCGGGTGCGGGAGGCGATGTCGCTCTCGCGGAGGTTGGAGACGAGGCGGCGGGCGATGTTGATGAGCAACTGGTCGCCGACGTCGTGGCCGAGACTGTCGTTGATGATCTTGAAGCGATCGAGATCCAGGAAGAGCACGGCGAACCGGAACTCGCCGTCCCGCCGGGCGCGCTTGATGGCGTCCTCCAGCCGCTGCGTGAACAGCGCGCGGTTGGAGAGTCCGGTCAGCGTGTCGTGCAGGGCGGCGTGCTGAAGCTGGCGCTCGTAGTCGAGGCGGTCGGTGACGTCGGCGAAGGACACCACCAGCCCGTCCCCGTGGCGAACGGCGACGATGTTGTACCAGCGGCGCTTGCCCCGGAGCGAGCACTGCTTCTCGCCGCGGTATGGCAGGCCGGTCTCGAGGACCGCCAGCGCCTCCACGAACAGGCCGTCGTCGCGGATGCACGGCAGGTACGACAGGATGCCGCGGTGCATCAGCGTGTTGGTGCTGTGGCCAAGCAGGTTTTCGGCCTCCTCGTTCATGAGCCGGCACTCGAAGTCGGTGACCGTCCCGGAGTCGTCGCGCCGCGCCTTGAGGATCATCACGCCGTTGATGGAGGAGCGCACGATGCTGCTGAGCAGCTCCTGGCTGGAGCCGAGCTCCTTGACGGTCTTGGCCAGCGTCTCGTTCAGGTGCTCCACGGGCGTGCCGCCGGTGGCGATCACAAGGCGGCGGATCAGCCCCAGCCCGATGAACATGCTGCCGCCGAGAAAGCAGATGTAGTCCTTGACGGCGTTGAAGATGGGGCGCTCGCGCAGCACCGGCACCTCGTTCAGGAGGCCGTATGAGCCCAGCACGCTGAAAGCCGCGCCGGCCGCCAGGAGCCCCAGGCCGATCCAGATGGCGAACCAGCCGTTGCCCGGGGAACGGAGGAACCTGGAACTGGTCGAGATCAGCGCCCCGATGGCGGCGACGATGCACGCGCCGAAGACGATCTGCAGGACATGGTCACTCATGCGCCGAGTCGCCTCCCGCGCCCGGCGCCGAGCTCATGACGACGCGCTCCGCCAGCCGCAGCTCGGCGTCAGCCTCGTGCAGGTAGGACTGGAGCCGCGCCAGGAACGCCCGGGAGCGGTCGCGAAACGCCAGGCCCGCCAGGTACCGATCGAACCCGACTCGGCGACTCCAGAGGACCGTGCTGCGCACAATGACCGGCCGTTCGTGCCGGCGAAAGACCGCCACTTCCAGCGTGCCGGCCAGCTCCCGGCTGCTCAGCACGCGCATGCCCCCGGCGGACAGGTCCACGACCCGCCCCACGCTGGTGTAGAGATGCGCCGGATGTCTCCGAGGGTCGCGCCGGCGGTCCGGGCGGACCCGGCCCACCGGGGGCGCGGACTCGGCCTGAAAGTCTCGCATCGTTCGTCTCCCCGGGGACATCGACCAGCCGCCGCACGGCCGTTACGACGCCTGCCGCGAGCGGAAACGATGGAGGGCTCCGCGCGGCGGAACAAACGGTATCCCACGCCGGGTTCGACCAGATTGACGTCGCATCGGTCTTACCGGACCGCGCCGGGCGCGTCGGGCGGCCGATCGGCGACCTGCCCCGCGCGCGGCAGCGGCGCGATCGCGTGCCGCGCCTCAGCCTCGCCTCACATGGGGCAGGGGCCCCACGCGGCCAGGAGCGTCAGGAGGTCGTTCACATCGACGTTGCCCGACAGGTCGAAGTCCGCCGGCGAGCTGCCGACCACGGGGCCCCAGTCGGCCAGCAGCGTCAGCAGGTCGCTGACATCGACCATGCCGCTGTCGTCGGTGTCGCCGGGACACAGCGGCGGCGGCATCGGGCAGGGGCCCCACGCCGCAAGCAAGGCGAGCAGGTCGGAGACGTCGATCGTGTCATCGCCGCCGGCGATATCGCACGCCTGGCCGGGCTGGCCCCAGCCGGCAAGCACGCCGAGCAGGTCCGACACATCCACCTGGTCGTCGGCGTTGGCGCAGTCCTCAGGGCAGGTCTCGACAATGATCATCTCTTCCCAACTGACCACCTGGATCAGGTGGTTGACGAAGAACCCGAGGGTGGAGAGCGGCACGTAGGTCGGCACAGCGCAGTCCACAGTCTTGATGAAGCTTTCCTGCGATTCGCCGCCCTGGGAGAACCCGGGCAGCGTCTCGCCGTTGTCCACGCCGAATCGCGTGGGCAGCACCAGCTCCACCACCATGACCGAATCGACGGGAAGGGCGACGGGCGCGCCGGTGAAGTCGGCGGTGAATGAGCTCTGGTCCATGAAGGGATCATTGACGATGGGGATCGACACCATCGTCGAGGCGATGAGCATGAGATCGCCCATCGACGAGTCGGGAAGCCCGCCGTCGAGGTCCTGATAGATATTGATGTCGACGAGGTAGTCGCCGATCGTATTGAGCTCGATGCCGAAGGTGACGCAGGTGATAGAGACGTTCAGGCCGGCGGTCGCGCCCATGGACAGGTCGTAGGAGCGCGCATAACTGGTCTGGAAGATGGCCCCCGTGCCCAGGTCCTGACAGGCGAAGCCCGCCCCCAGGGCGATATTGGTGTCGACGGTCTGAGAGAGCGTGTCGACGCTGCAGGCCGGCCCGCCGGCGCTCAATGCCGGGCTCGCCAGCCCGCAGGCCGCCAGCAAGCCGATCGATCGAAATGCCGCGCGCATGGATGTCATCATTCTCGCCCTCTCATGTGCCATGCTGGAGGGGCCCGGCCGGCGCTGCGGCGCGCGGCATCGGATGCCTCCCAAAGCACTGACAAGTCAGAAGATACACGGATCGACGGGCGGCAGAAAGTCCCGCGTGACGTTTTCGGCTGCGTTTTGTCGACCTGCCGCGGCCCGGCCATGATGCGTGGCCGAATTGTTCCCGAACATGTGAATCTAGGGAAGGAACGTCACCGTCAACAGCCCCGGGCCGTTGTCCGTGGCGACGTCGTACCAACCGCCGACACGAATGAGATACCGCCGCCCGCCCATCACCGGCACATCGGCGATGTGCGACTGGAAGAGGGGGCTGCCGCCGCACGCCTCGCCCGCGGCATCGTCGTTGCACGCCAGAAGCTGCAGCCCGGCGCAGGTGCCCGTGTACAGCACGAGATCGGTGTCATAGGAGGCGGTCCCGCAGGTGGAGAGATCGAGCAGGCCGTCGGCGGGCGCGGTGAAGGCGTACCAGACGTCGTTGACGGTGCGTCCAAGGTCGTTGCCGGAGCCGCATTCGAAGTGCGACGGCGTGAAGCCGGTCGCCCAGGTGGTGTCGAACTCGATGACGCCCGCGGAGACGGGGATGGCGTCATCGCAGAAGTCATGGACCGGCGGCATGGCGACGAGCGGGCCGACATTGCCCGGCGGGCACTCGCCCCACAGGCCCAGCAGGTCGAGCAGATCGGCGACATTCGCCTGGCCGTCAAAGTTGCTGTCCACCAGGCAGGCCTCGGCGCACAGGCCCCACGACGCGAGGAGTCCGAGCAGGTCCGCCACGTTGATGACGGCATCGCCGTCGCTATCGACGCCGTCGCACGGCCAGCAGATCCCCAGCGGCCGATGCAGCGCGCGCTGGAGCGCCAGGTTGTCGATCGCCGTCCCGTAGTTGGATGAATCAGGCATCTCATCGTCGCAGCCGCCGCTGGTGTGGATGCCGACGGCGCCGCCGCCCGTCGTCTCGATGCCGGAGCCGGAGTTGCCGGCCGTCGTGTCAACCCGATACACGAGCACGGTGCCGGGCTCAGCCACGAGCGGGCCGAGGTGCGACTTCTGCGCCTGGTTCCAGGCAGGAGGCACCGGCGCTGAGGTCACGCCGTACCCCGTGACGCGCACATCCTGCCGCACAGCGCGCGGCACGATGTCGGCGAGCGTGAAGGCGTCGCCCTGGGCCAGCAGCGGCGTCAGGCCGGTGGTGCTGTTGGGGAAGCACCCGAAGTAGGCCCAGTCGTCGCCGAGGTTCGGTCCGGGCGTGTGCTGAAGCGAATCGAGGTCGATCGCGTACTGGTCGGACGGTGGCGGATGCAGGACCGCGCCGGTGGGGCCGGACAGCGGCACATTGAACTGGACCACCTGCGTCAGCGAGCCGGTGAAGCAATGGCCGGCCGAGAGCAGACTGCCCGGCCGGCCGTAGTGATTCGTACCGTCGATGAGCCAGGCCGTGCAGCCGACCGGCACCACGCGCGCCGCCCGTGGGTCGTTGGAAAGCTGCCGGTCGTCGGTCGCCCCGCAGATCGACTTCTCCCGGGCCGCCGCCGCCCCGATGATCACGCGGTTGACCAGCACGCGACTGGGCGCAGCGCGGGCGTCGGCGATGATCTCGACGCGGACCGCATCGCCGTTGAAGAAGGCGCTGGTCCATCGCCACTGCCGCAGGTGCAGGGCGTTCATGGTCTGGATCGCGCCGTCGTAGAGCGATGTGAGGCGGAGTTCGGTGAACTGGCCGCCCGCCGGGGCGGCGCCGAGCGTCGCCTCATCGAACGTCAGCCGGACCCACGTCGCGCCCGGCGACTCGATGACCTCCGACCAGATCACCGCGCGACCGTCCGTGGCGTTGGCGATGTAGCCGGAGTCGAGCCGGACCTCGGCCAGCGCTGCGCCGATGTCGGGAGCGGTGAGTTCGGGCCGTCGCTTGTCAACGGCGCTGTCCCGAGCGAACTGGCCCACGACCGACGGCGTGACCGCCAGCAGGGCTGACAGCGCAAGCAGAGTCGCGGCGGTCAGCGGTCGTCGGAGGGTGCTGGTCATGTCGCGAAACCGGCGGGTCGGATGCTGGTCAACGGCCCATTCTCATACCATATTGCCAGGCGCGGGGATTCGAGGAAAGGGAATCGGGACGGTTGCTCAGGGACCGGACCCGCCGCCGCGACTCCGTTGAATCGCGAGCGGCGGTTCGATACTGTGCTTCGCGCGGCAGGCTCATCCAGCCGACGGGCCGACTTGGGAGGACAGGGTGGACGACAAGACCTGGCCGTCGATCGCCGTCGTGGGGGCGGGCGCGGTGGGCTGCTTCTTCGGCGGCATGCTCGCTCGGGCCGGGGCCCCGGTCACACTGATCGGGCGGCCGAGACACGTCGAGGCGATCGCGCGGCACGGCCTGCTCCTGGACAGCAGCCGGTTTCAGGAGCGGATCCCGCTGGAGGCAACCACTAACATCGCCGATGCGGCCCGCGCCCAGGTCGTGCTGCTGTCCGTCAAGTCGGTGGACACGGAGGACGCCGCCCGGTCGCTGGTGACGCACCTGGCGCGCGACGCCGTCGTGGTCAGTCTTCAGAACGGCGTGGACAACGCCGGTCGCATTCGCTCGGTGGCGCCGGGCGTCGAGGTGTTTCCCGCCGCGGTCTACGTGGCCGCCGAGATGGCCTCGCCCGGCTGCGTTCGACACGCGGGCCGGGGCGACCTGGTCATCGGCGATGACGACGCTGGCGGTGCGGATCGGGCCGGGCGGCACGGCCGACTGAAGGTCATCGCGGCGATGTTCGAGCGAGCGGGCGTTCCGTGCCGCATCTCCGACAACATCGACGCGGACCTGTGGGCCAAGCTCATCATGAACTGCGCCTACAACGCCATCTCGGCCCTGACCCATCTCAAGTATGGGCGCCTCGCGCACGACCCCGGTGTGCGCGAGGTCATCGGGCTGGTGGTTGATGAGGCGCTCGCCGTCGCGCGCGCGGCGGGCATACACGGGATCGAGCCCGGCGTGATCGACGCGGTGTGGCGGCTCGCGAATGCCATGCCCAAGGCGATGTCCTCGACCGCCCGCGACCTGGCACAGGCGAAGCGCACCGAGATCGACGCCCTGAACGGTCACGTGGCGCGCCGCGGGGCCGAACTGGATGTGCCGACGCCCGTCAACGCGACGCTTCACGCGCTGGTCAAAGTCATCGAGACGGATGCGCAGAGGCGGGCCATCACGCCTTGATAATCTTCGCCCGCTTGTAGTCGCGCCCGAGCACCGTCTTGGCGCTCGTGCCCAGCCAGTCCTCCAGGACCGCGGCGTAGACGCTGCGGAAATCGACGCTGAACTTCAGGTCGCCCTCATCGAGGTCGGTCAGCGAGGGGTGATCGCCGCGCACCCCCGGAATCACCATGTCGCCGACGAAGTACATCGGGGCCGCCGTGCCGTGGTCTGTGCCCGCCGAGGCGTTCTGGGCCACGCGCCGTCCGAACTCGCTGAAGACCATCGTCAGCACGCGGCCGGAGTTGCCCTGCTGCTTGAGGTCCTTGTAGAAGGCGCTCAGAGCCCCGCCCATCTGCCGCAGCAGGTTGGCGTGCTGGCCGAACTGATTGGCGTGGGTGTCGTAGCCGCCCATGGAAACGTAGTAGACGCGCGTGGTCAGGCCATCGCGGATCATGGCGCTGACGATGCGGAGCTGCCGCGCCAGGTCGTTCTGGGGATAGGCCACGAGCGGCGGGCGGGCCACCGCCTTGCGGATGCGCTCCGAGGAGACCTGGGCGTCCAGGGCCGTCCGCATAAGGAAGCCGAGCTGGCTGTCGGGATCGACCTCATCGAGCACGCCGGCGCGGTTGATCTGCTCGTAGGGCTGGGCGATGGAGGCGTGCAGGTCTTCGCCGAGCCAGCGGAACAGTTGCTCGGAGTCGAAGTTCACCGGCCGCTGGAGGTCGCCGTGCATGGCCAGCGGGGCTTCGCGGCCGATGGAGACGGCGCCTTCGGGGGTCGGCCGGCCATTGCAGGTGCAGTCGAAATAGCGGCCGATCCACCCGTTGCCGCGCGCATCGGTGTCGGCGGTGTGCCAGATGTCCATCGAGGTGAAGTGCGACCGGTTGGGGTTGGGGTAGCCCACGCCCTGGACGATCGAGGCCACGCCGTCATCCATGAGTTGCATGAAGCCGTCGAGACTGGGATGCACGCCTAAGCCGTCCACGCCGCTCAGGGCCAGGGCCGCGGGGCGATCGTTCGTCCCCTTGCCGGGCGCGGCAACGGCAATGCCCGGCCGGGCACGATAGTAGTCATCGTGGCCGAAGGGGATGACGGTGTTGAGACCGTCATTGCCGCCCGAGAGTTGGACGACCACGAGCACGCGGTCCTCCGGCACGCCGGGGCGGCTGGAGAGCATCGAGCCCGCGGGCGCGAGCAGGCCCATGGCCGAGCGCTGGATGAACAGCGGCGCGGTAGCCGCCAGCGACGCGAAGGTGAGGCCCTGCTGCATGAACAGGCGGCGGGAGAAGGTGGTGTCGTTGTGGTCGGTCATGGGAGTGACCTCGGGAGTAGGCACTAGGCACTGGGCACTAGGCAATAGGCAATAGGAACTTGGCACCAGGCACTTGGATCGCCATGCTCATGACAACTGATACTCCGGCATGGCGGTGATCAGGGACAGCAGTGCAATGAGCGCGGCGTTGTCGATCGCGCCGTCGCGTTGGGTGATGAAGGCACGCAGCGTCTCGGCCCGCTGCGGGTGGATCGCTCCGCCCAGGTTGAAGCGGAGCAGGTAGTCGATGGCGGCCTCGGGATCGACGGCGCCCTGATCATCGCGAAGCGACTCGAGCAGGTGCAAGGCGTCGTAGTCGCCGGGCGCCGTCTGCCAGGGCATCGCTTGCGGGCTGTGGCCGGTGAGCAGGTAGATGAGCACGTTCTGGCGGATGAAGAGACTGGACGTGTTGATCCACGACTCGCCGCCCTCCCAGCCCTTGACGTTCGGCGGCTGGAAGAGGTTCTGCCCCATCAGGTCGCACGCGCCGAGCAGGTCGCGCACGCTCCGCGCCGGTGTGAGCAGCGAACGGACCGCCTGCACGATGAGCTGCAACGGGCTCTTGATGACCGCGCCTGCGTTCGCATCGGCGTAGAAGTGCTCGGACATGAACAGGGTCTCGAGCACGGGCCGGAGCTGGTAGTCCTGCTCGCGGAACAGCTTCGCCAATTCGATCACGAACCGCTGGCCGGCTTCCGGGGGCGCCGGGCGGCGGTCGTTCACGAAGTATCGGTAGAGCTTGAAGCAGATGAATTCGCCGGCGACCGGTCGCGTGAGGATGATGCTGACGAAGTCATCGCCGTCCCAGTTGCCGGTGCGGCCGAGGATGGTCTTGAGCTCCGGGTCGTGCAGGCGCTGGCGGAAGACGAACGCATCATCCTGGAAGCCGTAGCCGGTCAGGGCCCGCGCGCCTTGCTTGATGTCGTCTTCCGTGTAGTCGTGCCCCTCGCCGAGCGTGAACAGCTCCATCAGCTCGCGGGCAAGGTTCTCGTTGGGTGCGCGGCGGTTGTTCTGGTCGTTGTTGAGGTACCGGATCATCGCCGGGTCGCGGATGACGCCCAGCGTCAGCTCGCGGAAGCTCCCGGTCGCATGGGCCCGGAAGAGCTGGTTCTGCCGGAACATGTGGTAGCTGTCCTCGATCGACCGATAGCCCGTGGCGAAGTGGCCGTGCCAGAAGAGAGTCAACTTCTCCTCCAAGGGGCGCGGCGACTCGATCATCTTCTGAAGCCACCACTCCTGGATGCGCCCCATCTGCTGGCGATCCTGGCGCTGCCGCTGCTGCCGCTCCATGCGCAGACGCTCCAGCACCGCCTCGTCGCCTGCGCGGCGGGCGCGCTGGACTTCCTGGCGCTCCTCGGCGGTGGCGGGCGACATGATGTCGGCGTCGAAGGTGTCGGCGGCGACGGCCGGATCACCGATGTCCTGATAGTTGACGATGTAGGCGACGGCGTCCTTGAGACCCATCGACGCCAGGGCGGCGACCTGGGCGGGCGTGCCCCCGAATCCCGCGCGGTTGAGCAGATGCCGCGCTTTCCAGAAGTCGAAGTCCCTCGGGTTGAGCGGCTGGAGGATGCGGGGAGGCATGAGCGTGCTCCGAATCCCGGGCCGGGAGACCGGGTCCGCGGCCCCGAGCGCTGGCCGAGGCGCCGATGAAACGGGCCTGGGACGCCGGCGACCGAGTTGTCAGAACGCACACGTGCGTTCAACTACCAAAGTAGTAAGACAGATGCGGGCGGGCAAGAGTCCTGACAGCATATTCGCCGGAATCGGCCTTCGTGGGCCGGAGACGCGAATCCTCGTGGATAACTCTTCAACGCGGCCGAATCCGCGGATACACTGACACCGGAGGGGATCGTCAATTCGCCGCGGCTCAACGGCCGCCAATGGAGGCACGATCATGGCCACCAGCGAGCGCGAGACCCTGCGGAGCGGTCCGGGCGGGACGACGAACATCGGGCAGGCGCGGCAACCCGCCACCGGGGCGATGGCGAACGTGGTCGTCATCACTCGCTGGCTGGTGGTCATGGCCGCCGGCGCGACGATCGTGACCGCGATTACGTTCTGGCCGTTCGCGGTCTTTCCCGCCGTGACCACAATCGTCCTGTTCTCCATCCTGATGATACTGCGACCGAATGACGAAGCGCCGGCGCACCCGGCGCGCTTCGCCGCAACGGCGACGGCGGGCGCATCGGCGAGGGGCGCGGCGGTCGCGGCGGCCGAGGCGCCGGCGGCAACCGATGAGGATGAGCCGGGCTGGATTGAGGAGGAGCGCGAGCGCGAGCACCAGGAAGAGCTGCTCAGCGCCAAGGAGAAGGGGCTCTACAGGGTGACGGTGCCGGCGGCGATCGGGCTGGTGGTGATCGCGGCGGTGCTGGCGGCGATCTTCCTGGAATGGCAGTGGCTGCTCCTGGGCGGCATGCTCATCTTCTGCTACCTCGCCCTCATCGGCGGCCCCATCTGGGTGGCATCCATCGAGGAGAAGGAAGAAGAGGTCCACGAGAAGGTGACGGGGGAAGAGGTGAAGGCGATTCACTAGGAGACAGGCAGAAGGCGCCGGGCACTTGGCATTGGTGGCCGCGTAGGCCGGGTCCGCAGACCCGACGTGGCGCATCGCGGGCTTGCGCACATGGCAGATGACCGGAAGTGGTTCAGCGCCGTCCTGCTCACTCTGGCGCCCTGCGTTGGCTGCTCAGCACCGCCGCGCACTGAATCGGAGGTCAGTCGCGTCGAACCGCCGCCGACCTCGTCGATCCGATCGATTGCGATCGACCCCTCGATACCGCGCGATCAACTGCTGATGGAGCTGGTGCTGGCCGACTTCGTGCAACGCCAAGGTCGGACTCCCGCGGATGCGGACGCCGGCACCCTGATCCTCGTCGATCATCAGAACAACGGGCCGCCGTTTGGAATGGTGTCGGACGATCAACTGTCGTCGGAATTGCGTGATCGCGACTGGCCCGCCCTGGCGCACTTGGCGGCCGACCTCAGGTCAAGGAACGGCGGAGTTCAGTCGATGCCCGCGCCCCGATCGTCCGTCGTGCCTTGTGTCATCGCCGACTTCAGCACGTTCAGCAAGGGCCTCGAGTTGTCGGCTGACCCGCTGAGTGAGTATTGGAGACGGATGCGCGCTGCGTACCCGGATGCCGCGTGCTGGGTGGAATTCTGGTTGCCGGGCTACGCGCCGGAGGGAGATCGAGCGCTCGTCCGCTTCAGCTTCGGGCCATCCGCCCATGGGGCGACGGCGACGTACCTGGTCATGATGGCCGGCGATTCGTGGGTGATCGAGTGGTGCGAACTCGCGTACTACGTGTGACGCCTGCCGCGCATGCGATACGTGCGCGGCACAGGCCGTCCATATCAGGTCAGGGGAGTCGGCGCGGAAGAGTCACATTTAGGGCTGTCCAAGCACCTCGTGTAACTTTTCAACGAATCGCTGGAGTTGCTGCGGTGACGTGTGCTTTGCGCGAATGGTGCCGGAGATGTGCAATGTGCGTTGTCCGTCCAAAGACACCAGATTCACGTTGCGAAGGCGGATGTAGATGCTCTGTCCGGACCGCGCTGTCACCTGCGGAATGCGGCCGCGAAACCGGTACCATTGATTGGGGTCACCAAGTACGTGCGGGTCGAAGGACAGGATGATGTCCATGTTCCAGAAAGTTGCATCGTCGGAGGGCTCGAGCACTATCCACCGCGGATGAAACGCCGGGTATCCCTCGTTGAGTACAAACGCATACGTCTCGTGTTCGCGCTGATGCCATCCTCGGGCCACGATGACCGGGCGGCCATTGATATGCGCCCACATGGCATCTCGGAATCCGAGGTGACGCGTCTGTTGGTCCGGCGAATCGGACGTGATGGCCAGGACAGTTTCGGCCTGCCATCGGACAACGATGCAGCCCGAGGTGCACGCAAGCAAAGACAGCAGCAGCGACGCCGCGAGTATGCGAGTCAGGATGCCCATCGAGTGCCAGGACACATCTCGCATTCCAGGTATTCGATGAATTCTTGCGGGTGGTTGCCAAGCGTCGCCTTCCGCCGCATCGCATTCCCGATCACCTTGATGTCGGTCAACCCCATCGCCGCGACCGCGATCAGCGGGCCGACGCGGCCGCGACCACAGTGCTCGCTCGCGACCTCGACCGCTTTCGTTCGACTCTTCGCGGCGAAAAGGGGATTTGGGAAACTCGCATCCACGGGTTGCGCGTCGGACGACTTCGCCATCTCGCCGGTCCCCCCGTGGCTGCATTCTGCAAGCCCCTGCGGGGCAGGCCCGACCATCGCATTCAGGAGGCGGCCGATCTCCGGCGCCCGATGCTGCCGATCTCCGGAGAGCATTGGCTCGGCCGCTTTTTTTGACCGCCGGGGCGCTGACAATACAATCAAGATATGACGATTGAGGAACTGCGTGATGCGCATCTCAAGCGCCCGTTCAAGCCGTTCACGCTCGAACTGGCGGATGGACAGCGCGTTCCCGTTCCGCATCCGGAGTTCATGACCAGCGCGCCGAAGAGTCGCACGATCGCCGTCTTCACGCCGCGCGGCATGCACAAGATCATCGACCTGTTGATGGTTGTCGCGATCGACTTCCAGAAGAAACAGGCAGGCCGCCGGAACGGTCGCCGCAGGGGATGACGGTTGCCGACAAGCGGGCCGGCTCGGTCATCGCGCGGGGCAACGGGGGAACTCTGCCGATTCAGCGGCCGGCCAGCCGCGCCTTCAGCCGCAGGGCGTTCCCGATCACCGTGATGTCGCTCAGGCCCATCGCCGCGGCCGCGATCAGCGGGCCGAACGGGCCCAGCAGGCCGAACGCCGCGGCCGGGATCATCGATGCGTTGTAGAAGAACGCGAAGAACAGGTTCTGCCTGATCGCCTTCAGCGTCTTTCGCGACAGGTCGATCGTTTCCGCCACCGCGCTCACGCTATCGCCGGGAATCACCACATCCGCCGACTCGATGGCGATGTTCGTGCCCGAGGCCATGGCGATGCCCAGGTCCGCCCGGGCCAGGGCCGCGGCATCGTTGATCCCGTCGCCGACCATCACGCTGCCCCGGCCCGCGTATTGCTCGACGACCTGCTGCTTCGACTCCGGCGTCGCCTCGGCGATGATGTCCTCATCGGCCAGCCCCAGCGACCGCCCGATCGCCTGCGCCTTGGACTTCTTGTCGCCGGTGAGCATCGTCACCTTCAGGCCCATCGCCCGCAGCCGCCGCACGGCATCGACGGCGTCGGCGCGAAGGGCATCGACGACGTTCAGCGCGCCGATGGATTCGCCGTTCACAAACACGCGGCAGGTGAATTCCTCATCGTTCACGACCCGCACCAGCCGTTCGCCAACCCGCCCCTCGACGCCTTCGCCGGGAAGCGCCCTGAAGCGCTCGGTTCCGGCAATGTCGAGCCCGCGCTCGCGCGCCGCTGCGACGATGGCCTTCGCGATCGGGTGTTCACTGGGCGCCTCCACCGCCGCGGCGAGCGCCAGCAGCTCATCCTCGCTCAGCGAATTCTCGACCGCGATCCCGGTGATGCGCGGCTGGCCCGCCGTCAGTGTGCCCGTCTTGTCGAAGATGATGTGGGTGGTGCGGCCGGCCTGCTCCAGGGCCATGGCGGATTTGACCAGGATGCCGCGCTTCGATGCGGCGCCGGCCCCGACCATCACGGCCATGGGCGTGGCCAGCCCCAGGGCGCAAGGGCACGAGATAATGAGCACGGTCACGGTCGAGATGACGCCGGTGGGCAGGTCGCCGGCGAGTGACCAGCCGACAAACGTGAGCAGCGCGATACCCAGCACAGTCGGCACGAAGATCGAGCTGACCTTGTCGGCGAGCCGCTGAATGTCGGCCTTGGACGACTGGGCCCGCTGGACCATGTCTGCGATGCGCGAAATGGTCGTGTGCCGGCCGTCCACAGTCGCCTCGACGACCAGGCGGCCGGTCGTGTTGTAGGAGCCGGCCACCACCGCGTCGCCGCCGCGCTTGTGGATGGGCTCGGATTCGCCGGTCACCACCGACTCGTCAATGTCGGATTCACCCTCGATGACGGTGCCATCCACCGGCACGCGGGCGCCCGGACGAATGAGCATGCGATCGGCGGCCTGGACGCCGGCGCTGGCGATCGTGCGCACCTTGCCGTCGGCGTCGATCAGCTCCGCCTCCTCGGGCTGGAGCTCCAGCAGCTCGCGCACGGCCGAGCCCGCCCGGGCGGTCGCCCGCGCCTCCATCCAGTGGCCGGCGGAGATGATCCCCAGCAGGGCCGCGGCTTCCGTGAAGTACAGGGGCTGTTCGGCCATCCGTCCCGAAAGCTGGAAGACAAAGATGACCATCGAGAAGACGTAGGCCGTGGTCGCCCCGATGGCGATCAGCGTGTCCATGTTGGTGGTCTTGCGAAGGGCCGCCTTCCACGCCGACCGGTAGAAGCCGCCGCCGGCGACCGCCATGACGACGGTCGAGCCGATGAGCATGAGCCAGGGCATCCACCACAGGTGCGCGGCATGGGTCGTCCAGTGCAGGACCTCCAGCGGCGCCCACAAGCCCAGGCCGACCAGGGCCCGGAATCGCCACTGCCGCTCGTGCTCGGCCTGGTGCAGCTCGATTTCACTGCGCCGTTCGGCCGGGGCGGCGCTCCGGTCGATCGGCTCGGCGTGATAGCCCGCCCCCTCGACGGCCTTCACCAGCGCGGCGGCATCGAGATCCGCGCCCTCGATGTGCGCGCGACCGTCTGTCACGCTCACCTCAGCCGCGCGCACACCCGGCTGGCCCGTCAGGGCCCGCTGGACGGCCGTCGCACAGCTCGCGCAGTTCATGCCCGTGACCTTCAGGTCAAGACTCGCCTGGCCGTTGCCGGCCATGGGGCCGTGGTCGTGGGCATGATGGGGTCGAGAGTGGGTCTGCATGGCGGCCGAAGTGCATCTTAGAGAGGCCGACGACGCCGGTGCGGTTTCGCCTCGGCCGCATGTTCACCGCAGCCGAGCGGGTGCGGGTGCCGGTCGAATGCGGGAAGCGGTCCGACCCCCGGGGTCTGCTTGCCCGGAGGGCAAGAGCGGTCGATAATGATGGACCCGAGAACCGATGGAAGCCCAGACCAGTCCATCCCGCAACGTGTCTCCGGCCGGGTCGGCGGCGACGATCGTCGCCCTGCTGTCGATGGCCACGATGGTGTCGGCCCTGCCCGCGGCCAGGACGCCCGCGCCGGAATCGCGGTCCGCCTCGACCGAGGCCGCCAGCGTGCGGGAGATCGCTGTGGCGGTCGTCGCGGCCGCGGCGAGGGACCTTCTGGGCCGCGACCGGCTGGACACGGCGGTGTCGGCGCCGATGGCGCTCATGGCCGTGGAGCTGCGGGGGCCGCGGCGGGCCGACCAGAACGGCGATGACGTCGCGCCGGGAATCCGGGTGCTTCCGGAGCGGCTGCTCGACCTTCCGCCGCCGGCGTGCTGATTCGTCGTCGTTGTGTGCATCGCTCGATCGCGGGGCGGCTGCGGGCCGCGGCGGTCGGCGATGACGATGATGGTTCAGCCCCCTGCTCCCATGTCCATACGCACGAGGTGAACGATGGCCATTCCCATGGTCAGCCCGGTCATGAAGAAGATCTTCGGCACGCGCAACGAGCGCCTGGTGAAGCGCTATCTGCGCGTCGTCGATGAAGTCAGCGCGTTCGAGGACCGCATGCGCCCGCTCAGCGACGGCGAGCTGCGGGCGAAGACGGACGAGTTCAAGCGGCGCATCGCCGGCGGCGAGAGCGCCCAGGCGATGATCCCCGAGGTCTTCGCCGTGGCCCGCGAGGCGATGGACCGCGCGGTGGGCATCCGCAACATCTTCAACCCGGCGGAGAAGTTTGATCCGTCCGTGCTGCCCGCCGACGCCCGGAAGCTCCACGCGGAGGTCAGGGCGGAGATCGAGAAGGCCGAGCCCCGCGAGCCGGAGGGCGACCTGCTCGGCAACGAGAAGCCCATCGAGCCGTGGCAGTACGTGGACATTCCCGTCCGTCTGTACGAGGCCGTCCGGGTGTGGCAGGACGAGTCCCGCCCGCCCTTCCGGGCGCGGCCGTTCGATGTGCAGATCATCGGCGCGATCGTGCTCTACGAGGGGCGCATCGCGGAGATGAAGACCGGCGAGGGCAAGACGATCGTCGCCCCGCTGGCGTGCTATCTGGCCGCCATCCAGGGCCAGCAGGTGCACGTGGTGACGGTGAACGACTATCTCGTGCAGCGCGACCGCGACTGGACTTTCCCCTTCTTCCGCGCCCTCGGGCTGACCGTCGGGGCGATCCATCCCTTCCACATGCAGCCGCCCGACGGCAAGAAGCGGGCGTACGAGTGCAACGTGGTGTACGGCACGACGAGCGAGTTCGGCTTCGACTACCTGCGCGACAACATGAAGCTCAGCGTGGCGGACCAGGTGCAGAAGCACCGGGACTTTGCCATCGTGGACGAGGTGGACTCGATTCTCATCGACGAGGCCCGCACGCCGCTGATCATCTCGGGCCTGGCCCACGACCACAAGCCGCGCTACGACCTGGCGGACAAGCTCGCGCGGCAGCTCGTGGAAAAGCAGAGCGAATGGAACAAGGCTGACCAGAGGGTCCAGTCCTGCAAGGTGGAGGCTTCCGGCGTCGAGGGCGACATCCGCAATGCCCGCGACAAGGGCAAGGTCCCCGCACTCAAGGAGAAGCTCGACGCCGCCCGCAAGCGCCTGCCGCAGCTCGAGGCCGAACGCGACCGGTTTACGCAGTACTACGAGGTGGAGCTGGACAAGAAGCGGGCCACGCTGACGCACGACGGCATCGCCGAAGCGCAGAAGCTGGCGGGCATCGGGTCGTTCTACGTGGGCGAGAACATGGATGTGCCGCACCTTCTGGAGCAGGCCATCCGCGCCCACACCGTCTACCAGCGCGACCGGGATTACGTGGTCGCCCCGGATGACAAGGGCGATCAGAGCGTGATCATCGTCGATCAGAACACCGGCCGGAAGATGATCGGACGGCAGTGGTCCGACGGCCTGCACCAGGCGGTGGAGGCCAAGGAGCGGGTGCCCATCAAGGAAGAGACCCAGACGATGGCCACCATCACCATCCAGAACTTCTTCAAGCTCTACGGCAAGCTGGCGGGCATGACCGGCACCGCCGACACCGAGGCCACGGAGTTCTACGAGATCTACAAGCTCGATGTCGTGGTGATTCCCACCAACGTGCCCGTCGTGCGCGTGGACCACAACGACCTGGTGCTCATCGCCGAAAAGGACAAGTGGGAGGCGATCGTGGATGAGATCAAGTCCTTCCACGACGTCGGCCGGCCCATGCTCGTGGGCACCACCAGCGTGGAGAAGTCCGAGCGGCTCAGCGACATGCTCACCCGCAAGCACACCGTCAGGCACGAGGTGCTCAACGCCAAGCACCACGAGCGCGAGGCGGAGATCATCGCCGGGGCCGGCCAGCTCGGGGCGGTCATGATCGCCACCAACATGGCGGGGCGCGGCACGGACATCAAGCTCGGCCGTTTCACCCCCGCCGAGCTCATCGACCACTGGAAGCGGCGCGGCATCTGCCCGAAGCAGGTGACGCCGGAGACGCCCGAGACCGAGACCGTCGCCGCCGTCTACCGGCACATCGCCCCCAAGGAGCTGGACCTCAAGAAGAGCGACGTCGAGGCGATGTCCGACGACGACATCCGCCTGGCCCTGCTTCGTCACTGGTATGTCGTGCACTGCTTCGGCGATGAGAAGAAGGCGGGCAACATGTCCGCCGAGGCCCTCAAAGCCGCGCTGGACAGGACCCAGACGTGCCTCATGCACGACCTGCGTCTCTATCGAAGCGTCGAGGACATGGGCGGGCTGCACGTCATCGGCACCGAGCGCCACGAGTCGCGGCGCATCGACAACCAGCTCCGCGGGCGCTGCGGCCGGCAGGGCGACAACGGCTCCAGCCGGTTCTTCCTCAGTCTCGAGGACGACCTGATGAAGATGTTCGCGGGCAAGACCACGCTGAGTCTGCTCAGCAAGCTGGGCATGAAGGAGGGCGACGCCATCGAGCACCCCATGCTCACCAAGGCCGTCGGCCGCGCCCAGCGCAAGGTCGAGGAGCGCAACTTCCTGATACGCAAGAACATCCTCGAGTACGACGAGGTCATGGACCACCAGCGCCACGCCTTCTACGGCATGCGTCAGGACGTGCTGGAAGGCCGCCACGTCAAGGAGATCATCTTCGACCAGATCGACGATGCCGTGCAGGATGCGGCAAAGCAGTACCTCGACCGGATGTACACCGCCAACTGCATCGCCGAATGGATCCGCGAGAAGATGGGCGTGTCCATCGAGCCCGACCGAATCCGGGGCAAGGACCGCGAGGACCTGCACCGGCTCATCGAGGTGGACGCCAAGGAGGACGCGAGCAGCATCATCCAGGTGACGCTCGGCGAGTACCTCATGGAGGAGATCGACCTCGGCCAGGGCAAGGTCGTCGAGGCCGACGAGACGTCATCGGACCACGAAGGGCTGGCGAACTGGGCCAAGGCCACCTTCAGGGCCGATGTCACCGCCGCGGAACTGCGCGGCATGGACCGCCGCGCGATCGTTCACCGGCTGGAGGCCGCGGCGCACAAGCTCGTGGATGAGACCGACCTGTCGCCGCTGGACCAGTTCCTCGTGGCGCATCACGGGGCGGTGGAGCTGGCGAAGTGGGCCCGGAACAAGTTCGGCGGCGATGTGAACGCCGAGGATTTCGCCCGGGTTGAGGACATCGCCGACGCCGTCGAGACCATCAAGGCCAAGGCGCGGCAGGCGTACGCGCGCCGGGAGATCACCTACCCGATCGACTTCGCGCTGGACATGACCACCGCGCAGATGCAGGTCGATCCACGCGAGGCGCTGACGAGCTTCTGCAAGTGGGTCAAGGGCCGCTACGACCTGGACTGGAAGCCGGACGCCCTGCCCTCGGCCAACCCGAAGGAGCTCTTCGACCTGCTCGTGAAGGAGGCCGAGAAGTGGGATGAATCGCGCATCGAGCAGCGGGCCGAGCAGGCCCTCGCCGCGGGCTCGAGCCCGGAGGCGCTGGATCAGTGGTTCCGCGAGCGCATGAACGCGATGCTGACCGACGAGGAGAAGAAGCGCGCTGAAGATGACCCCAGGACCGTGGCCGAGGAGAAGATCGCCCGGGTCCTGCGCAGCGAGCTGACGCAGTTCGAGCGCTGGGTGCTGCTGCAGATCTTCGACCAGGCGTGGAAGGACCACCTGTACGCGATGGACCAGCTCAAGGAGTCCATCGGGTTCCGCTCGTTCAGTCAGCGCGACCCCCGGATCGAGTTCAAGCGTGAAGGGGCGCGGCTGTTCGAGGAAATGAAGATGGGCATTCGCGACAAGGTGACGGACCTTGTCTTCAAGGGCCGCCTCACGCCCCAGGTCATGCGCCGCCCTCCGCAGCAGCCGCCGATGCAGGAAGGACGGGGCACAGCGCCGGCCGCCCCCGGACTGCCCGGCGCGCCGGTTCGCCCCGGCCAGCGACCCGCGCCGCGACCTGCCGAGCCGGCCATCGCCGCCGCCGCAGCCGCGGTGTCGGCCTCCGGCACGGCCGCACAGCGGCGGGCGTTGGAGGAGGCCGAGCGTGCCGGGGGCGGGGCAGAGGGCGGAGGCGACGGTCAGCCCGCCCGCCGTCCCAAGCGCCAGCCCATCGTGGCCAAGCAGACCGTCGGCCGCAACGAACCCTGTCCGTGTGGCAGCGGAAAGAAATACAAGCAGTGCTGCGGCAAGCGCGCCTGAGGCGATGATCCCAGCCGCGGGCGGGGCCAACGCCGTCCGAGAACGACGCCGAGTCGCCGACTCTGCCGCCCACTGCAACCGAAGCGTGGTTTCGAGTCTAGAAAGGCGGTCGCTCATCTCTCGCCCGCTTCGATGGCCCGGACTTACTTCATGGCTCAGGAGATAAACGGCATGCCGTTCCGGGTGCTGTTTCGCAGCGACCTGCTGCGCATCCACGACTTCGTATGCCGCCGGCAGGATCCCGGACCGACCGAGGTGTTCCGGGCCGAGTACAACTCGATGGTGTTTCCGCGGCGGGGGATCTTCCTCAAGGAGGCCGAGGGCGCGAAGGTCGTCGCGGACGTCAATCACGCGGTCTTCTTCAACGTCGATGAGACGTTTCGCTTCAGCCACCCGTGCGGGTGCGGCGACGAGGTGCTCGAGCTGGCCCTACACGACTCGGTCCTGCGCGACATCGCGCGATCGCTTGATGCAAGGTCGGCCGACGGCGATGATCGGGTCTTCGCCGTGGGCGCGGCGCCCACCGATTCGACCAGTTGGATGCTGCTGCGGCTGTTGCGGGAGGCGCTCAACCGCGCGCCGGCGCCCGATCCGCTGGAGGTCGAGGAACTGTGCCTGCGCATTGCCGCGCGCGTGCTGCGCGGCGGCCTGCGCGGGGGCGCGCCCCGGCGTCGGCGCGGACGGTCCGCCACCGAGCGGGCGCACGCGGAACTCGTGCGGCGAACGCAACTGACCCTGGCCGCGGGCTTCGACGAACCGTGGACGATCGACGGCCTCGCGCGGTCGGTGGCCAGCTCGCCCTTCCACCTCAGCCGCATCTTCCGGCAGCGCACCGGCCTCACCCTGCACCGGGCCCTGACCCTGATCCGCCTGCGAGCTGCCCTGGACCGGCTCCTGGCGGACCGGCCGGGCCTGACCGAGCTCGCCCTGGCGGCGGGCTTCAGCAGCCACAGCCACTTCACGAGCGTGTTTCGCCGGGAGTACGGCCGGACCCCGTCGGCGCTGCGCAGTCGGTGCGATGTGGCGCAGCTCCTGAAAACGAGCAAGGCTTTGACAGTCTGAGCCGCCGGCGTGTCGTAGGGTGATCGGGTCGAATCCGGCAGGCGTGCCGCATCGCCGGCGCTCGTGGCGTCCCTCGACCAGCGAGGCGCCGCAGCGCGATCGGTCCGCGCCCGCCGCATCGTCTCTCACGCCCGATCGGACAGAACAAAAAGGAGCCACGAATGCAACTCAGAAGAGGACACCATGCAGCCCGTCATCGGCACGGAAGGAGTCTCGCCCCGGCCGCGGGACTCGCGATGGCCGCGCTGACCGTGCCCGCGGCGGGCCAGTTCATCGAGCACAGCGAGGTCATCCACCAATGGCGCGGCGAGAACGTGGGCGACCAGTTCGGCTGGGTCGGCAATCCCGTCGGCGATCTCGACGGCGACGGCGTTAACGACCTCGTTCTCACCGCGCCGACGCGCGGCAAGAACAACCACGGCGCGATCTACGTCTATTCCGGCGCCGCCGGCGCCGGGCACGAACTCTGGCGGGCCGTCGGCGATCGCGATTTCGCCTTCCTGGGACACGACGCGAATGCCGCGGGCGACATGAACGGCGATGGCGTGCCGGATGTGATCGCGGGTGCGCCTCCCGGCGGGGCCGGGCTCTTCAGCGGACCTGGCCGCGCGATCGTCTACTCCGGCGCGGACGGCGCCATCATCCACACCTTCACCGGCGAGTTCCCGGGCGATCGCTTCGGCTATCGTGTCGGCGGAGGCGGGGACTTCGACGGCGACGGGATGACCGACCTGATCGTCGGCGCGTTTCGTCACAGTTCCGTGGGCCAGCTCTTCGGCCGCGCGTACATCTACTCGGGCGCGGATTTTTCGCTGATCACGACCATCGACGGCTTCGCGCCGTTCAACGTGCTCGGGTCCGGCGTGTCATTTCTCGGCGATGTCAACGGCGACGGTCGGGATGACGCGCTCATCGGCGGCTTCCTGGCCGGGCCGACCTTCACCGGCCAGGCGTGGGTGTTTTCCTGGGACGGCGGACAGGCAAACCTGCTCTACACGCTCGATCCCGGGCAGCCCGCGTCCGGATTCGGCCTGTGGTTCATGAACGGCGGCGATGTGACCGGCGACGGCATCGATGACATCTACGTGAACGATTTCCAGGCCAATCGCGCCCACCTGTTCGACGGCACCGACGGCTCGCTCATCCGCACGCTCAACGGCGAGAACGAGGGCGGGTTCGGCATCGGGCGCATGATTGACGACGTCAACGGCGACGGCCACGCCGACCAGGTGCTTGCCGCGTGGATCAGCCCCCAGGGCGCGCCCAACGGCGGCAAGACCTTCGTCTACTCCGGCGCCGATGGCACGGTCCTGGAGACCTTCACCCACACCCTGCCCAACTCGGGTTTCGGCTTCGATGCCGCACCCATGGGCGATGTCAACGGCGATGGCAGGATGGACTATCTCATCACCGCCGCCTCGGCCGAGTCGAGCATCGGCATCAGCTATGTCCTTGCCGGTCGCTCGCCCAGGCCCGATGTGCCGGGCGACCTGAATGGCGACGGCGTGGCCAATGCCTTCGATGTGCTCATGGTGAACATGAACTTC
>Ga0299906_10001037_pt1 | contig 24273 bp, 22 predicted proteins | sample RVTome_14_FD_200259 | JGI IMG/M metagenome (GOLD analysis project Ga0299906, IMG submission 200259) | Soil microbial communities from uranium-contaminated site in the Upper Colorado River Basin, Wyoming, United States - RVT145D125 (version 2) ...
GAGGTGGATCGAGCTGCTCGCCCCACGTTGGTGACGCCGTTGTTCGTCGCGATCACCGTCGCAACCCTGGCCTACTTCCTCTCCTTCGGTGCGCTTCTCCCGGTGCTGCCGGTCTACGTCGAAGACATCCTCGGCGGTGGGTCGGTCGCGGTCGGCCTCTCGATCGGCGCGTTCTCGCTCAGCGCGCTGTTCCTGCGTCCGGTCGCGGGACGTCTTGGGGACCGTCGCGGCCGCAAGCTGCTATTGGTGGTGGGCGCGACGATCGTGCTCATCTCGGTGCTGATGCTGATCCCGGCCAACTCCGTCGGTCTGGTCGTGGCGTCGCGGTTGCTGATGGGGGTCGGTGAAGCGATGTTCTTCACCGGCGCGGCGAGCGCGATCAACGACATCGCGCCCGACGAGCGCCGTGGGGAAGCGGTGAGCCTGTTCTCGCTGGCGTTGTACGGCGGCCTCGCGCTCGGTCCGCTGCTCGGCGAGAGCGTGATGGGGGACGGTCGCTTCGACGCCGTGTGGCTCACGGCGGCCGGTGTCGCGGCGGTGTGCGTGCTCCTCGGCTTGCGCGTCCCCGACACGCGTCCGCCGGAGCTGCGCGCGCGCGGCGGCGCGCCGGGCGGCCGCTTGATCCACCCGGGCGCGTTCTTGCCGGGCACCTTGCTTCTGACCAGCGTGCTCGGCTTCGCAGGCTTCAGCGCGTTCATCAAGCTTTACGCGCGCGACCTCGGGTTCGAGCGCTCCGGATTGATCTTCTTGGTCTACGCCGTGCTGATGGTGTTGATCCGCAGCATCGGACGCCGGATCCCCGATGTCCTCGGGGTGTCCCTGACGGGGACGATCTCGCTGGGCACCTCGGCGTTGGGGTTGCTGATCCTCGGCCTCTGGTCGAGCGTGGCCGGCCTGTTCACGGGCACGATCGTGTTCGCCGTCGGGCAGGCGCTCGCGTTCCCCGCATTCATGTCGATGGCCGTGCGCGCGGCCCCGGCCTCCGAGCGCGGCGCCGTTGTCGGGACGTTCACTGCCTTCTTCGACCTCGCGTTCGGCATCGGGGCGCTCAGCCTCGGCGCGATCACCGCAGCCGCCGGCATCGGCGGGATGTTCATCTCGGCGGCCGGGGCCGCCGCGGCCGGCCTGGTTGTGTTGCTTGTCGCCGGCAAGCGGCGTCCGGATCTGGTCCGCTCGATGCCGGAGATCGCGGCTTCGGACGCCGGTTAACGCTGCTCGGACCACCACGCGACGGTGGCGCCGACCAACTCGGCGATCACCTCATCGGCCGGGCGCCCTTTCACCTTGTGCGAGTGGTCGCCGCCTTCCAGCGGATGAAGGGTCGCCGCGGGAAGCTTGGCGACGACCTGCTCGAGCAGCGACGGCGTGGCGAACGGATCGCGGGTCCCTTGCAGGAAGAGCATCGGGACCTTGATCCGGCCGAGGTGCTCGTCGCGGAGCTGCTCGCGCTTGCCCGGCGGATGAAGCGGGTAGGCGAGGAAGACCAATCCGGCGGCGGGATAGCCGTCGGCGACGATGTGGGACGCGAGTCGGCCGCCGTACGAACGCCCGCCGAGCAGCAACGTCCCGGCCCGTTCCGCCACGTGATCGGCGACCTCGCGCCAGCAATGCTCGTTCGGCTCTGCGCGCCCCGGCGAACGCTTACCCGCCTCGGCGTACGGGAAGTTGAACCGGACCACGCCGATGCCGCGGGCGGAGAGCTGCTCGCCGTACGCAACCGTCGACGGCGTTGCCATCGTGCCGCCGGCTCCGTGCGCGAGCACCAGGTAGGTATCGCCGTCGGGTGGGTGGTGCCATGCGCCGGAGACCTGCCCGCCTCCCGCCGGGAACGTGGTCGGTTCGATGGTCACCGCAGCACCGCCTGGATCGTATGCCGCAGGCGCGGCGGCAGCATCCGGTCCGCGAAGGCACGGTCGAATGCCGAGGCCGCATCGGCCACAGCGCGCGCGGTGCGCCTGATGGGGCGGTTCCGCGCGAGCAGCTCGAACTCGCCCATCAGGAAGTAGTTCATCCCGAGCGTGAGGATCCACGCCCAGGAAGCGGTGCCGACGGCGATGTCCTCGAAGCCGGCCTTCTCGGCGAGCGCGGCGATGTCTTCAGGTTCGAACGTGTGCAGGTTCGCGGCCATCGAGGCGAGCTCCCAGTGGCGTCGCTCCAGCTCTGCGGCGTCGGGTGTGCGGCGCGCGAGCCGGCGTAGGGCCTCGAGCGCGCGCCAGGTCGTGCCGACGAGGGCGGCGACCTGTCGCTCGCCGCCGGGCGTCGGCTCGGCCTGAACGATCGCGACGCCGCCGGGCGCCAGCACGCGCTTGATCTCGGTCATGGCGGCGAGCGGATCGGGAACGTGATGCAGCGCCCCGCGCGCCGCGACCAGGTCGAAGCTGGCATCGGCATAAGGGAGACGCTCGGCATCGCCGAGAGCGAGCGTTACCGCGGCGCCTGTGCGCGCGGCGTTGTCTCGTGTCCGGGCGAGCATCCCGGGGGAGAGGTCGCATGCGTGTACCTCGCGCGCGATACCGGCGGCCGCGAGGCCGATCGCCAGGTACCCCGTACCGCAGGCGACGTCGAGCGCGCGCCGTACCTCCGGCACTTCGCCGAGCTGTCGTGCGAGATCACGGCGAACCTTGCGCGCGATGCGATCGTCGTAGTCGATCAGGAAGCGATCATCGTAGAAAGCCGCCTCGCGATCGTGGACGAGCGCGTTGAGCGCCTTGGGATCCATGGCGGCCAAGTATCGCGGCGAGCGCGTCGAGGAGCAAGGTGTCGCGGCGGCTCGTCCGTCTGCGACGTCAGGAGGGCGAGGCGATCAACGCCGCGCGCAGCTCAGCCTTGCGGATCTTCCCCGACTCCGTCTTCGGCAAGGGCTCATCACGGGCTTCCAGCCGCTCGGGCAGCTTGTGGGTCGCGATGCCGGCAGCGCGCAGGTGCTCGAGCATGACGGTCTCATCGAACGCGGCGCCGTCCCGGACCGACACGATCGCGCACACGCGCTCGCCGAGTCGCTCGTCGGGCAGGCCGAACACGGCAGCCTCCGAGACGGCGGGATGCTCGAGCAGCAGATCCTCGATCTCCTTGGCCGCGATGTTCTCGCCGCCCCGGATGATGATGTCGGCGATCCGTCCGGTCACCCGCAGCAACCCTTCGAGGTCGAGCGTCCCAAGGTCGCCGGTGCGATACCAGCCGTCCGCTGTGAAGGCTTCCGCGTCCAGGCCGGCGTCGCGGTAGCCGGTGAACAGCTCGGGACCTCGCGCCCAGATCTCACCCTCCTCGCCGGGTGCGACCGGCGCGCCGTCGGTGCGCACGATGCGGACCTCGGCGTCGCCGATCGCTCGTCCGTCGGTCTCCAGGCGCGCGCGCTCGTCGTCCCCGAGCATCGTCGCGGTCAACGTGGGCATCTCGGTCGACCCGTAGGCGCGCTTCACCACGCAGCCGAGCGTCGCAGCGGCACGCCGGATCAGGTCGTTCGGGATGCTCGCGCCGCCGGTCGAGAACAACCGGAACGACGAGACGTCCACCGTCCTTGCGTCGGGATGCTCGGCCAGAGTCTGGAGGAAGGTGGGCGGGCCGGTCATGAAGGTCACCCGCTCGCGGGCGATCAGGGCCAGCGCGGCGCCGGGATCCCAGCGATCCAGCAAAGCCGTCGATGTCCCGAGCGCGAACGGGACAAGGAATCCGTACACGAGCCCGGCGATGTGCGCTACCGGCGGCGCACCGAGGTATCGATCCTCCGGTGTCACGCCGTGGATCTCCGGGAAGGCATCGATCTCGGCGAGCAGCCCTCGGTGAGTGTGCTGGACGCCCTTCGGCCGGCCCGTGGTGCCGGACGTGTACAGCAGCAGCGCGTGGGCGCCCGGATCGGACGGCGTCGGCGGCGGTTGGGCCGGCGCGGGCTGCTCGATCAGGTCTTCGAAACGCATGGTCGTGCAGGATCGGCCGCGCACGACGAGGTATCGCATCCCCCAGGTTTGGCGCAGCTCCTTCGCCATGCCGATGTGATCGAAGCCCCGCCAGGTCTCGGGGACGGCCAGGATGTGCGGGCGCGCCTCCGCGACGATGTGGCGAAGCTCTCGGGCCCGGAACGCGGGGTTCAGCGGGTTCGGGATCCCCCCCGCGCGCAGGACGGCGTGATGCAGGACAGCGGCCTCCCACCAGTTGGGCAGTTGCCACGAGACCACGCTGCCCGGACCCACCCCGAGTGAGACCAGGTGTCCGGCGACGCGCTCGATCAGCCCGCGCGCCTCCGCGAACGTCAGCCGCTGGACGCCGTCGATGAGCGCGACCGCGTCGGCGCGCGCGCGGCAGATCGCGTCGAGGCGCGCGGGAAGGGTGTCGCCGGTTCGGGTCACGCTCGACACGATAGCCGGTCCCATCTGGCCCGCCGGAACGCGGCTGCTAGGCTTGGAGGGTCCCAGACAAGAGGAGGCACGTTTGGCACGACCGAAACGAGGACCGAGGCCCGGCCAGCGCACCGGGGGCGCAGGCGGTGGGGGGAAGGGTTCGCGCGCGGGCTCGCGCGCACGCCGCGCCGTCTCGCGCGCACAGCAACGCGAGAAGCAGGCGGCCCGCACCGGTCCCGAGAAAGAAGCCGCGATCGAGATCGACGGCATCGTGAACGAGGCGCTCCCCAACACGATGTTCCGGATCGAGTTGGACAACGGACCCATCGTGCTCGGGCACATCTCCGGCAAGATGCGCAAGCATTACATCAAGCTCGTCCCGGGGGACCGGGTCAAGGTCGAGCTGTCGCCCTACGATCTCACGCGCGGCCGCATCACCTACCGCTACCGGTGATCCCGGTGGACTTCGCGATCCAGACCGGCCAGCAGCATCGGTCCTACGACGAGTTGCTGGGTCTCTGGCGGGCGGCCGAGCGTCTCGGCTTCACGAGTGCTTGGCTCTACGACCACCTGGTTCCGGTCGGGGGTGATCTGGACGGCAACGTCTTCGAAGCGTGGACCCTGCTGTCGTCCCTGCTGTCGCGAACCGAGCGCATCCGTGGCGGGATCCTGGTGTCCTGCGTCATGTATCGGCATCCATCGATGGTGGCCAAGCAAGCCGTGACGATCGACCACGCATCCGGCGGGCGCGTGGACGTGGGACTCGGCTCGTGCTGGAACGAGTGGGAAGCCGATCTCTACGGGATCCCGTTCCCGCCGGCGCGCGAACGCAGCGAGCGTCTGGTCGAGGCGATCGATGTGCTGCGCACGATGTGGGCCCCCGGTGAGCACAATCACGACGGTCGGTACTACCGGATCTCCGGCGCGCATGCTTCGCCCCAGCCGGTCCAGCGCCCCGGCCCGCCGGTTTGGGTGGGCGGGATGGGCGCGCGCACTGCCGCGATCGTGGCCGCGAAGGCCGACGGCTGGAACACGATCTTCGTCACCCTCGACGAGTATCGCGACCACCTGGATCGCGTACGCCGTGCGTGCGACGAGATCGGTCGCGACCACAAGACGCTTCGCCTCAGCTTCGGTCAGCGGGTCTCGGTGGATCGCGACGAGCGCCGCGCCGAGCAGCGCGCGCGCGCCCAGTACGAACGCAACGACGTCCCCTTCGACGAGCACATCCGCGAGCGCTTCATCTTCGGCAATGCTCTTCAGGTGGCTGAGCGCATCGCCGCGTTCCGCGACCTCGGGGTCGAGCAGTTCGTGCTCTGGCACGAGCCCCCGTTCGATGCCGAGGCCGAGGAGCAGATCCGGGAGTTCGCGGAGACCGTGTTCCCGCTGCTGCGGTGATGGACGGTCATCGCGCCGGCGCGGGCGATCGGGGCCTGGGGCCCCGCGCGTTCATCCTTCGGCCCGGCGTCGTCGCAGGGCTGGCCGCCGCAGCGCTTGATGTGGGCTGGATCCTCGATGTGCGCGGCGACGGCTTCTCGGCACGGGATTGGTTCGTCGCAGTGGTGCTGGCGCTGGCAGCCGTGGCCGGCATCGCCGGGACCGCGTTCGAGATCCCTCGTGTGCAGGGTGTCGCCCTGGCGTGGGCGTCGGGATCTTTGCTGTCCGTGGGCGCGCTCTCGCTTTCCTCGATCGGCCTGCCCCTGCTCGCCGCCGGCGGGGTGGCTGCCGCCGCCATGCTCGCAACGGTCGGCTACGCCGCGCCGCGCCGCACGATCGTGGCCGTGGGGATCGCGCTGCTCGCGTCCTTCGCCGTCGTCTACGCCGGCGTCGCGCTGACCCGCTGATGCGCGCCGCGGAGCCCTGGGGGTTTCACGGCCCCGGCGCCCTGGATCAGGTGAAGGTCACGTCCGTCCCGTGGACGCTGCCGTCGCTCAGGTGTGCCCGCAGGGTCCTGCACGTGCCGCGCCAGTCCTTGTCGCTCTTGAGGACCAGATGGAACGTGTCGTTCCCGGCCGCGTACGAGGGTCCAAGCGTCGCGGCCGGCTCGCTCGCGCCCCCTCCACATGGGATGGAATCTGCCGCGACGAACGAGCCGACGTCCGCCACCCCGCCGAGGGTCCACCGCAGCGGGACGGCCGATCCCGCCTTCGCGGTTCCCTTCATCGGGCCGGACCAGGCGAATGCATACACGACCTGGTACTCGTGCGAGACTGAGCTCGAGCGTCCCGCGTGGTCGCTCGCCTGCACGGTGAACGTCTTCCAGCCCGGGGTGGCGGTGTCCAGGGATCCACCCTGACACGAGGCGACTCCCGAGGCGCCGTCGCTGCACGCGAACGACGCTGTGGCTTCCTGGCCGAGTAGGAAAACCTCTCCTAGAGCGGGCACCGAGATGTGCACAGCGGGATCTTCGAGGTCCACGTTGTGGGGTCCGTGCGGCCCCGCCGAGGTTTCGTTGCCGGCCCCATCCGGGACGATGCGCGCGTCCGTCCACGTCGTTCCTTCGTCCGACGTCGAGAGAGTGAACGAGGCGTCGGCGGGATCGGCGAGGCCGCTGCCGTCATCGGAGGCTTCACATGCGTACGCGACGGCGCTCACGTACCAACCGTTGTCGCCGGGCTGGCCGTTCGGACCCGCGCATGCGACCGTGGGGGGTGTGAGATCGGATCCCGGCACGACCGTGAAGGTCAGCATCGTTCGTGTCCGGTCTTCCAGCCGGTCTCCACTGCCGAATGGTGTGAACAGGACCACGCGCGGCCAGTACACGTGATCGCCCAGCGGCGTTTCCAGATCGGCGGTCACCGTCAGCTCGAGCTGCTGTGATGTCGGATCGCCCGGCCACGTGACCCGGCACGGCGCGGTGCCGGGTATCGCGTAGAACGAGGCGACCGCGAGCGGACCGCCGGCGCCGATCGAGCCGTCGGCACCGATCGAGATATCTGGGTCGAATCCTGCGGTCGCGGGATCGTCCGGCGAAGTGGCACAGCGGATGTTCCCGGACGCCCGCACCTCGACCGTGAAGGTCGCCGAGCCCCCTTGCTCGACGGTCACGTGATTCGCGGTGCCTTCGACCTCGGCCGCGATCACCTCGGCGCTGTGGGCGGCAGCCGCCACTGCCAGCGTCGCGATCGTCGCGAGCAGCATCCCCTTCCCCAAGGCCCCCCTGACGGTGCTGTGAAGCCCCATCGTTCAGAACCTCCGCCTTGTGGTCCCTCGCGGAGTAGTCATCGGATGGAGAGGGCGTCGACATGAATCCTGGGACGTTCCGGGCGAGTCTCCGGATCCTGGACAGAACGCCCACGTGGGGCGCACAGTCTACCTGCGCTACAGTCCCTTCCCGATGCGACCACCGAGACAGGAGCTCTCGACGTGATGACCGATATCAAGCCCGCGACCTCGAGCGACGTCGCGACGATCCGTCGCCGCTACGAGCGGATGCGAGCGCCGTTCTGCTCGACGTCGCAAGCCCGAACCGATGTGCTCGCGCTGCTCGCCGAACGCAGAGAGGTGCGCCGCGCGGCGGAGAAGCTGATGATGGCCGCGCTGCCGTACTCGGGCGATCCGGCGCTGAATCTAGCGATCGAAGGTTTCCGCGCAGCGATCGAGGGCCGTCAGCCCTCGTCGTAGTTGATCCCGTAGATCCGATCGAGCCCGAGGACGGGGGCCCACATCCGGGACTTCAAGCTGCGCCCCTGATCGACCCAGACGTGTTTGGACTGGACGTACGCGAGGCAGCCCTCGTCCCCGAGTTCCTTGCCCAGGCCGGATTGCCGGTAGCCGCCGTACGGCGCCGAGGACACCAGCACGTGGTAGTCGTTGATCCAGATCGTGCCGGTGCGCAGCCGCCGCGCGACGCCGAGGGCGCGCGGCACGTCGCGACTCCACACCGCGCCGGCGAGGCCGAAGATCGAGTCGTTGGCAGTCGCGATCGCCTCGTCCACGTCGTGGTAGGCGATCACGCTCAGGACGGGACCGAATATCTCCTCCTGCGCGATGCGCATGTCGGTGCGCACGCCGGTGAAGATGGTGGGAGCATGGAAGAAGCCGTCGGCCAGACCTTCCTCGGTCAGGCGGTGGCCGCCGCAGGCGAGCTGCGCTCCGTCGGCACGACCGAGGCTCACGTACCGCTCGACGCGCTCGAGCTGCTGTCGTGAGATCAGCGGGCCGAGATCGGTTTCCCAGGACATCGTGGGGCCGACGCGCAACTGCGTCGCCGCCGTTACGAGGCGCTCCACCACTTCGTCCTGCAGCGATGCCGGTACGAGCAGCCTCGACCCCGCCTGGCACGTCTGCCCTTGGTGCATGTAAACGGCCCACAGGGCCCCGGGGATGGCGACGTCGAGGTCGGCATCGTCGAGCAGGATGTTGGCGCTCTTGCCGCCGAGCTCCAGCGTGACGCGCTTGATGGTCGATGCTGCGAGCTGGCCGATCCGCCGTCCGGCTTCGGTGCTGCCGGTGAACGCGACGCGGTCGACCATCGGGTTGGACACCATCTCCTCACCGACGTCCACGCCGCCGCCGGGCAGCACGTTGAACGCGCCGGGCGGCAGGTCGGATGCGGCGAACGCGTTCGCCATCTCCATAGTGCTGCACGGCGTCAGGGGTGATGGCTTGAGCACCACGGTGTTACCCATCGCCAGCGCCGGGAAGATCTTCCACACGGCCAACGTGAAAGGAGCGTTGAACGGCGTGATCGCGCTCACGACGCCGTAGGGTTCGCGCACGAGCAGATTCTGCGACGGGAGCGGGAACTCGTTGTGCGGCAGCGGTTCGATCAGCGGGATCGCGACCGAGCGCTCGATCAGCTCGCGCGCCTGCTGGATCCCGTAGGCGACCATGACGGTCGCGGTGCGGATCGTCAGGCCGGCGTCCCGCGCCTCCAGCTCGGCGATCTCCGCCTGACGCTCCCAGAGCCGGTCGCAGACGGCGAGGAGCGCGTCGCGGCGCGCCTGCGGCGAGCGCTCGCTCCACTCGCCCGCATCGTAGGCGCGCCGCGCCGCGTCGATGGCCTTGCGCGCGTCGCGTTGGCCGGGTCGTGCGACCCGGGCCACGATCTCGCCGGTCGCGGGATCGATCGAGTCCAGGGTCTGGTTCGACGCCGCGGGAACGAACTTGCCGTCGATGAACAGGCCGTACTCTCGCACCTGGAGCCTCCTTCGGGCGGGAATCCTACGGGATGAGCAGGGGATGGCGTCCCCTTGGGCGAAATGGGGACCTGGTGCCCGGGCGGCGCGGCCCGATGCCCGCCGGAGCGTGGGAGGTGGCGAACGATGCTGAGACGCTCGATCGCAGGGTTGGCGGCGCTTGCCGTTGTCGTGGTCGCAGCCGTCGGCGTGCAGGCAGAGACTGATATCCGATCGATGCCGCTTGCGATGACCGATGTTCATATCCCGCGCTCGGACTTCGGGGAGCCCTCGATCGCGCTGACCCGGCGCGGCACGGTTCTGCTGTGCGGGCCGACCGGGTTCCCGGGCGGCCGCAACGCGTTCCTGCGATCTGAGGACTGGGTCGACTTCCAGCGCACCGACGTGTTCGATCGCACCGGTGGAGGTGATTGCGACCTCAAGGTCGGACCAGACGGCGCGATCTACACGGCGAACCTGCAGCTGTGGGCCTCGGCGGTTCGCAAGTCGGTGGACGACGGGCTCACCTTCGACTACCAGTCTACCGAGGACGCCGTGGAGCAGGATCGTCAGTGGCTGGCGACCGATCCCGTGGACGGCTCGATCGTGTATATGGGCTACCACGACCTCAGCGTGGGCGCGATCGTGATCGCGAAGTCGCTCGACGGCGCGCGCACCTTCCCGATCCACAGCCTGGTGTCGACCGATCCCATCCATGTCGCGCGATCGGGACGCCAGACGTTCCCGGGTCCGGTTCGCGTCGACCCGACGGCGCACGAGCGCGTCTACATGGTGTGGAGCGCGGGCGACGCGGTCGACTGCGTCGATGCGCAGGACGCCCAAGGCTGCGCGTTCCGGCCCCACCGCAAGGTGCTGGTCGGTCGGTCCGAAGACGGGGGACTGACCTGGACCAATCATGTCGCGATGGAGGCCCCCTTGGGTTCGAAGCTGTCGAACCTGATCCCTTGGATGACCGTCGATGATGCCGGCAACCTCTACGTGGTCGCTGCGGGCTGGGTCGTCGATCCGCTCACGGGCGCGCGCACCAACGGTCTGTTCATGGCGGCGTCCACCGATCGGGGGACCTCCTGGACCGGTCCGATCAAGGTCAACACGGGGACCGGGGCAGTGGTGTTCCCGGCGGTGATCGCCGGCGCGCCGGGCGTCGTGGACCTCGCGTGGGTCGAGTCTTCCGTCGACGATTCCGACGACATCGGGGGCGTGTGGCGGCTCGGGTTCGCCCAGACACGCAACGCCAACGCGGCGGCACCCGACTTCAGCGAGGTCGAGGGGCCGATCGTGCATCGAGGCGATGTATGCACGCGCGGCCTGCTGTGCACGTTGGGGGGCGACCGGACGCTGCTCGACTTCATCGACATCACACTGGACGAGTTCGGCTTCGCGCATGTCGCCGCGACGTCGACCGAGCCCCATCCGGATCCGGGCGCGGTCAGGCACGTCGTGTGGTGGCGGCAGGACGCGGGACCGTCTGCGCTGACAGAGCCGTGCGTGCCTGCGTGCGTGAGTGAGCGTCCGATCCGGTTGCCGGCGTACCGGCCCTACTGAGCGGCTTCGCCCGGCGTTAGCCGCCGCCCTCTCCGCCGATGTCGGCGTCGGGGCGAACCATCTGGATGAAGTCGCGCTCGGCGCCGCAAGCCTTGCAGATGCGGGCATTGCGGTCGCGGTCGAAGACGTAGCTGGGCGGGCTGTCGATGTGGATCACGCGGTCTCCGCAGCCCGGGCATTCGATCAGTTCGGCGGTGGGGATGGGGCCGCGACGGCGCAGCACATCCAGGGTGTCGCGCTTCACGGTCTCGCGGACCGCGCGCGCCAGACTTTCATGCTCTTCGAGCGAGAGAGTGGTTTGACTGGTGCCGGGCACACCGATGCCGCCGATAGTCTCCATGCGGTACCTCCCCGTGATGGCGGAAACCTACCCTGCAGGTGTGACGGTAACCACGTCCAGACCGTTACGATCCGGTGACGAACCCTCCGGCGCCCGCCGAAAGCCCAGGTCAGGTACCCTTGCGAGCCATGAACAAGGACTTCTTCCAGAACCTGGAGGACAGGGCTCGCGCCTTCGAGGAGCGGGGCCAGCTGGCCGGTTCCATCCGGACCGAGCTGGTCCTGGTCTCGGGACGCGTGATCGTGCTCGATCAGGTCGTGGAGCCGGCGGACGAATGGATCCAGATCGACGGCCACGACTCGGTCGACGAGGAGACGCCGCTGTCGCTCGCATTGCCCTACCACCAGATCAGCCAGGTGCTGTTCACCAAGACCAAACCGCGGCCACGCCAGGCCGGTTTCTCAGCCGGCTGAGCCGGATCGCTTCGCGGCGAACATCGACGCGATCAGTGGGATAGCGTCGTGTTGCGCGCGCGGATCGATGATCGCGTTGATCACGCTGGGCGTGGACGCGGCGAGAGCGTTGGTGATCGCGATCTGCGCCTGCTGCGGCGTCTCCACCCTGTCGCCCACACCGCGTGCGAACTCACCGAGCAACTCGTAGGGCGATACCGGCAGGTCGCTCGCGATCGCGCGGCCGTGCAAGGCCTGCTGGAGGTGCCGCACGATGCCCCATCCCCCGTCGTTGCCGATCACCGCGGCCACCGGAGCGTTGTGCCTGGTCGCCGTCTCGACCTCCAGCGCAGTGAAACCGAACGAACCATCGCCGCATAGCGCAAGGACGGCGCGCTCGGGGTGGGCCAGCTTCATCCCGATCGCCCACGGAAGGCCCATACCGAGCGCGCCGGCCGCGGAGCTGGACGAAACGTGGAACGATCCCGGCGCGCGCGCCGGGATCCCGTCGATCGCCCACAGGGCCAGCTCGCCGGCGTCGACGCACACGATCGCGTCCCGGGGGAGTGCAGCGGCGATCTCGGCGACCAAACGGCCGGGGTGCAGAGGCTGGGTGGCGATCGCTGCTCGAGTGGCGATCTCAGCGCGGCGCGCGTCGGCAGCGTCCCGGAGCCGTGCGATCCATGCCGCGGAGGCCAGCGGTTCGGCTCGCGACGCCAGCCCCTCGAGCAGCGCGCGCGCGTCGGCGACGATCGGGATCTGGGCTTCGCGCCCGAGCGCGAACGCGTCCCGGTCGATATCGACCCGGACGACGGTGCAGCCCGCATGGAACCCACCGCCGGCGACCATCAGATCCAGTTTCGTGCCCACGATCAGCGCGACGTCGGCCTCTGCGAAGGCCAGCTGCGCGGGAGCGCCCAGCAGGTTGGGGAAGCCGAACCCCAACTCGTGATCGTCGGGGGTCAGGCCGCGCGCTGCGCGAGCGGAGAACACCGGGATCCGAGCGCGCTCCGCCAGCGCGAGCAGCGCGTCGCCTGCGCCCGACCACCAGCAGCCGCTGCCCGCCAGGATCACCGGTGCTCGCGCATCTGCCAGGGCCTTCGCGGCTCGTGCGATGTCGTTCTCGGCGGCGGGGGTGATCGCACGCCGCCGGACCGCCTCCGGCTCGCCGGAGGCGGCGCCGTGCTGGACATCCAAGGGCAGGTCGAGCATCGCAACACCTGGTCGCCCCTCGCGCGCTTGCGCGAACGCCTCGGCCGTCATCGCCCCCGCCTCGGCCGCCGACGGCGCGCGAGCCGCCCACTTCGAAAGCGGCCGCGCGATCTCGACCTGGTCGATGTCCCCAGGGTGCCCCTTGCCGCGATCGGCGACGGCGACGCCACCGGCAAGACACACCAACGGGATCCCCGACGCCTGCGCGTCCAGCAGTGGCGTCGCTGCGTTGGTCAGCGCCGGCGCGTTCGACACCAGCACGACGCCCGGCTCGCCCGTCGCCAAGGCCCATCCGGCCGCCATCCACGCGGCGCCGCGCTCGTCCCGGGTGTCGATGATCCGGATGCCCTCGTCGTCGAGGGACTCGACCACGGGGTTGGTGTGGTCACCGCAGAGCGCGAAGACCGTGGAGACGCCGTGCGCGCGCAGCGTCCGTGCGACGGCGGTGGCGCCCGTGCTCAGTGCTGGACTCCCTCCTCGATCACGTCGTGAAGCGCCTCGCCGTTGCGCAAGCGATCGCAGTTCGCGGCAGCGGCATTGAGGATGCGCATCAGTGATTCGGCCGTCACCCCGGCCAGATGCGGCGACAGCGTCACATTGGGCAGTGCGAGCAGCGGGTCGCCGGGCGACGGCGGCTCCGGGTCGTAGACGTCGATCGCTGCTGCGCGGATCGTTCCCTCGCGTAACGCGACGACCAGCGCGGTCTGGTCGATCACGGTCCCGCGCGAGGTGTTGACCAGCACCGCGGTGTTCTTCATGAGCCCGAGCTCGCGTTCGCCGATCAGCGCGCGCGTCTTCGCACCGGCCGGGACGTGGACGGTCACGACGTCGGCCTCGGCGAGCAGCTCGTCGAGCTCGCGATACGACACGCCCAGTGCCTCTTCGTCGGCCGCAGAGGGACGGATCGCGTCGTGGTAGACGAGCGTCATGTCGAACGCGCGCGCGCGTTTGGCGACCTCGCGTCCGATCCGACCGAGCCCGATGATGCCGATCGTCTTGCCGGCGAGCTCGAACAGGCCGGCCTGCATCATCTCGAGGTTCGGCCAGCCTCCTTCACGGAGCCCGAGGTGGCCGGCGACCAGGCGCCTGCTGGCGGCGCCGGCCATGATGATCGTCCACTCTGCCACCGTATGCGCCTCCGCGCCCGAGGAGGCCACCGTGCAGACGGGCACCCCCCGGGCGCGCGCGGCGGCGACGTCGACGTGGTCGTAGCCGTGGCCGGGGACCTGCACGAGTCGCACCTTCGGGCAGCGGGCAAGCAGCGTGTCGTCGAGAGGGGAAAGCGCGACCAGGATCACTTCGGCCTGCGCGGCCACGTCGTCGGGGACCTCATCCTGCTTGCGGTAAGCATCGACGAGCCATCCGTCGCCGAGCAGCGCCTGGAAGAAGGGGCCGGCGACCGCAGGGTCGTGCGGCTCTGCGACCAGTGCGATGGCTCTCATGCTTGTTCCCCCCGCTTGCGGCGTTCTCGCAGGGCAGGATAGGGGGCCGTCCGCGGCGGCGCGAACCTCCTACGGGCAGCCGGACGGCAGCGGCAGCGCGAGGGTCACATCGATGCCGCGCGCGTCGGGCGTGTTGCTCCAGCACGTGTCATCGTCCGCCGCGCTGACGCCCGCCGGGTCGGTCAGATAGGTGTCGTCGCCGCCGATGTCGATCATGTAGGCGCGGCCGCCGTTCGCCCAGCCGTGCACGCGCACGTCCCCCGGGCTGGTGCTGTCGATCGTGCCCGCGCTCGTGGTCCGCGAGACGAACGTCGACGCCGACGCGGTTCTGTGGTCGGCACCTCCGAAGTCGGCGTCCAGCGAAAGGCCCACAGCGCTGAAGCCTTGACCTTCAGCGAGTGCGGTGCCCGCTTCGGCCACGGCTTCCTCGACGTCGGGGCCGGGGCTGATCGCGATCGCGCGCGCGACCGAGGCGGCCGACACCGTCATGTGGTTCGCGTCGCTGCCATCGACATCGACCAGCACGCCTACGCCGAGCAGCGCGGCGCCCTGCCCGGTCGCGTCCCCGCTTCCGGTGCGCGCGGTCGCCCGCGCCGTGTTCCCGCCGAACGCCGTGCAATCGTGGTTGCTGTAGGCCTCAGCGATCGCCTCGGCCCGGCTCGATGCGATCAGCTCGCGGGTGTCGTCCCCGAGGCCGTCGATCAGCCCGGCGACGCCGCCGAACGCGCCACCCTGACCGATAGCCGAGGTGGCGGAGGTGTTCACGACCACCGTCGCCGTCCAGCACACCGATGGGTTCGTCGTGATCAGGCTCAGGGTCGCGTCGCCGATCGCCTCCGAGGTCATCGTGTCGTTGCCCGTCACATCCACCAGCAAGCCCGCGCCGCCCACCGAGCCTCCCTGGGCGATCGAGCGTCCGGCCGCGCCGACCGCGCGCGACTCGTAGACGTCGTCGCCGGCCCGATCGGCGAGGATGCCGGCGCCGGCGAGGTTGGTGGCGCCGTGGGCGACCGACTCGGCGTTCCCGATCGAGAAGCGAGCGAAGTTCTGGCTCTCCTCGACTTTGTGAAGCGTTGACCCGGCGCCGGTCACATACGTGTCGTTGTCCGTTCCCTCGCCCAGCGAAAGCAGGGCGCCCAGGCCGATGGTGGACTGCCCTTGCGCCAGGGTGAGGGCCGGGCCGCCTGTGCTGGTGGCGGTCGCGGCGAAATCGTCGTCGCCTCCGCCGGCGTCCACGAGCACGCCGGCACCGGCGATCGCGGCCCCCTGTCCAGTCGCCTGCGCGGTTGGCGCCACCGGACCGGGTTCTGGCGCCGTCGCAGCGGCCGTCAACGTGTAGGTGTCCGTCCCGCCGAGGTCGGCGAGCACGGCCACACCAAGGACGCCCGCGGCTTGGCCGGCGGCGTGTGTGATCGGGCCGCCGGGTGTGCTCGATGAGACGGATCCGACGTAGGTGTCATCGCCGGAGACGTCGACCAGGACCCGCACGTTGCCGGACGCGCGCGCGGCGCCGTTGGTGTAGGTGTCGTCGCCTCCCAGATCGATCAGCACCATCGGATCGCCGCCGGCGGGGTAGATGTTCGCGTCGGTCCCGCCGACCATGATGCTGCAGTCGCTGGTCTCGAAGACCATGTCGCCCGACGCGCCGCAGAGGCTCGGCGCAAGGTTCGTCTGCGGCAGCGTGAGCAACGCGGGCGTCTGCCGATCGATCGCGGTCAGCACGGTCAGAGCGGCGTCGCGGAGCGCGCGCTCATCGACCTTGGCGGCGATCTCGTCTGCAGCCGCGTGCCGAGCCAGTCCCTGTGCCTCGAGCAGCGCGCCGGCACCGCCGGGATGTTGGGGAACCTGGGTGACCGGTTCGAGCAGCCAGTTGCGAACCGCTGCTCGATCATCGGAAGAAAGGTCTGCGAGCGCGTCGCGCCGCAGCCCCTCGGCCACGTGCGCGGCAGCGGCGATCGCGTCGACCGGCGCCGGCAGACCTGTGGAGGCCGCTGAGGGCACCTGGTGTGCCCGGGCATCGAGACCCTGCGCCTCGAGCAGCGCGGCGAGGACCTCCGAGGGTGACCCGGAGCGAACCCCGTCGAGGATGATCTCTGCTCCCACGCCCGCACGCAGCGGCGAGGCGGTGAGCGATGAGAGTGTGGATGCGTCCAGCTCGGCCGATGAGGCCGACCCGACGGATACGACGGCGAGCACCGTCACCAGAGCGCATCGGACCTTGACTCCACCCCTCATAGAACCCCCCGAAGCCGACAGTTTGGCTCTGGAGGTCTTCGACGGGGGCGCGCGCGGTCCTGCCGGGTCGGAGCAGGGCGATCAGCGTGGTCAGGGGGTGGAAACGACGATGATGGAGATCCGCGGCGAGGTCCTGGACTCGTTGCCTACGGCGTCCTTGCCGGTCGCGGTGAGGTTGTAGGTGCCCAGCGGCACATCCTCGAAGGTCGCGGTCCACGTCCCATCGTCAGCAACGTCGACCGTCTGGTCACCGTTGAACGTGCCGAGCAGCGGGGTCGTGTTGTCCATCACGATGTCCACGCTGTCCGCGCCCGATGCGATCTCGGCGCCGTCGGCCGGGAGGTCCTCTGCCGTTCCCTCCACGATCACCGATCCGAGCGCGTACACGCCCGAGTTCTGCGCGCGCATGGTGACGCGGGGCCCGGTGTAGTCCTGCGTCGTGCTGACGATGTTCGACCAGGGGTTCAGGGGGACGGTGCAGTTGTTGGCGCTCGCCTTGACGCGGACGTGGTAGAACAGCGTTCGTTCCGGCAGATCCTCGATCAAGATCGAGCGATCATCCGGTCCCGCGGGGATGCTCCGGATCACGTTCACCTGGCTGTCGACCAGGGATACGAACTCACCGCCGGCTGCGGTCTGGGGGTCGAAGGCGACCTCGATCTGGAACCCGCCGCCTTGGGTCTGATCCGTGGGCTGGAACCACACGATCTGGTTGCGACCGTCACCTGCGAACGGAGGTGCGCTCAGCTGCGGCACGGCGCACTCGGGGAGCGCGGCTCGTGCGACGGTCAGTGCGCCGAATGAAGACGCCAGCATCGCGGCTGCGAGGAACGTTCGCGTACGGCGGGTCATCACGCCACAAGGTTCGACCACGCGCCGAGGTCTTCCTGCTGCGCATCGTTGCGAGCGGGCTGCACGAACCCACGTGATACGGCAAGGCTCGTTCTGTCGGACATTCCCGACACGGAGGCTGCGCGCTGCTCGCGCGCTACGCTTCAGCGTCTTGTATGGACTTGGATGAAGCGGTACGCGCCGCGAAAGCAGGGGACCGGGACGGGACCGGCGTCCTATACCGGGCCTATGCACCGGCTCTTCTGGCCTACCTGCTCGGCCAAACGCCGTCGCATCAGGACGCGGAAGACGCGCTCGGGGAGGTCTTCGTTGCCGCTATCCGTGACATAAACCGGTTCACCGGCGACGCGGCGGCCTTCAAGGGATGGTTGTTCCGCATCGCGACCAACCGCGCGATCGATCTGGCTCGCCGGCGGAAGCGGCGTCCCGAGCACGCGCTCAACGAGCCGGCGCTGCCCGCAGCGGAAGACGATCCGGAGCGCGAGGCCTTGGCCGCAGCGGAACGGGCCCGCCTCTGGCGCGCGATCCGAGCGCTTCCCGCAGGCCAGCGGGACGTGTTGACCCTGCGCCTGTCGGCGGGTCTTACGACTGCTGAGATCGCGGACGTCCTCGGGAAACGGGCGAACGCGATCAAAGCGCTCCAGCACCGGGCGCTCCTCCGCCTGGCGAGAGAGCTCCGACCGTACCCCTCCGGGCGCGTTCAGCGCTTGGAGGACGAGGAGGCTTGATTGGGGACGAAGCGTGCGCAACGGCAGGCCCTGGACGACGGGGTCGGCAAGGTGCTGACCGGGGACCGGCCGCGCGACCCCCTGCTCGTGATCGCCGCCGCCGTCCGGCAGGCCTCGCTGGTGGACGTGACCCCGGCGCTCGAGGAGATCCACGTTTCCGCGGCCCTCGCGGCTGAGGGACCACCTTCGATCATCGCGCGCCGGCCCGTGCGCCGGTCTCGGCCCGTCGCGGTCGGTCTGGTGGCCGCCGCACTGCTGGTCTTGATGGCGTCCAGCGCCGTTGCAGCGTCGTCGTCGGCCCTGCCGGGCGAGGCACTCTACGGCGTTAAACGAGCTGTTGAGCGGGTCCGCCTCTCGTTTCCCGGCGGACCCGCTCCCAAGGCGCAGCTCCATCTCGAATTCGCCGACCGCCGGCTCGCCGAGCTTCAGGAACTGCTCGCGCAGCGAGAGGCCGGCGAAGATGTCGATGTGGGCGCCGCGATGAAGGCGTACGGGCAGGAGCTGGCCAAAGCCGAGCGAGACGCGGAGGAAGCCCTCGCTCTCGGGAGCGACGACTCCTTCATCGAGCACGTGCTCGCGCGCCTCGACCGGCACGTTCAGCGCCTCGAGTTCATCCGCGACAACAGGGTCCCCGAGCACGCGCGCGACGCGATCCAGCGCGCCATCGACAACGCTCAGATGGCGAGGAGCAAGGTGGGTCACGGCCGTCCTGAGGCGACGGGCGGCGGTAAGCCCGATGGGACGCCGGGCAGGGGGCCTGGTGGCGCCCCCGGTCTGCAGCAGCGCGCGTCCTGACCGCTGAGTAATCGCAGGATCAGTCGTCCAAGTGCCAGTATCGCACCGCGTTGCCCGCCAGGATCTTGTCCCGTTCGCTGGGATCCACGCCCGAGAACATCTCGGCGATCACCTTGCGGGAATACGGCCAGTCGCACCCGTGATGCGGATAGTCGGTCGACCACATCATGTTCTCCACCCCGACGGCATGACGCTGATGCACGCCGTTGAAGTCCTGCATGAACGTCGCGGCGAAGTTGCGGTACCAGTAGAAGCTGGGCGGCTTCGCGATGTTGATCTCGCCCCAGCCACGGTTCCTCCAGTAGCGGTCGTCGAGCTGCTCCATGAAATGGGGGATCCAGCCGACGCCGGTCTCGATCAGGCAGACGCGCAGGTCGGGGAAGCGGTCGAAGACACCCTGGAAGATCATCTGTCCCATGATCGGCGGCGTCGCCGCGAACACGCCGGCCATGCCGCCGATCGCGCGCTGGTTCGCGTTCGGCGCGCCCTTCTTCACACCGGAGGTGACTTGGGCGCCCGCCACGTGCTGCTTGACGCGCTGTTCGCGACCGACGAGCGAGATGTGGATCGTGACCGGCATCTTCGCCTCGACCATCGCGGCCCAGAATGCGTCGTCCTCGTGGGTCAGCTCGGCCCCCCCGCTCGGCCAGCTCGAGATCACCACGCCCTTCGCGCCCTTGTCGACCGCCTTCTTCACGTAATCGACCGAGGAATCGATGCCGATGTTCGGGATCTGATACATCGGGAGCAAGCGCTTGGGATCGGCGGCGAACTCGTCGAAGGCATAGCGGTTGTAAGCGTCGACGCCTGCCAGGACCAGCTCGTCCTCTGGCATGCCCAGCCAATGGCCGATCGTGCGCTGTGGCGGGAAGACGATCTCGGCGTCCACGCCGTCGATGTCCATGTCCTCGAGCCGCGCCTTGCCGTTGAAGCAGCCGGGGCGCACCTCGTCGTAGCGGACGCCGTGCCAGCGGAAGTCCTCGAAACGCTTGCCCGGCGTGGTCGTCAGCCCGATCGGGTTCGGATCACCGTAGGCGAACTGCCAGGCGTCGCCGCCCTCATGGTCCTTCACAAGCTTCGGGGCGTGCTCCTTGAACTTGTCGTCGAGGTGGTTCTCCCAGATGTCCGGCGGCTCTGTGATGTGCGTGTCGGCCGAGATGATTGTGTAACGACTCATGCGGTCACCTCCGGTTCGCTCGAGCGCGAGCGTAGGGGCGACCTGACGCTCATGTCAACGTGTGCGAGCATAGCCAGGCCCTGTGTGGCGGCGCTGTCCGAGCACGGCGAAGGGAGAGACATGGAATGGTCCGGATCGGTCGCGGTCATCACCGGGGCCTCGCGTGGGATAGGCGCTGCGGTGGCGCGCGCCGCGGCCGGCCGCGGCGCGCGACTCGGCCTGATCGCGCGTTCGGAAGGGGAACTGTCCGCCGTCCTCGATACGTGTGGAGGCAGCGGGACCTGCGTCGTCGCCGACGTCGCCGACCGCGCGCAGATCACCGATGCGATCGACGCCATCGAGCGGGAACTGGGCTCGGTCGATGTGCTTGTGAACAACGCCGGCATCGGGGCGTACGGGCGGTTCGATGAGGCCGACCTTGAGTTGCTCGAGCGGATGATGCGCGTCAACTACCTGGGCACGGTCTATGCGACCAAGGCCGTGCTGCCGGGCATGCTCGCGCGCGGCCGCGGGCACATCGTGAACCTGGCCTCGATCGCCGGCCGCGTGGGGGCGCCGCTGGAGGCCGGCTACTCGGCCTCGAAGTTCGCGGTGGTGGGGCTCAGCGAGGCGCTCGGGTTTGAGCTGCACGGCAAGGGGATCGGCGTGTCGTTGGTGGATCCGGGTCCGGTGCGCACGGACTTCTTCGACGCGCGCGGGGCGCCCTACACGCGGCCGCGACCAAAGCCAGTCGCCGCCGAGTCGGTCGCGGAGCTGGTCATGCGCGCGGTCGCGCAAGGCAAGGCCGAGCAGTTCATCCCCCGGTGGCTGCGCGTCGCCTGGATGATCCGCGTCCTCATGCCCGGCGCGTACCGCCGGGGCACGCTCAGGGAGTTCAAAGGCGAGCTGTGACGGCCGGTCAGCGGCTGAACGCGAGCATGCGAGCGGCGATGATCGGGTAGGGGATCCCGGCCGCGGGCAGCGGTCCGCACCCTGCGGTGATCTGAAGCGCGGGGGGCTCTGAGGTCGCCGGCGTCCCATCGGCGCGCGCGTTGTCGCTGAAGCAGACCGCGGCGCCGATCCCGTCCCACGCGAGGTCTGCCGCCGTTCCGTCGCCGACCTCGTTGGCCACGACACGGACCGCGAGCGACGGCAGCACAGTGAGATCAGCCACCGCGATGTCGTAGAGGTGGCCGTGCACCGCGTTGGACGCGATCAGCACGTGCTGGGCGCCGGACAGCCAGATCCCCGTCCCCGTCGTGACCTCGAGCTCCGCCGACAACGCGGGCGGCGTGACCGGGAAATATGTGTTGTCCTCGATCGTGTTCCCGTGGATGTGTGCGCCCCGCTGCGGCGCTTGATCTCCGGTGATCAAGGATCTGATCGCGATCCCGGTCCCGTTCCGGCGGATGAGGGAACGACGGACCACGACGTTGCTCGCATCGGTGATCGCCACGCCGGCCATGTTCAGCTCGAGCAGCGCATCCTCGACCACCACGTCGCAGACGAGGCAGGACGCGATGCTCACGCCGGCGCGCGCGGATCGGGTTGCGTGGACGCGCCGGATGACGCCCCCGCGCACGCCGACCATGCGAATCCCATACTGATCGTTGGATTCCAGCACGACGTCGGACACCGTGACGCGCTCGGCGCCGTTGACGAAGATGCCCGCGAAGGTGGTGCGGCGGACCGTGAGCCGCTCGATCAGGACTCCCGGCGCCTCGACGGTCAGGCCGACGCCCCGAACCGAGCCGCCTTCGATCATGGTGTCGGATGGGGATGCTCCCATCCCGCGCAAGACCAATCCGGGGACGTCGATGCGCACGTACTCGGCGTACGAGCGCGGCGCGAGCTCGACGATCGTCCCGGAGCTCGCGCCGTCGACCGCCGCCGCGATGGTCGGGTACTGGTCCGGGACGCTTCGGATCTCAGGAGGGTCATCCGTCGGTTGCTTCGGCGGGGAGCCGGCCCCGACGACCACGATGCCGAACATCGTTCCGTGCACCTTGCAATGGAAGAAAAACGTCTCATCGGTCGGGAACGTCCACTGGTGCTGATCGCCTTGCCGGGTGAGGCGGTCACCGGGGAAGTCGAAGCGTCCGTCGTCGGCGGTGATCGTGTGGCCCTGCGCGAGCGCGTTCCAGGTGACCGTCTCACCGGCGTCGATGCGCATCTCCTGGGGATCGTAGTAGCCGTCACGAACCGCGATCTCGTGCGACCCGAGATGCGCGCGCGCACCCGGCGCCGTGATCGTCATCGCGATCGCGAGCAGCGCGATGCGGCGCATCACCCGTGGATGTGCGCGCCCGGGCCGCCGATCGGCATCGGCGGCAGAGGCAGACCGTTCGGCGCGAGCACGTGCAGGAACGTGGTCATGCCGCGATCTGAGTGAGCTTGGACGTGACAATGCAGCATCCAATGACCGGGCCCGACCTCTTCGCCGGCGCGGACCATGAACCCGAACGTGTCCGCCGGCCCGATGGTGCGGTTGTCGATCAGGCGGGTCTCGTCGGCCGGCCCCAGCAGCATCCCGGTCCTGTTGTCGGCCCAGTTGTGCCCGTGGAGATGGAAGCTGTGGAAGTCGCTGCCGAAGCCGATCACCGCGAACTCGACCAGCTCGCCTTGGGTCGCGACGTAGCAGGAGTTCGACGCGTCCTCCAGGCGCGGAGCCGAAGGGCAGTCCGGATGGTGCCGCAGGTTCAGCGTGGCGTCCGGCCCCATGCCGACCACGTAGGTGCGGTCGGGGATAACGTCGCCGGGACGGCGCACGATCATTGCGCCGTACAGCCCTGAGGCGGCGCCGCCGGTGCCGTGCGCGGTCCCGACCGCATGGTCGTGGTACCACCAGGTCCCCGCGGTGCCTTGGCTGGTCACGCGCGCGCCGCTCGACAAGCGCGGCGCCGCGTACCAGATGTATGTGCGCGCCTCGCCGGGGGCGACCCACGACCCGGTGTGGATCGTCCCGTCCGAGGCCGGCGTGTACTTCACGCCGTGGACGTGCAGTGAGACCCCGAGCGGCAGATCCGGATCGATCCCGCCGAGGATTGGGTCGTCTCGCAGCTCCGCAAGCGTTCCGGCGGACACGTCGTTGACGAGCGTGATCGCCAGGCACTCTCCCTCGAGCATCTCGATCGTCGGGCCCGGGATGGAGATGTTGTCCGGGGTGGTGCCGTAGCCGAGGCGGATGTCGCCCTCGGGGGTGCGCGGCAGCTCGCCGGCGTACATGGTGACGCGGCGGTTCGGCTCGATGCACGAACTCGGTGCGTCGAGCCGCGTCAGCGCCTCGCGCGCCGGCCCGAGCGACACGGCGAGCAGCGCGCCGACCAGCAGCAGCGCGCGCAGGGGGATCAGTCGTCTGGGGATCATGGGTCTGCTCGGCTACCGGTTTCTTCGCCCGCGCGGGCATTCCTGCCCGTCGCGGTGCTCCTGCGGGGCTGGGCCGTCCCTTCTGTCCCTTTTCGGCTTGGATCTGAGCGCTGCGTCAAGCTCCGCAGGCGGCGGCCTCGTCGTCGGTGGCCACCGGCACGGCGGTGTCGCCGGCCAAACAGATGATGGTCGACGCGCGATTATCGTCGGCGGTCTGCTCGATGACCGAGCCGTTGGGGTTGGCGAGCTGCTCGATCTCGTAGATCCCGTCGGCGACGTTGCTGATGTCGATGTACTGGTCGGCCAGGTTCCATCCGTAGACGTCCGCCCATCCCACGTCGATCCCCTGGACCATCCACACGCCGCCTTCGGTGTCTTGGGGCATATTGCATGTGGGGAAGGTCCACGAGCGTGGCCCGTTGCCGGTCACGCCCCAGTACTCGTCGAGCAGCGCTACGTCGATCACGCAGAAGCCCACCTTGTTGCCCACGCTCGAGGTGATCGGGCGGCCGTCGCCGTCGAGCACCCGCGAGCGCGTCGCCCAATCGTAGGGATACAGGAACGACTGTCCGAAGCCCCGGTAGTGCACGTGACCGTGCACCGCGTGCAGCTCGTAGCTGTCCGCGAATCGGTCGTGGAAGCCGCCGTCGTCTGTGTAGATGCGCTGGATCATGCGCTGATCCTCGGCGTTGGGGCTGAGCGCGCCGTCCATCGCGAAGCGCAGCTCGAGCGGGC
>Ga0299906_10001038_pt1 | contig 24258 bp, 19 predicted proteins | sample RVTome_14_FD_200259 | JGI IMG/M metagenome (GOLD analysis project Ga0299906, IMG submission 200259) | Soil microbial communities from uranium-contaminated site in the Upper Colorado River Basin, Wyoming, United States - RVT145D125 (version 2) ...
ACCAGGCCGCCCTTCTCGACCAGGCGGCGGAAGTTCTGCTTGTGCAGACGGCGGCCCGCCAGGGCCTCGACGACGCGCTGGAGCTGGAAGAGCGTGAAGGCGGGCGGCAGCAGCTCGAAGACCACCGGACGGTACTTGATCTTGCCGCGCAGACGGCTGACGGCGGTGGCCACGATGCGCCGGTGGTCGAAGCACATCGGACGCCCGAGCTGACGCTCCGGCGCCGGCGGCGCCGCCGCGCCGCGCGCCTGGGCGTCGCGCCGCGCCTCGCCCACCAGGCCGGCCTCGTAGAGGAGCTCGTAGCGGTCGAGCACCCGGTCGGCGTCCCACGGCGCGCCGCCGAGGCCGAAGCCGATGTCCACCCGCTCGCGGCGCCCCTGGTGCAGGCCGGCGTCGCCGGCGTCGGCCCAGCGTCCGAGGGCCGCGGCGATGGCGTCGAGGATGGGAGGACGCCCCTCGCGCCAGTCTTCCCAGGGGAAGTACTCGTACCAGGCGCGCCAGCGTCCCGCCGCGGTCTTGCCCTCGCGCACCAGGGTCAGGTAGCCGATCGACAGCATGCGCGGGCCGCCCTCGCGCTCGTGCGGGTCGCGGTGGCGGTCGCCGAAGGTGTAGAGCTGCTCCACGTAGCCGAGCTCGAGCCCGGTCTGCTCGCGCACCCAGCCGCGCAGGCCGAGCTCGAGGGTGCGGTCGCGCAACGGGTCGAGGGGGCCGAAGGGCAGCGCCTCGGCCTCCGGGTCGCCGTCGGGCCGCACCGTCAGGATGCGCGGTTCTTCCTCCGTGACCGCCAGGATCACGGCGTTGAGCCCGACCACGATCGTGGGATCGGCGTTCGTCACGGCTCCGGCAACGTTAGCGAATCCGGCGCGATCTCGACCAGCTCCCGGTCGAAGATCTCGCCGAGGTGACGCGCCGCGATCCGCGCCACCTCGGCGAGAGGCGGCGCGGCGCCCAGGAGCTCGGCGATCGAGGTCATGGCGACGTCCGGCAGGCCGCAGGCGACGATGCCCCGGAAGAAGCCGAGGTCGGTGGCGACGTTCAAGGCGAAGCCGTGGATCGAGATCCAGCGCGCGAGGTGGACGCCGATCGAGGCGATCTTGCGCTCGCCCACCCACACGCCCACGCGCGTCGAATCCGCGCCGCGCCGCGCCGCGACGCCGAGCTCGGCGAGGGTGCGCACGAGGGCCTCCTGGAGGTCGCCGACGAAGCGGCGTACGTCGCGGCGGTCGGGGTCGAGGTTGACGATCGGATAGCCGACGAGCTGACCCGGCCCGTGGAAGGTCACCTGGCCGCCGCGGCTCGCGTGGTGGACCTCGACGCCGCGCTCGGCGAGCCAGGCCGCCGAGGCGAGCAGGCCGCCGACGTCGGCGTTGCGGCCGAGGGTGAACACCGGGGGGTGCTCGACGAGCAACAGGTGCTCCGGCCCGCGGCCGAAGCGGACGCCCTGGCGAAGCCGCTCCTGCAGGGCCACGGCGGGCGCGTAGGGCACGCGGCCGAGGAAGGCCCAGTGGAGCGGTCGCCGGGGCATCGCGGGCTCCTAGACGAGGGCCGGCACGGGCGGGTCGTTCACCAGGCCGCGGCGGACGAGGTAGGCGCGCATGAGCCGCCAGACGTGGTCCAGGCGGTCGAGCATGCGGTGGTCGGCGCCGGCCATCAGGTGCAGCTCGAGCTCCTCGTAGGCGCATCCGGTCACGAATTCCAGGACCTGCTCCCAGGGCACCGAGGCGTCCTTCTTGCCCTGGAGGATGAGGGTCGGGGTGCGGTAGATCGACTCGAGGCGCTCGAGGGGGTAGGAGCGCAGGTCCTCGATCAGCCCCCAGCCGAGCTCGCAGGTGACCAGCTCGCCGGCGATCTCGAGGCGGCCCGCGCGCTCCCAGCGCCGCGCGTCCTCGGGGCCGACCTTGCGCAGCAGGCCCTGGTGGAGAGCCACCGACGGCGCCACGTGGAGCGCCGCCGCGATCGCATCGGGGTGGAGGGCCGCGTACCAGAGGGCGGTGCCGCCGCCCATGGAGGAGCCCAGGAGCACGACGTCGCGGTAGCCGCGGCGCGCCAGCTCGCCGTGGACGGCGGCGACGTCGGCGAGGTTGCGCGTCAGCGACAGGTCGAACATCGCGCCGCCCGACTCGCCGTGTCCCTGGAAGTCGAAGGAGCAGAAGGCGAGACCGTCGGCCACGGCGCGACGGCGGAAGAACGCCGCCTTGGTGCCTTCCTGGCTCGAGCCGAAGCCGTGCAGATACAGGACGACCAAGGGCGATTCGCGGGCGCCGGCGGGCTCGTCGAGACGCATCGCGAGGTGCGAGACGCGGCGCCCGTCGACGAGGATGGGGATCTCTTGGATGGGACGGTGCAATCAGCCTCCGGCTCGATCTTACAGGATCGCCGCCGAGGTAGACTGATCCGGCGATGGACGCCCTCGCCGACCAGATGACCTACTCCGATCCGCTCGAGCTGGCGGTCGGCGCCGTGCTGCTGCTGTGGGGCCGCCGGCTTTACTGGCTGGCGCTCGGCGGGCTGGGGTTCGTCCTCGGCCTCGCCCTGGCCCAGGAGCTCCTCGATCTCGACGCCGGCGTCGAGCTGATCCTGGCCGTGGTGGCCGGCCTCGCCGGCGCCGTCCTGGCGGTCGTGGCCCAGAAGATCGCGGTCACCGTGGGCGGCTTCGTGATCGGCGCCGTGCTGGCCTACCACGCCGCCTCGCCGTGGGCGGCCGACCTCGGCTGGGGCATCTGGTGGATCGCGCTCCTGGGCGCGGTCGTCGGCGTGTGCTTCGCGGCCTTCCTCTTCGAGGCGGCGCTGATCGTGGTCTCCTCGCTGGTCGGCGCGCTGCTGATCACCCAGGGCCTCGACCTCGAGCGCGGGCACGAGACCTGGGTCTTCCTGGTGCTGCTCGCGATCGGCGTGATGGTGCAGTCGCGGTCACGGTCGCGGGCCCGGCGGGCGCCGAGGGACGAGGACTGAAGAACCCTCACCCCCGGCCCCTCTCCCAGGGGGAGAGGGGAGCAAGACCTCAGGTTCCGAAGCCCCCTCTCCTCCTGGGAGAGGGGGTTGGGGGTGAGGGTTCCTACTTGCTTCGCTCGACGCTCCGGCGCAGCAACTCGAGGGTGGCGCGGTCGACCGGCGCCGTCTCGTCGAGCAGGTGCTCGTTGGCGCGGATCTCGGCGGAGCGCAGCGTCGCCGCGAGCTCCTTGACCTGGACCGGCTTGGTCAGGTAGCCCTCCATGCCGGCCTCCAGGCAGCGCTCGCGGTCGCCGACCATGGCGTGGGCGGTGAGGCCGATGACCAGCGGCTGGTCGTCGGCGGGCCGCCGGCGGATGCGGCGGGTGGCCTCGAGGCCGTCCATCTCCGGCATCTGGATGTCCATCAGGACCACGTCGTAGGGCTGGCGGTCCAGCGCCGCGAGCACCTCCACGCCGTTGGCGGCGAGGTCGGCGGTATAGCCCAGGCTCGACAGCATCATGAGCGCGACCTTCTGGTTGACCAGGTTGTCCTCGGCGAGCAGGATCCGCAGCGGCGAGGGCTCGGCGCCGCGCCCGTCCCGCGGGCGGGCTTTCGCCGCCGGGCGCGCGCGCGGGGGCGCCAGGATGCCGCACAACGCCGCGCGCAACTGGCCTGGCCGCACCGGCTTGGAGAGCACGGCGGCGAAGTCCATGACCTTTCCGGGGCTCTGGCCGAGGGGCGCCAGCAGCACCATGGGCAGCCTGGCGCCGCCGGGCAGCTCGCGGATCGCCGCCGCCAGGGCGGCGGCCTCCAGCGTGGCGCTGAGCACCGCGGCGTCGAAGCGCTCGCCGCGGCGCAACAGGTCGAGGGCGTCGTCCGCCGCGGCCAGGCTGGCGACCTCCATGCCCCAGGTCCGGGCCTGGAGCGCCAGGATGCGGCGCTGGGTGCGGTTGTCCTCGACGATCAGCAGACGCCGGCCCGCCAGGTCCTCGTCGGCTTCCGCCGGCGGGACGCGGGAGGCGAGGATCTCGGCGGGCAGGAGCTCGCCGGACATGGTGCGGCCGGGCGCCGAGCCCGCGGCCGCCGCCGTGCCGACCAGGGTGAAGTGCATCACCGTGCCCCCGCCGGCGGCGCTCTCGGCCCAGATCACGCCCCCCATGAGCTCGGTCAGCCGCCGGCAGATGGCGAGGCCGAGGCCGCTGCCGCCGTGGCGCCGCGACGAGGACGCGTCGACCTGGGTGAAGGGCTCGAAGAGCAGCGGCACCATCTCGTCCGCGATGCCGACGCCGGTGTCGCGGACGCTGAAGTGGAGCTCCCGGAGGTCCTCGCCGGCGCGGTGGTCGTCGCTCCCGCGGGCCTCGAGCGCCACGAAGACCTCGCCCCTTTCGGTGAACTTCACCGCGTTCGAGAGCAGATTGACCAGGATCTGGCGGGTGCGCGCGGCGTCGCCCACGAAGGCTTCGGGCGTTCCCTCTTCGATCCAGTAGGCGATCTCCAGGCCCTTCTGGAAGGCCATGGGGGCGACCAGCTCGAGGGCGTCCTCGATCACCGAGCGCGGGCTGAACGGGGCGCTCTCGACGTCGAGCTTGCCCGATTCGATCTTGGAGAAGTCGAGGATGTCGTTGATGACCGTCAGCAGGGTCTCGCCGCTGACCCGGATCGTCTTGACGTAGTCGCGCTGCTGGTCGTCGAGGCGGGTGGCGAGCAGCAGGCTGGTCATGCCGATGACCCCGTTCATGGGGGTGCGGATCTCGTGGCTCATGTTGGCGAGGAACTGGCCCTTGGCGCGGCTCGCCTCCTCGGCGGTCCGGTGCGCCGCGGCGAGCTCGGCGGCGCGCCGCTCGAGCAGCCGGCTGTTGGCCAGCGCGGTCCGGATCTCGCCCTGAAAGCGCGCGCCCAGGCTCCGGAGGTAGGCGAAGAAGAGGGCCGCCAGGCCGACCGCCCACAGCGGCTCCACCATCCCGAGCCGCACCGCGAACACCGGGAAGGGCACCAGCAGCACGGCGGTGAACCACCGCGCCAGGGGCAGGATGGGCGAGAGCACGTAAGTCGACGAGCTGCCGATGACCGCCGTCGCCAGGAAGGCGACGACCCGGGTCCATTCCGTGTCGTAGAAGGCGAGCGAGGTGCCCGTCATCAGCGTCCAGTGGACGGCGAAGGCGAGGGTGGCGCCGTAGAACAGACCCTTCCAGGCGCGGGCGTCGCGGTCGTAGAGGACCTCGAAGCGCCGGGCGAGGACGATGCGCAGCCCCATGATCGCGAGGATGGCCGCGAAGAGACCGGAAAACCAGACGGGATGGTCGCGGTAGTAGGGGTTGCCCAATCCCAGGATCAGGCACAGCAGGGTGTAGGCATAGGCCCCGGGCACCGAGCGCCGGGCCGCGTACAGGTGGGCCTGACGCCGGAGGTCGTCGTCCTCGCTGGCTGGCGGCGTGTGGCGTCCCTCGGGCATCGCTACGGCGTCGTCCGCGGCACGCTCCCTCCTTCTCCCCCGGCACCGCGGCCGGAGTGCCTTCTCACCCGTCGATCATACCAGGGATCTCCGGCGTCAGGCCGCCGCCCGCGCCGAGCGCCGCGCCGCCGTGGCCTCGCGCCCGAAGTACTGCTCCCACAGGAGCGTGAACGGGCAGGCCACGTAGACCGAGGAGTAGGTGCCGATGATCACGCCGACCAGCAGCACGAAGGCGAAACCGCGGATCACCTCGCCGCCGAGGAAGAACAGGCTGGCGACGACGAGCAGCGTGGTGCCCGAGGTCAGGACGGTGCGCGACAGGGTCTGGTTGAGGCTCTCGTTCATGATCTCGACGAGCGGCTTGCGGCGGTGCTTGCGCATGTTCTCGCGCACCCGGTCGAAGATGACCACCGTGTCGTTGACGGAATAGCCCACCAGGGTGAGGAAGGCGGCGATGGTCGACAGGTTGAACTCGTAGTCCACCAGGGCGAAGAGCCCGAGGGTGATCAGGAAGTCGTGGAACGTCGCCACCATGGCGCCGACGCCGAAGCGCAGCTCGAAGCGGAACCAGATGTAGCAGAGCATGCCGACGAGCGAGAGCGTCACCGCCCAGATGCCCTTCTGGCGCAGCTCGGAGCCGATCTGCGGGCCGACGTTGTCGTTCTGCAGCACGTGGAAGGCGCCGAGGAAGGTGCGCTGCTCGAGGACGTCGCGCACCGCCGCCGGCAGCTCGACGGCGGCGTAGAGATCCTCTCCGAGGTCGCGGAAGAGGGTGGTCTCCTTGCGGCGGTCGAGGATCCTCGCCGCGAGGTCCTCGTAGTGCTCCCGCGCCGCCGCCTCGTCGCCGCTCTTCAAGGCCTCCGGATCGGTCTCGAAGAGCAGGTCGACGAGGGCCTGGGTGCCGCGCTCGTTGAGGTCGAAGCCTTCCTGGCCGGGATTGAGGGCCTGGCCCAAGGCGGCGATCATCGCCTCGCCGCTGCCCTCTTCGCTGCCCGCTGCCACCGGCGCCTTGATCAGCACCTGGCGCTCTTCGGCGCCGCCGTAGCGCTGGATCTGCGCGTCGATGCCCGCCTGCTGCAGGACGTTGCGCAGGTCGTTGGTCGACACCTCGTCGCGCAGGGCCACGGTGAGCTGGGTGCCGCCGGCGAAGTCGATGCCGAGGTTGAGGCCGGTCAGCGCGAAGAGCTCCACGCCGCCGACCACCAGCAAGAGCAGGGAGAGCCACACGAAGACCTTGCGGTACTTCATGAAGTCGATGTTGGTATGGGTGAGTAATTCCATGACGGGGTCCTCTCGGGGCGGGGTCTGGCCCGCGCTCAGATCGACAGCTTCTCCACCCGCGGGCGGCGCGCGTGCAGCAGGTCGAAGATCCAGCGGCTGACGAAGACGGCGGTGAAGACCGAGGCGAGGATGCCCACCGACAGGGTCACCGCGAAGCCGCGGATGGGGCCGGTGCCGAACAAGAAGAGGAACATCGCCGCGATCAGCGTGGTGAGGTTGCCGTCGACGATCGACGACAGGGCCTTGCTGAAGCCGGCGACGATCGCCGATTTCACGGTGCGTCCGGCGCGCAGCTCCTCGCGGATGCGCTCGAAGACCAGCACGTTGGCGTCGACCGCCATGCCCACGGTCAGGACGATCCCGGCGATGCCGGGCAGGGTGAGGGTGGCGCCGAAGATCGCCAGCGCGCCGAAGATGAGCACGATGTTGAGCGCCAGCGCCAGCACCGCGTTGAGGCCCGTGAGCTTGTAGACGACGAGCATCGTCAGCACCACCAGCAGGCCGCCGATCAGGCCCGCGCGCTGCCCTTGCGCGATCGAGTCGCGGCCGAGGGTGGGGCCCACCGAGCGGTCCTCGAGGTAGGTCAGGCCCGCCGGCAGCGCGCCCGACTTGAGCACCGTGACCAGGTCCGTGGCCTCCTGCTGGGTGAAGTCGCCGCGGATGATGCCCGAGTCGCTGATGCGCGACTCGATCACCGGCGCCGACATCACCGTGTTGTCGAGGATGATCGCCAGGCGGCGGCCGACGTTGGCCGCGGTCACGTCGGCGAACTTGCGGCCGCCCTCGCGGGTCAGGGTGAAGCTCACCGCCGGCTGGTTGAAGTCGTCGGCGGAGGGCCGGGCGTCCTTGAGGTCGCGGCCGGTCACCACCTGGCGCTGCTCGACCGCCAGGTAGGTGCGGCCGACCACGTTCCTGGCCTCGTCGTAGACGAGCTGCGGCAGAACCTCGACGTCGGGCGGGATGGTGCCGCCCAGGGCCGCCCGCAACTGCTCCAACGAGTCGGCCTCGGTGGTGCCCTCCCTGAGCAGGCGCAGCTCGAGGAACGCGGTGTTCTTGATCAGGTCCTTGACCCTCTGCGGGTCGTCGACCCCCGGCATCTGCACCACGATGCGGTCGCCGCCAATGCCCTCGCGGTGGACCACGGGCTCGGCCACGCCGAAGGCGTCGATGCGGTTGCGGATGGTCTGGAGCGCCTGGCGCACCGCGAGGTCGCGCAGGTTGTTTTCCTCGAGCGTCCTCATCGTGAAGACGAGCGCGCCGTCCGAGCGCTGTGCATCCCAGGTGTCCTTGAGGAATGGACTGTCCTTGAGCTCTTCGGCTTTCTCGGGGGCAACACCCGTGACCTTGAAGCTGGTGTCGCTGGTGCGCTCGACCTGGACGCCGGTCACCCCCTCGTCCTCCAGGAGCTGCTGCACGTAGTCCATGTCGTTGCCGGTCTCGGCGCGCAGGGCGTCGTCAGTCTCCACCTGCAGCACCAGGTGCGAGCCGCCGCGCAGGTCGAGGCCGAGCTTGATGCTCTCCCCCGGGGGATAGGCGGACCAGGCCGCCAGGCCCACGGCGAGGACGATGAGGGCGAAACGTGATCCCAGATTGCTGCGATCCATGATCGGCTACCTCTCTCTATCTTCTCTCAGTCCGTTGCCCGTCAACCGCTGCTCTTCTCGGCCGGCGGCTCCTGGAGGCCGGCGACGGCCTGCCTCGAGATCCTGACCTTGACGTTCTCGGCCAGCTTGAGCAGGACGAGCGACCCCTCGACCTTGACGACCTCGCCGTAGAGTCCGCCGTTGGTGATGACCTTGTCGCCCTTCTTGAGGTCCGCCAGGAGCTGCTCGTGGGCCTTCTGCTTGCGGCGCATCGGCACGAACACGATGAGCCAGAAGATGGCGATGATCAAGAAGATCGGGAACATGCTGACCACGAACTCGGTCAGCGACGTGGTCCCGGCCGCGGCGGCCAGCAGATGGCTCATATTCGCTCGCTCCTTCGCCTGATTATCGCACGCCGGGGGGGCCGCGCGGCGCCGCCGACGCCACGTTGGGGCGGCGGCACCCTGTCGCAGTTCGGCGCCAAAGTCAAGCGCCCCGCCGGGCGGCTTGACAGCGATGCGGGCCGGTGCTAGCTTCGCGCCGCCTCGCAGTGGGCGCGCAAGGATTTGGAGCCATGCCTGAAGTCAAGTTGGGAAACCGCCACGAGTGCTCGGAATGCGGCACGAAGTTCTACGACCTCGGCAAGCCGAAGGCGATCTGTCCCAAGTGCGGGACGGAGCAGGAAGATCCGGATGCCGAGGCGCTTACCCGCCGGCGCCGCAAGACGCCCGTCGTCAAGGAGCCCGACGTCGAAGACGCTGACGACGGGGACGAAGAGGAGTTCGACGAAGAGATCGACGAGGAGGAGATCGAGGACGACGAGGAGGAGATCGAGGACGACGACGCCGAGGAGGAGGTCGCCGGCGCCGCCGAGGCGGAGATCGACGACACCCAAGCCGAGATCGTCGCCGGCGAAGAGATCGAGGACCTCGGAGAGGACGACGACCTCGACGACGATCTCGACGCGGCCGACGAGGCCGACGAGCTCGAGGTCTGACCTCGTCGGGATCGGCCTCGGCAGCAATCTCGGAGCGCGGGCGGCGATCCTGCGCGGCGCGATTGGCGACCTGGAGCGCTTGCTGGGCGAGCTGGAGGTCGCGCCTCTCTATCGCACCGTCCCCGTCTCGCCGATCGACCAACCGGACTTCTACAACACCGTCGTCCTCGGCGTCCTGCGCCGGGGGCCCGACGGCGTGCCTGTGCCGGCGCCGGAAGAGATCCTCGCCTACGGCAAGACGCTCGAGCGGGCGGCGGGCCGGCGGCGCGGCGCGCGCTTCGGTCCGCGCCCCCTCGACGTGGACCTCCTCTTCGTGGGGGATCTGCGCCGCGACGGTCCCGAGCTGACCCTGCCCCATCCGCGGCTCGCCGAGCGCCGCTTCGTGCTCGCCCCCCTCGCCGACCTGCGGCCGGATCTGCGGCTGCCGCCGGAAGGGAAGACGGTGCGCCGGCTGCTGGCGGCCCTGGGCAAGGCGCAGGCGGTCGAAAGGATAAGCTGGAACGACGCCTAGCGGAAGCCGCGCCGCAGCTCGCGCTTGAAGGTCTCGAAGATCGCGTCGTCCCAGAGGACGACCGCGACGCGTTCGATCTTGGTGCCGCCTTGCAGGTAGCGGTAGACCTCGGTGAGCAGGATGCGGGCGCAGCGGTCGACGGGGAAGCCGAAGTTGCCGGTCGAGATCGCCGGCAGGGCGATGGAGCGCAGGCCGTGGCGGTCGGCCAGCGCCAGGGCCGCGCGCACCGCCTGGGCGAGCTTGCGGTCTTCCTCGCCCTCGCCCATCTGCGGACCCACCGCGTGGATCACGTGCCGGGCGCCGAGGTCTCCCGCGCCGGTGATGACCGCGGTGCCGACGGGGGTGCCGCCGATGCGGTCGCACTCCTCCTGGATCGAGGGCCCGCCCTTTTCGCGGATGGCGCCTGCCACGCCCGTCCCCAGTTGCAGGTTGGCGTTGGCGGGGTTGACGATGGCCTCCACGTCGAGCTCGGTGATGTCGCCCCGCACGAGCTCGAGCTGCGTTCCCTCGAGTTGGATGGACAGGTGTCTCCGTTTCTCCGACATATCTGGGTCAATCTCCGGCAGATGCCCACCGAGTAGGGTGCGACCATCATATCAGCATCCGGGGGCCCGCGTCGACGCCGGCGCCGGCGGCCGGTGGTGTATGCTCCCGAGGAGGACCACGATGGCCAAGAAGAGCACCTCGCCCTGGGTCTACGTCGGCTGTGGCTGTCTCGGCGCGGTCGTGTTGGGAATCGGCGCCTGCATCGGCCTCGGGGTCGTCGGCACCCGTTTCGCGCGCAACCTCGAAGCGGAGCTCAAGGATCCGGCGCTCCGCCAGGAGCGGGCGCGCGAGATTCTCGGGGCCGACGAGCTGCCCGAAGGCTTCCACGCCCAGCTCCACGTTTCCGTCCCGTGGATCTTCGAGATGGTGGTCCTGAGCGATGGCGAGCCGGTCGAGTACCGGGACGACGGCGACGCCGACCTTGAGGCCCGCCACCTGGGCGACAACGCCTTCGTCTACCTCGCCATGCCCGACCTCGGCGACGCCCGCGAGGACTTCGAGCGCCTGCTCGAGGGCCGCGATTCCCGCGACCTCGAGAACGTCCAGTTCGACCTCGACTTCCGCTCCGAGGAGCTCCTGGGGCGCGGCGAGATCGACCTGCCTCCCCAGCACGTGCGCTACGCGACCCATCGCGGCGAGTTCCGCGACGGCCAAGAACGCAGCCCGGGCGTCTACTCGGTGCTGCTCGTCGATTGTCCGGGCTCGTCGAAGGTCCGTGCCGGCTTCTACTGGCAGCGCCGTCCCGAGCAGGCTCCGGCGCTCGAGGCGGGTCCCGGCGCCGACCTCGGCGGCACGCCCTACGAGGACGCCCTGCGCGCCTTCCTCGGCCACTTCCAGCTCTGCGGCGGCTAAGGGGCCCCCCCTCCGCGAAAAAAAAGGGAGGGGGGAGTCTCCAAGGAGCATGAGGGGTATGCTCCCGCCCGGATATTTTGACTCGCCCCTCCCTATCGGAGGAGTTATTTCCGAGGGATTTAAGAGCAAGGCTCGTGCCAGGTATGAGGCGGCGTATTCGGGGTTTTCCCCGGCGCCGCGGCGGCGTCGCGGCGACGTCGGACACGTCGGACACGTCGGACACGTCGGACACGTCGGAGCGGACCCGCCCCGGTCTAGCGCAGGCCGAGCTCGGTCATGCGCCGCAGCAGGCCGCGCTGCGAGACCTCGAGCGCCTCGACCATGGCGTCGAGATCGCCGCCGGCGCGCGCGCGCGCGGCGTCGATCTCCTCGCGGCTCAGGTCGCGCGCCTTGCGGATGCCGGGGTGGCGTTCGATCAGGTCGTAGAGCGAGGGCCGCGAGATCCGCAACTGGTCGGCGGTCGCCCGGAGGTGCCAGCGGTTGGCCTTGAGCGCCGCCCGCAGCTCGGCCTCGCCGATGGCGGCCGGGCTGCGGTAGGGCCCGCGGCGAGGCGGTTCCCTCTCGCCGAGCGCGTCGGCGTCGGCGGTCGAGTCCGACGGCTCGGCGCGCGGCGCGCCCTCGCGATCGGCGTCCGAAGGCGTCCGCGGGAGGCGCCGCGGCTCGCTCATGGGGTCGCTGCCGCGCAGCGCCGGCGCGCCGCGGCTCGCGATCACCATCTGGCGCACCACGTTGGCGAGCTGGCGCACGTTGCCCGGCCAATCGTGGCCGGCGAGCTGCGCCACGAGGTGGGCGGGAACCCACGGGCGCCCGTCCGGCCGGGGCTCCAGGCGGCGCGACTCGCCGAGCCGCTCGAGCTCCTGGCGCAGGAAGTGCAGAAAGAGACGCCCGAAGTCGTCGCGCCGCTCGCGCAGCGCCGGCAGCCGCACCTCGTAGCCGATCAGGCGGTGGAAAAGCGGCGCACGGAAGCGGTGCGCCGCCACCGCCTCTTCGAGGTCGGAGTCGGTGGCGGCGGTCAGGCGTACGTCCACCCGTTCGCTCTGGGTCGAGCCCACGGGCTGGACCGTGCGGGTCTCGAGCGCCCGCAGCAGCATCACCTGGATTTCCGGCGGCGTCTCGCCGACCTCGTCGAGGAAGAGGGTGCCGCCCTCGGCCTTCTGGAAGTAGCCGTCGCGCTTCTGGTCGGCGCCGGTGAAGGCGCCGCGGGCGGCGCCGAAGAGCTCGGCGGCGGCCAGCGACGGCGGGATGGCGCCCATGTTGAGGGCGATGAAGGGGCCGTGGCAGCGCGGTCCGGCCTTGTGGATGGCTGCCGCCACCAGCTCCTTGCCGGTGCCGGTCTCGCCGCGGATCAGCACCGGGATCGGTTGATCGCAAACGTGCTCGATGTCGCGGCGCACCCGCACCATGGCCGCGCTGTCGCCCACCATGCCGTAGTCGGGCACCCGGTGGGAAAGGAACGGCTGCACGGAATGGAGCAGCAGGACGACGCGGTTCGCGAGCAGCAGCACCACGCCCTCCTCCAGCCGCTCGGCGGCGACGACGTGCTCCTGGAAGACCGGCTCGCCGTCGGCGACGAGGTCGGTCGGCGTGCCGCTCGCGACCAGGCGGACCGCGCCGCGGGCCGCCGGCTGGAGACGGATCGGGCGCCGGCTCAGGTAGGGGTCCTTGAGCGGCCTCACCGCCGCCGCCTGGGGGGAGGCGAAGGCCGGCTCGAGACGCGACAGCTCCGCGCTCTGCCCGGTGGTCAGACCCGGCAGCGGCGCCATCTCCCCGACCCGCTGCGGATCGGGATGCCAGAGGACCGTGAGGCCGGGCACCTTGAAGTCGACGGTCCCGGTGCCGCTGAGGGCGTCGACCCGGGTATCGGTCTGCAGTTGGCGGTCGTCATTGTCGTGGGACACGGCGATGGCCCGGCTCCCTAAGGCGCGTGCCCGGCGGCCAGCGGCGCGGCCACGTAGTCGCAGGTCGGCAGCGCCGCCGTAGCGGAGACCGGCGGCGCGGCGATGCCGTCGGGATTGGTCGCCACGAATTCGTACTGCGAGTGCTCGGCTCCCTGGAGCGCCGCCAGCGTGTCGACCACCCGCAGGGTGTAGCCCAGGGCGGTGGTCGGCGCCACGAAGACCCAGAAGCTGCCGTTCAAGGCGCAGCCGTCGAGCACCTTGACCAGCACTTCCGGGTTGTCGCGGTCGAAGAAGCTGAAAAGACCGCCGCGGCGCAGGCCGATCGACGCCAGCGGGATCGCCTCGGCGTCGCCCGACTGGCCGCCGTTCAAGGCCGTCTCCCAGGCGAGCGTGAGCTGGAAACGGGCGTCGCCGAGCTGGCGGTCGATGCACAGCGTCGTCAGGTCCGCCACGCACGGCCCCACGCCGGCGTCCTCTTCGACCGTGAAGCGCGACACCTCGCGGTCCATGGCGTTGGCCGCGAGGTCGCTGCCCGCCACCCGCACCGTGACCTCGGCGGGAAGGGAGTCCGCGGGATGGAAGACCAGGTCCTGCCAGTGGCTGCCGCCCGTCGACTGGATGGCCACCGGCTCGCCGTTCAGTGAGAGCGTCGAGGCCGACGGGTCGAGCCCGACGCCGAAGTCGTAGAGCCGCACCCGCACCGGCGAGCGCGGGCCCACGGAGAGCGCGCCGTAGGAGGGCTCGACGAGCCCCACCACCGGCGGCACGTCGTCGATCTCGCGCAGGGCGTTGAAGAAGACCTGCGCGAGCAGGTCGAAACCGCGGGCGTTGGGGTGGCCCACCGGATCGGCCACGCCGTTGGCATAGAGCTTGTCGAAGAGGTCGGGTGTCGCCGCGAAGACCTCGAAGGGATCCACCAGCCTGCGCTCGCCGTTGAAGGCCAGGTCGCGGATCCGGCCGGCGAGCTGGGCGTTGAGGACGTTGTCCGGGTCGTGGCGCGCCTGCGGCGAGCGGGGGATGAGGGTGGCATGGATCGTCTCGACGCCTTTGACCGCCGCCTTGCGGGCCATCTCGGAGAGGTTGAACTGCGTCGTCTCGGGCGAATAGAGGCTCTGGCTGACGTCGTTGGTGCCCTCCATCAGCAGCAGGGCGTCGTAGCCGGGCCCGAGGAGGCGGTCGATCCGGGTCACGCCCTCGGCCGTCTTCTCGCCGCCCATACCCTCGTTGATCACGCCGGCGTCGACGCCGACGGCCGCCAGCAACCGCTTGAGGCGCCGCGGATAGCCGCAGGCCTGCCGGCAGGTGAAGACCTCGCACTCGCACTCCTCGTCGAAAGAGAAGCCCGCGGTGATGCTGTCGCCGAACGCCAGGTAGCGCACGTCGAGCGCGGGCGCGGCGTCGGCGGCGAGGATCGCGCCGAGCGCCAGGAGGGCACGCCGGCCGCGGGTCGTGAAGGCTCTCGAGGGTATCGACACGTTCCGGATCTCCTGTCGTCACCGCTCCGTCAGGCGGAGCGGAGCAGCCATTATAAGCCGTCAGGGCACGACGTCGACTTTCAGCCGCCGCACGTCGCCGCCGTTGCGCGACGAGAACCAGGCGACCTCTTCGTAGACCAGGTCGAGCGCCAGCACGTAGCGGCCCGGCTCGGCCGGCGCCTCCACGGTCTGCTCCACGGCGACGCGGGCGCCGGGAGGGACCGGCCGCTCGAGGACGGTCCGCAGGCCGTTCCTCACCACCTCGCGGCCCTCCGCGTCCTCCCAGTGGTAGGAGAGGTTGACGCGCGTCGGCGGATCGGCCGGCCAGGTCTCGCGGCTGGCGTTGCGCACCCGCGTGTACACGGTGAAGGCGGCGCCGGCGCTCACCCGCTCGGGAGCGTCGACGCGGCCCCAGGCGAGGGCGTAGAGGTCGCGCTCCAGGCGCTCCGCCGTGCCGAGGTAGGTCAGCTCGGCGCCGGCGTAGAACGACTCGACGCTGGTCTCCATGTAGGGGTAGTAGAAGCAGTCGCGGGGCGGGTAGTGCTGGGTCCACTCGCGGACCTCGCCGCTCGCGGCCCTCACCTCGAGGCGGTAGTAGAACGCCTCGGCGCCGTCGCGGGACAGCGTCCGCGTCGGCCCCGCGGGCTCGAGCGTCACCTGGCGCCGCTGCTCCGCCTCGCCGGCCGCGAAATCGAGCCGCTCCCTGGCGCCCGCGAGCTCGAGCTCGACCTGGTTGGGCGCCGCGAAGCTGGCGATCCGGAGGACGAGCTCCGGCAGCGGCTCCGGCGAGAAGATCCACACTTCCGTCGACGCCGCGCCGCCCACCCAGACGGCGGGCCCGCGCGGCAGGAAGACGTCCTGGCGGCCGCGGAAGCGGGCGCCGGCCAGCGTCGTCTCGTGGTAGCCGGGGATGCCCTTGACCCCGAGCTCGAGCGGGAACAGGGGATACGGGAAGTTGCGCACGTGGGCCTGCATGGTGGGAAACGGCACCACCCGGCCCATCGGGCTGAAGATCGTCGGCCCCAGGAGCAGGCCGCCGGCGGCGTAGCCCACGAGGTGGATCCAGCCGGGCGCGATCCGAGTCACCAGGAAGAGCAGGCCGGGATAGACGTTGACGAAGTAGCGGTTGCCCACGAAGCCGCCGCCGCCGTGCCAGTTGAAGGGGATCCACAGCAGGAAGAAGAGCGCCACCGCGGCGATCGACCCCGCCAGCGCCCAGCGGACGGCCGAGCGCCGGCCGTGGACGAGGAAGAGCCCGAGCGCCAGCAGCGAGAACGGGAAGTAGAGGAAGAGCCCGGTGTGGCGCCCCCACAGGAAGTAGCGCGCGTTGTCGAAAAGCCAGGGCGGGTCCAGGACCGGCAGGTGCAACAGCCACAACCACGAAGCGCGGCTCTCGTCGGCCAGCGAGCCGCGCTCCGGGGCCTCCTCGGGCGCGGCGCTCGGGGGCGGCGGCGGCAGCGGCTGGATCGGCATCTCGTGCGGCGAGCACACCTTGACGCCGGCGCGCGCGACGCCGAGGTAGGCAGAGGGATGGCCGGTGAAGGCCATGGCGCCACCGGCCGCCGCGGCGAGGGCGAGCGCGCCGCCGGCGAGCCACGCGCCGAGCTCGCGCAGCCGCCGTCCGCGCGCCAGCGCGAAGACCACGGGCAGGCCCATGGCCGCCAGCATGGGCTTGTTGTAGACCGCCAGCGAGAGGGCCGCGCCCGAGAGCAGGGCGCGCCAGAGCGGGCGCCCGAGCCATCCCGGCAAGCCGCGCCGCAAGCTCCCGTCCCCGCCGGGCTCGGTGAGGCCGAGGTAGAGGCAGACGGTGATCGCCGCCATGTTGAAGACCTCGGGCTGCACCCAGAAGACGTAGGCGAAGGCGGCGCTCAGCACGAAGAAGCCGGACGCGAAAAGGAGCGCCGTGCCGCCGGAGTTGAAGCGCTCGAGGTAGCGGCTGCCGAGGGCGATCATCCCCACCAGCAGCGCCATGTTCAGCGCCACCAGGCCGTTGGCGCCGAAGAGGGCGGCCAGGGGAGCCGCGAGGAGCGAGAAGAGGTAAGGCTTGCCGAACCAGACGGTGTGCCAGCCGTCGTCGGTCATCAGGATGAGGTTGCGGGTCGGGTGGTCGGGGAACTCGTCGAAGAGGCGGCGCAGGTCGCCGAGGTCGCAGCGCAGGTCGAAGTCGTGCGCCAGGCTGAGCGCCATCAGGTAGTAGGCGGGCTCGTCGGCCTTCAGCCCGGCCGGCCAGCCCGGCTTGACGAGCGTCAGCGGGAAGAGCACCAGGAAGGCGGCGAGGCAGAGCAGGACGAGGGACGTGGGACGCTGCATCGGCGCGGCAGCTTACCGCACTTCCCTCGCCCGGCTGGTCACCGGCCCGCCGCGTCCGACGCGCCCTTGCGGCGCGCCAGCTCCTCGTCGATCATCTCGGCGAGCGCCTCGAAGCTCGGCGCGCCCGAGATCACGCGGCCGTTGACGAAGAAGGCCGGCGTGCCATTGACGCCGAGGCGCGAGCCCTCCTGGAAGTCCTCCTCCACGGCCGCCGCGTGCCGGCCGTCGTCGAGACAGGCATTGAACGCGGCGGCGTCGAGCCCCTCGATCTTCGACGCCAGCGTCTTGAGGCCGTCGACCGCGAGGCTCTGCTGGTTCTCGAACATCTGGTCGTGCATCTCCCAGAACTTGTCCTGGTCGCGGGCACACAGCGAGGCCTCGGCGGCCTTGCGCGCTTCGGGATGGATCGCCAGCGGGAACTGCTGGAAGACGAAGCGGACGTCGTCGGGATAGGCCTCGCGCACCTGCTTCAGAACCGGGTAGGCCTTGCCGCAGGGCGGACACTGGAAGTCTCCGAATTCGACGATGGTGACCGCCGCGTCGGCCTTGCCCTTCGACGGCCCGTCGAGGTTCACGGCGATGCGGTAGGGCTCCATCAGCATCTCGACCTCGGCCTTGGCGTCGAGCGCGTCGATGAGCTTCTGGAAGGCCAGCACCTGCCGGATCTGCATCTCGACCTGCTCCTTGGGCTGGCGGATCTGGCCCCGGCGGGCGGCGTAGAACGCGTCGACGTCGCTGGCCGAAACCTCGCCCGTCTTGGCCTCGACCTCGGCCTTGTAGAGCTCTTCGGTGGTCATGCCGCGGCGCTTGGCCTCGTTCTCGGTGAGCAGCTCCTGGATGCGCCCCCGGACCGCGGTGTTGATCAGTTGGTGGCGCTGTTGGTCGAGCTTCAGCAGGTCGCCGGCCGCGCGCTGCAGGATTTCGGCTTCGGTGATGGCCTGGCCGTCGACGCGGGCCAGCACCTTTTCCTTCTCCGCGGCGTCGCCTTCGGCGAGCACCGCCGACGCGCCCGCCAGCAGCCAGACGGCCGCGGCCGACGCGGCGAGCGCGCGGAGCTTGTGAGTGAGGGTCGACTTCATGGCGATTCTCCTGTCGGGCAGTGGAGTGCCGGGCGCTGGTGTGAGCCCAGGCGAGCAGGACCGACCCGGCATCGCCAGCATAGGGCGCCGGCGTCGCGGGCGGCAAGCGCGGCAGGGCGGGTTTCGGTATCGATCCTGTAAAGACCCGCCATGCTAGGATCCTGACCCCTGCTCAACCGATGACGACGCCTCGCGAGCTCCCACTTCAAGGACCTCCCCAGCTTGAGAACGCCCCCGCCGTCGCCGCGCCGCCCGCGCATCGCCCTGCTCGCGGCCGCCGCGCTGCTCGCCGCGGCCTGCGGCCCCGCCGACGCGCCGGCGCCGCGGCACGTGCTGCTGATCACCGTCGACACCCTGCGCGCCGACCACCTGAGCCTCTACGGCTACCCGCGGTCCACCAGCCCCGCCCTCGAGGAGCTCGCCGCCGCCGGCGTCACCTTCGACCGCGCCTTCGCCCAATGGCCGAAGACCGGCACCTCGTTCGCCTCGGCCTTCGTCGGCCAGTACCCGCAGACCACCGGCCTCACCCACAAGGCCGCCGTCCGCGTGCCCGACGAGTACCTCACCCTCCCCGAATTCCTATCCCAGCTCGGCTTCACCACCGTGGCCGTGGTCTCCAACGCCGTGCTCGGCGACCACCTCGGCTGGAACCGCGGCTTCGACGAGTACCTCGAGACCTGGGGCCTGGCCCCCGAGACCTCCGAGGACCCGGTCGAATACCGCAAGGTCGTCAACGCCCGCGTCGTCAACGAGCTCGCCCTGCCGCTGCTCGAGAAGCACCGCGGCGCCGGGCGCCTCTTCGCCTGGATCCATTACTCGGACCCGCACGCCCCCTACCTCCTGCCCGCGGACGTCGACAACCCCTTCGTCGGCGACCCCTTCTACCTCGGCGAGGAGGAGGTGCGCCTCGAGGACCCCCGCGCCACCGCCCTCGGGGACCGCCGCGACCTCAAGCACTACGTGGCCCAGTACGACGCCAACGTGCGCTTCGCCGACGACCACCTTGGCGAGCTGCTCGCCGGCGCCCGCGAGCTCGGCCTGCTCGAGGACGCGGCCGTCATCTTCACCTCGGACCACGGCGAGAGCCTGGGCGAGCACGACTACTTCTTCGCCCACGGACGCCTGCCCTACAACGACGGCCTCCACGTGCCGCTGGTGGTGTCGTATCCGCCGGCGGTGGCGCCCGGACGGCGCGTCGCGGCGCCGGTGGAGCTCGTGGACCTCTATCCCACCCTCCAGGCGTGGCTGGCGCCCGAGCGTCCGGTGCCGGGGCTCGAGGGCCGGAGCTTGCTGCCGTGGCTGCTCGCCGCGGCGCCGCCGCCCGCCGAGACCCTGGCCTTCTCGCAAGCCGGCGGCGGCTCGCCCCTGACCCACTTCCGCGCCGTCCAGGACGGACGCTTCAAGCTCATCTATCATCCCCCCATGCGGCACAAGGGACGGGAGATCCCGGCGCGCTGGGAGCTTTACGACCTCGAAGCCGACCCTGGCGAGACCCGCAACCTCGCCGCCGACGGCGAAACGCCCGAGCTCCGGCGTCTCGCCAAGGACCTCCGGGGCTGGATGAAAGGGAGCGACTGGATCCGCCGGCCGGCGGCGGAGATCGAGGCCCGCAGCCAGGAGACGCTGAAGGCGTTGCGCGCCCTGGGCTACGCGGAGTAGGACCATGGGGATACCCCGGGGCACCGCCCGGCTGCTGCTCGAAGAGGCCAGACGCCAGCCGTTCCACGGCGCCGTCCTCCAGCTCGGGCGCTCCTCGGTCTACTTCACGCTGGCCGAGCTGCTGGCCTGGGCCCGGCGCCACGGCGTCGAGCTCAGACCGGTCGAACCTATCGAGCTCTCGCACGACCCGCGGCTGGCGCGCCAGGGCTGTCTGTCCGACCAGACCTTCTTCCACCTCCTCGGCTTCGAGCGCGTGGAGAGCTGCGACGTCTCCGACTGGGAGGGCGCCGACCACCTCCTCGACCTCAACCGCCCGGTGCCCGACGAGCTCAAGGGACGCTACGACGCGGTGCTCGATCCGGGCTCGATCCTGCAGATCTTCCACCAGCCGCAGCTCTTCAAGAACCTCCACGACTTCCTCAAGCCAGGCGGCCGGGTGATCCACGCCGCGGTGCCCTCGAACAACCACGTCGACCTCGGCTTCTACATGTTCTCGCCCACCTTCTTCCACGACTACTACGCCGCCAACGGCTACCGCATCGAGTACGAGTACCTCTGCGAGTACTTCCCCTACTGGCACCTCGGACGCCTGTATTCGGCGCCGTGGAAGGTCTGGCGCTACCAGCCGGGCTGCCTCGACGCCCTCTCCTACGGCCGCTTCGGCGGCCGCCAGACGGCGATCTTCATGGTCGCCGTCAAGACCGCCGAGTCCACGGGCTCGATCGTCCCCCAGCTCGGGCAGTTCGTGCGGAGCTGGAAGGAGTTCGAGGAGCGGCGCGACGACCCGGAAGCGGTCGCGGGCGAGCTCCACGCCTCGAGTCCGACGTGGAAGGCGCGGCTCGCCGAGAGAGCCGAGCGCTGGCTCCTCGCTCATCCGGCCGCCGCCCGCGCCTGGCGGCCGGTCAAGCGCGTCCGCGAACGGCTGCGCCGTCTCCTGCCGTCGAAGATGCCGCCGCTCGTCGGACGGTTCTGAGGCAACCCTCACCCCCGGCCCCTCTCCCAGGGGGAGAGGGGAGAAAGGCATCGAGATCCGGGCTCCCCCTCTCCCCCTGGGAGAGGGGGTTGGGGGGTGAGGGTTCCCCTCAGGTCCCGAAGTAGCCCTGGATGTTCGAGAGCCGGCTCTTCGTCGACGCCTTCGCCTCTTCGACCGCCTCCTGCTGCTCCCACTGGACGGCGAAGTACTGCTCGTCGACCAGCTTCGCGAGATTCGGGACCTCCTCGAGCAGCGGGCTCACCTCGCCCACCTCGTAGGAATAGGAGCGCTGCCAGGTCTGGTCGGGCTTGAGCAGGTAGAGGTTCTGCTTCGCCCGGGTGACCGCCACGTAGAGCAGCCGGCGCTCCTCCTCGTACGAGGCCGGGTCGGCCATCGAGTTGTGCGACGGGAACTGTCCCGCGTTGAGCTGGATGACGAACACCGTGTGCCATTCGAGGCCCTTGGCCGAGTGGACGGTCGAGAGCGTCATCCACTCGTCCTCCTCGTCCTTGGCCGACTCCTGGCGGCCGAAGTCCGGCGGGTCGATGGCGAGGTCGGAGAGGAAGCCCTCGACCGTCTCGTAGCGCTCGGCCAGGGCGCGCAGGGCGTCGAGGTCGCGCTGGCGGCGCTTCACGTCGTCGTACTTCTTGCTCATCCAGCCCTTGTAGGTCGTCAGCACGTGCTCGAGGCGCTCGGCCGGCGCGACGCCCTCGTCGCTGGTGCGCTCGAGCAGCTTGCGCAGCTTCTTGAGGTCGGGGCCGTACTTGCGCTTGGCGAACTTGGGGTCGGTCAGCACCGCGACGTCGCCGCCCTTCTCGACGATCGGGCGCGCCACCTGCTGGGCGGTCTTGGGGCCCACGCCCTCGAAGAGCTGCATCACCCGGAACCAGGCCGCGGCGTCGGTGGGGTTGACGCCGAGCTTGAGCAGGGCGCACACGTCCTTGACGTGGGCGCTCTCCACGAAGCGCAGGCCGCCGAACTTGCGGAAGGGGATGTTGCGGGACTGGAGCGCGATCTCCAGCGTGTTGGTGTGCCAGGCGGCGCGCGCCAGCACCGCGATCTCGGCCAGGGGCACGCCCTCCTCGCGCAGCTCGAGCACCCGCTTGCAGATGAACTCGGCCTGGTCGTTGGCGTCGGCGCAGCGCACGAACGCCGGCCGCGCGTCGCCCTCGACGTCGCTCCACAGCTTCTTGACGTACTTCTCGCGGGCCTGCTCGAGGATGGCGTTGCCGAGGTCGAGGATGGGCTGCGTGGAGCGGTAGTTCTGCTCCAGCTTGATGGTGCGGCAGTCGGGGAAGATGCGCGGGAATTCCATGATGTTGCGGAAGTCGGCGCCGCGGAACGAGTAGATCGACTGCGCGTCGTCGCCCACCACCATCACGTTGCCGTGCTCGGAGGCCAGCAGCGCGCCGATGTGGGCCTGGATGCGGTTGGTGTCCTGGTACTCGTCGACCATCACGTAGCGGTTCTGGGCCGAGAGCTTGCGCCGCACGTCGTCGTGCTCGGCCAGGAGGCGCCGCAGGTTCACGAGCAGGTCGTCGTAGTCCATCACGTTCTGCTCTTTCTTGCGCGCGGCGTAGCGGCGGCCGAGGTCCTCGAGGTCCTCGAGGTCGTCGGCGAACTGCGGATAGTCCTCCTCGAGCAGCTCCTCGAGCGGGCGCTCGGTGTTGACCTGCTTCGAGAGCAGGTCGAGGATCGTGTCCTTGCGCGGGAAGCGCCGGCCCTTCTTGTCGTAGCCGCCCTCGGTGCGCAGGATGCCGATGAGCTCCGCGGCGTCGGAGCGGTCGACGATGGTGAAGCGCTCGCCGTAGTCGAGGCGCTTGGCGTAGCGCCGCAGGGTGAGGTTGGCGAAGCCGTGGTAGGTGCCGCCGGCCACCCGGCGGCAGCGCTCGTCGAGGATCGAGGCGGCGCGGCGCAGCATCTCCTGGGCGGCGCGGCGGGTGAAGGTCAAGAGCAGGATCGACGGCGGCGGCACGCCGCGCAGCACCAGGTGGGCCACGCGGTAGACGAGGGTGCGCGTCTTGCCGCTGCCGGCGCCGGCGATCACCAGGTAGGGACCCTCGAGCGCCGTCGCCGCCTCGAGCTGCGCCGGGTTGAGCTCGCCGGCGAAGTCGATCGGGGAGCCGGGCGGAGTCTCGATGGCGGCTTTGACGGCGGCTCTGGCCATGATCCGTCCACTCTAGCGCACTCGCCGGCGGCGCCGGCTATACTGGCGCCCTCTCTCCACAACAACGGCACGTCGGGGGGCGCTGACAGGACATGGGCGAGCTTCTCAAGACCGAGATCAAGCAGACGAAACCGTTCGCGAGCGTCGAGGAGGAGGCCTTCCTCAACCTCGTCCGCACCGCCAACGACCTGTGGCAGGAGCTCGGCGGCATGCTGCGACGCCGGAAGCTCACGCCCACCCAGTACAACGTGCTGCGCATCCTCCGCGGCGCCGGCGAGGAGGGGCTGCCCTGCGGCGAGGTGGGCGCGCGCATGGTGACCCGCGAGCCCGACGTCACCCGCCTGCTCGACCGCCTGGAGCACCGCGGGCTCGTCAGCCGCCGGCGCTCGGCCACGGACCGCCGGGTCGTCGAGGCCCGCATCACCGACGCCGGGCTCGAGCTCCTCGCCGCCCTCGACGAGCCGGTCGACGTCTTTACGGTGCGGCAGCTCGGCCATCTCGGGCCAGCGAGGCTGGGAGTGCTCATCGAGCTGCTCGAGGCCGTCCGCGAACGGTAGCGACGCGGATCGACACGGGTCGCCGTCGCCCCTACGCGCCCCCGCGCAGGATGCACGGCGTCCTGCGAGACCCTCCGGGACTGCTCTGTGGGACGTTCCGGCACTTGCGCTAGGATGACGGCCATGCCCAGCGGACGCCCCCGAGACGACGAGGACGACTTCGCCACCCTGCTGGCTCAGTTCGAGCGCCGGAGCGACGACGTCAAGGTCGGCGACAAGGTCACCGGCACGATCGTGTCGATCGGCGACGAGGTCGCCTTCGTCGACCTCGGCGGCAAGTCGGAGGGCACCGTGGACCGCGCCGAGATCGTGGACGACGACGGCGCCCTCACCGTGGCCGTGGGCGAGGAGGTCGAGGCCCTGGTGGCCGCCGTCGACGACGCGGGCAACTTCGTGCTGCGGGTGCGGCCCGGACGCGGCGAGGCCCTGCGCTCGGAGCTCCGGCTGGCCTGGGAGCAGAGGCTCCCGGTCGAGGGCGTGGTGGAGGCGGTGGTCAAGGGCGGCGTCGAGGTCATGGTGGGCGGCCAGCGCGCCTTCTGCCCGGTGTCGCAGCTCGCCCAGCGTTACGTCGAAGACCCGGCGGAGTTCGTGGGCCGGCGCCTTGCCTTCCGCATCCACCGTTTCGAGGAATCCGGACGCCGCACCAACATCGTGCTGTCGCGGCGCCAGCTCCTCGAGGAGGAGGCGCGGCGCCGCGCCGACGAGGTGCGAGAGCGCCTGAAGGTGGGGGCGGTGCTCGAAGGCACGGTCACCTCGCTGACCAGCTACGGCGCCTTCGTGGACCTCGGCGGGCTCGAAGGGCTCCTGCACGCGAGCGAGATGAGCTACCAGCGCGGCATCGACCCGCGCGAGGTGCTCAGCGAAGGCCAGCAGGTGACGGTGCAGGTCACGGCGGTCGAGCCGGCGAAGAGGACCGGCAAGTCCGAGCGCGGCAAGTCCGAGCGCATCTCGCTCTCGATGCGCGCGCTCCAGCGCGATCCGTGG
>Ga0299906_10001039_pt1 | contig 24233 bp, 17 predicted proteins | sample RVTome_14_FD_200259 | JGI IMG/M metagenome (GOLD analysis project Ga0299906, IMG submission 200259) | Soil microbial communities from uranium-contaminated site in the Upper Colorado River Basin, Wyoming, United States - RVT145D125 (version 2) ...
AACCCCCTCGATGCGTCCTGAGAATCAGGAGATCGTACCGTAACAGTCCTTATGTCAACGAGTTACGTAGACCAAGGGCTTGCATTGAGAGCGTTTGCACCCGATTGAAATCCCCGGCTACCGGCTGTCGCCCTGCGGGCTCGAAGACCGGTTACGGCAGGCGCAGCACCAGGATGGTCTGGTCGTCATCCCGCTCGCCGCCGCCGGTGAAGCGCTCGACGTCCTCGAGCACGCCGTCGCGCAGCCCTTCGACGCTCTTGCCGGCGTGGCGGCGCAGGCTTTCCTCCAGGCGCGCGAAGCCGAAGATCTCGTCGTCGGCCTCGCGCCGGGCCTCGACCACGCCGTCGCTGTAAAGGAAGAGCCGGTCGCCCGGGGCGAGGCGGGTCTTGCGCAGGGTCACGCTCATGCTGCCGCGCACGCCGAGGGGATAAGACTCGGCGATCAGACCCTCCACCCGCCCTTCGGCGTCAATGCGGTAGGGGCCGAGGTGGCCGGCGCTGGCCCACGTCAGATCGAGGTTCGTGCGGTCGACCAGGGCGTAGCACAGCGTCGTCAGGAGGCGCAGGCGCGCCGACTGGTAGACGGTGCGGTTGAGCGTGGTCAGCACCGCCTCCACGTCCGGGTCGACGGTGACCTGGAGCGCCAGGGTGGACTTGGCCATCGACATGATCAGGCCGCTCGACACGCCGTGGCCGGCGACGTCGCCCACGGCCACGGCGAGGCGGCCGTCATCGAGGGCGAGCACGTCGTAGAAGTCGCCGCCGACCTCGGTGGCCGGCAGGTAGCAGTGGGCGAGCTCGATGCCGGCGAGCTGCGGCGGCAGCTCGGGCAGGATCGAGCTCTGGATGCGCCGCGCGGTCTCCAGCTCCACGCGGTGGCGTTCGCGCTCGGCGATGCGGCGCACGTGCGGCGGCACGTCCTCCCAGCGGTAGACGAACTCCTCGTGGCTCCTCAGATAGCGCGCCGAGAGCGCCAGGGGCGCCGCCATGGCGGCGAGCGGCAGCAGGCCCTGCACGACGAGGAACGGCGCGTCGGCGAGCAGGAAGGGCAGCGCCTGGATCACCACCTCGCTGCCGATCGAGGCGACGAGCGCCGTCAGCAGGTCGTAGCGCAGGAAGATCGCCACCAGGGCGGCGGCGCGGAGCGCGCCGAAGAGCAGGAACCAGAAACCGTCGGTGGCGATCGGCGGCCAGAACAGGAAAGTGTAGGCTGCTGCCGCCAGCGCCGCGGCCGGCCATGTGCCGAAGCGTCGGACCGCCCAGGGCAGCAGGAAGAGCAGCGCGAAGAGGTCGATGTAGAGACGCACCATCACGCTGAAGAGCGTCAGCGTAAGCCCGGGCCAGGCGGCGTGGTGCCACCACGGTCCGAAGAGGAAGCCCATGGTGCCTTCGACTCCCAGGGGTCGCAAGGCCACCAGCACGAGCAGCAGGAACGCCGGCAACGCCATCCCGAGCGCGAAGCCCCGCAGCGCCGAGCGGGCCACGGTGCCGTTGCGCCAGCGGCGCTGGAAGAGCGCGTCGAAGGCCGCCAGCTTGTGGCCCCAGCCCTCGCGGCAGCGTGCCTCGCCCACCGACCAGGCGAGCGCCGCCAGCAACGACACGGTGGGAAACCAGAAGATGCTGAGCTGGATCGTCCAAGCCCAGGTCACCTGCTGGCGGCTCAGCGGTCCCCACGTCACGTTCTCTGTCGCCGCGACGGCCGCCAGCGCCAGATGGAGCACTCCGGCCGCGAACGCGATGGCGAAGACCTGAACCGCACGCCGCACGCCGATTTCGCCGGCGTGGTAGCGGCGCAGGAAGGGCACGGCCACGAAGACGAAAAGCAGAAACGGCACCATGATCCAGGCATTCGACAGGAGCACCGTGACCTGGAAGCTCTCTAGCAACGCGGCGCGTTGCGGGTCGTCCACCCACCGGTCGAAGCCGGTAAGACGGTCGCCCGCGAAAGTCACCTCCACGCCATAGGGCACGTCGTCACCGAGAACGCCGCGGCGGTCGCGGTAGCGCATCGTCAGGTCGGTGCGGGCTTCGCGGTCGACACGGCGCTCGGTGGGCTCCTCGAAATCCGTGAGGTCGAAGCCCATGTCCGCGAGGAAGCGGTCGGCCTCACCACGCGCCCGGGCGGAGTCGATGGGCTCGGCTTCCTCTTCTCGCGGCAGGTTCAGCTCGAGCGAGGTCAGCTTGCCCGAGGGCGAGACGGTGGAGCGGTACGTCCATTCGCCGGGGACGGCCCCGGGCTTGTAGACGGTCACCCGCCACACGTGGGCCAGCTCGGCGAGCGGGCTGGCCAGCAGGGCGTCGCGATCGCGCACGCGGCGCATCTGGTGCTCGAGCAAGACGTTGTCGTGAAGCTCGACGACGACGTACGGGTCGTCCACGGCTTCCCCGAGCTTGGGAAACCCCTCGCGCGCGATCTCGATCGCGCGCTGGCGGGTCACCGTCCAGCTCTCCGGGTAGAAGGCGAAGGCGCGCGGGAAGACCGCGACCGCGGCGGCGATGCCGGCCGCCGCCGTCAGGATCCAACCGATCAGTATGGGCCATCGTCGCACGGTGTCGTCCTCGGGGGAGTATACGGGAACCCGGAGAAGGTGTTACGCAGGACCCTCAGCGCAGGTAGCCCAGGGCCTCGAGCCGCTGGCGCTCTTCGCGGCTGAATCCGATGCGCGCCATCCGCGGCCGGTGGGCGGCGCGCTCGAGCTCGCGGAGGATCTCGAGGCCGGCGAAGCGCCGGCCCTCGCAGGTCACCGGCCCCCAGGCGTCCGCGCTCCGGCGCCAGCAGGCGCCGCCCCCGTCCCAGCGGAGCAGGCGCTCGGCGAGGCCGAGGACGGCGAAGAGGTCGTCGGCGACGCGCAGGCGCGGCGGCAGCCGGTGGAAGCCGCTGCCGTGCTCCTCGGCGATCACGAAGGCCCTGTCGCCGCGCCGGTCGCCGCTTCCTGGTCCCAGCGCGTGGCCGTCGAGGCGCGGCCCGTCCGGGGGCACGCCGGCCGCCGCCAGGACGGTGGGGAAGAGGTCGACGAGCGAGGTCAGGCGTCCGTCGCGCCGGCCCTCCCGCTGGCCGGGCCACTTGACGATCAGAGGTATCTCCACGAGCTCGCCGTCGAGACGGCCGGAGTGCGAGAAATATCCCGACTCGCCCAGGAGCTCGCCGTGGTCCGCGGTCACCACGATCAGCGCGTCGTCGAAGAGGCCCCGCTCCTCGAGCCGGGCGAGGAGCTCGCCGACCTGGTCGTCCATGAAGGCCACTTCGGCGAGGTAGGCGGCGCGCAGGGCGGCGAGGGCCTCGGAGCTCACCGGAGCCTGCCCGTCGACGACGCTCGCCCAGGCTTTCGCGGAGCCGTCGAGGGTCGCCTGCCAGAGGGCGTCGTCGCCCACGGCGCGGCGCCGGTCCGCGACGGCGAAGGCCCGCCGGAAGGGCTCCGGCGCCCGGTAGGGGAAGTGCGGGTCGAAGTAGTTCACGAAGAGGAAGAACGGCGGCGCGAAGTCGTCGCCGAGAGCGCCGGTTTCCTCGAGGAAACCGGTCGCGTGCGCGGTCAGCTCGTCGGCCGCCGTCTCGGCGCCGTCGGCGTTGCGGTAGGTCGCGAAGCCCTGGCCGACGCCGAAGTGGCCGGAGCTCAACATGCCGCCGGCGAAGCCGGCGGTGACGTAGCCCGCGGCGCGCAGCCGCTCCGCCAGGGTCACGAAGCCGATCTCCAGGTGGTCGCCGCGCACCCCGGCGCCGTGCCGCGACGGGTAGAGGCCGGTGAAGATCGAGGCGTGGGCCGGCAGAGTCCAGGGCGCGGTGGTGTAGGCGTGCTCGAAGACGGTGGCGCGCGCGGCGAAGGCGTCGAGCCGGGGCGTCGCCGCCGCCTCGCCGCCGTAGACGGCGAAGGCGTCGCGGCGGGTGGTGTCGAGGGTGATCAGGACGACCGGCGGACGCGCCGCCGCCGCCCGCGGTCGGAAGTGCGGCGCGCCCCAGAGGAAGAAGCCGTTGGGGTCGCCGCTCGCCACGAGGCCCACCTTGCTGGCGCCAGGCGGGAGGGCGAGGCGCAGGTGTCGGCGCTGATGGGGATCGAGCCGCACCTCGCGGGCACCTCCCCGCCATCGGACGCGGAAGGCGGCGCCCCCTGCTCCCGCGTTCTGGACCTTGAACTGCAGCAGGCCGCCGCGCTCGCTGCCGAGGTCGACCTCGAGGGTGCGGGGCCCCGCGAGCACGAAGCCGCCGAGCGATTGGCGATGGAAGGAGCCGGTGACTCCGAAGCTGAGCAGGCTCGACAGGTAGCGGAAGGTGAGGAAGTCGCGGGCCGGCAGCACGCGGGCCTCTCCCCGATGGCGATAGCCGATCGAGCGGAAGCGGTGGAAGAGGACCTCCGCGTCGCCGCCCGGGTCACGGCGACGCAGGCTCAGGAAGTGGACGCCGGCGGTCAGCGACGCCGCCGGGATCTCGACCGCGAGCTCGCCCGAGGCCTCTCGCCGGCGGCGGCCGGTGACGTCCTCGCCGTCCCACAGGAAGACGAGATCGGGCGCCTCGCCGTCCGCCGGCAGGAAGCTGAAGACGATCGGCTCCGCCGGCGGCTCGTCGACCTGGCAGATCAGCGACGCCGCGTGCGCGAAGTACCAGATCTCGCCCGGTTCGTCGCGGCGCCAGGCGCGATTGGGCACCACCAGCAAGAGCCGGTCGGAGAGCACCCTCCCTTCGAGCTCCGCGAAGGGGTAGGGGACCTCGGGCGGCCCGCAGCCGGCCAGGCTCGCGAGGAGCCCGGCCGCCAGGGCGGCGTGCCGGCGCACGGATCCGCGAGGCCGGAATCGGGGCTGCGCTGCGCTCATCGCCGCCGCGATGGTACAATATCGGCGGCGGAACAGGAGGTCGCGGACATTTTCGCTCGGAGCTCAAGTCGCGGCGCGGGAGGTCCCCAGCCACCCGGGCGGGACCGATTTCGCTACCTCCACCTCTTCGCCCTCTCGGGCCTCGCCGTGGCCCAGCCCCTGCTCGACCTCCTGGCCCGCAACGCCGAGCTCTTCGTCGTACGGCGCTCGGGCGCGGGGGAGATCGTGGCCCTGCTCGTCGTGCTCCTCGTCCTCGTGCCTCTGCCCCTGGTGGCCCTGGCGGTGCTCGCCAGGCGGCTGGCGCCGCGGCTCGGCGCCGTGCACGTCCTCGGCGTCGGCGCGCTGGCGGCGCTCGGCGCCCTGCTGGCCCTGACCCGCCTCGCCGTGGCCGACGGGCCCGCCTGGCTGGCGGCCGGTCTCGCCCTCGGCGGCGCCTTCGCCTGGGCCTACCGGCGCTACCGCGCCGTGCGCCTGCTGTGTACCTATCTCGGCCTCGGCCTGGTCGTGGTGCCGGCCGTCTTCCTCTTCGAGCTGTGGGCCACCAAGGCCCTCGCCGGCGGCCAGGCCGCCGATCTCCACGTCAGCGGCGCGCGGACGCCGGTGGTCTTCGTGGTCTTCGACGAGCTCTCCTTCACCGCGCTCCTCGACGAGCGGCGGCAGATCGACGCCGTGAGCTATCCCCATCTCGCGGCCCTCGCCCGCGAGGCCTCCTGGTTCCGCAACGCCGCCACCACGAGCGACGTGACCGAGCTCGCGGTGCCGGCCATCCTCACCGGCCGAGCCCCGGAGCGCGGCCGCCTCCCGATCCTCAGGAATCATCCGCGCAACCTCTTCACGGCCCTGGGAGGCGACTACGAGCTGTGGGCCGCGGAGCCCATCACCCAGCTCTGTCCGGCCGCCCTGAACACCGCCGAGGGAGGGGCCCGGGCGAGCGCCTCCGAGCTCACGACGCTGCTCGCGGATCTGTGGGTGGTCTACCTGCACCTGCTGTTGCCTCCCCGCTACGCCGGCCGCCTGCCGGTGATCTCGGACCGCTGGCGGGGCTTCGGCCGGCCGCTGGCGGAGGCCGACGACGACGACCTCTCCATGGCCACCTTCCGCGGGCTGCGCCGCGACCGCCGGGAGGAGCTGCGCCGCTTCCTCGCAGCGCTCGACCCCGAGGAGCCCCGGGCCCTGTATTTCTTGCACGTGATGCTGCCGCACACCCCGTGGGAGTTCCTGCCGTCGGGTCAGACCTACGGGGGCGAGACGGACCGGGTTCCCGGCCTCGAGAACGAGGTGTGGCAGGACGAGGAAGCCTACGTGGTGCAGGCTTACCAGCGCTACCTGCTGCAGGTCCGGTTCCTCGACCGCTGGCTCGGCGAGCTGACGGCCCGCCTCAAGAGCCTGCGGCTCTACGACCGCTCGTTGATCGTGCTGACGGCCGACCACGGCGTCAGCTTCCTGCCCGGCCACTCGCGGCGCTGGCTGGACGCGGCCAACGCTCCCGACCTGCTCCCGGTGCCGCTGCTCGTCAAGGCGCCTCACCAGCGCCAGGGCGAGGTCGTGGACCGCCCGGCGTCGACCCTCGACCTCCTGCCCACGGTGCTGGACCTGCTCGGCGCCGATCCGCCCTGGACCTTCGACGGCCGCTCCGTCTTCGCCGCGCAGCCGGGCCCCGTCCATCGCCGGGTGGTGGGGAGGTATCGCGACCACGAGATCGACGAGCGCCTGCACCGCGACAAATACGCCACCCTGCGCTGGAAGCTCGAGATTTTCGGCGCAGGCCGGGCCGTCCGGCCTGCCGGGACCCACCAGGAGCTCGACGGGGTCGAGTGACCCCCCATCAACGGGGACGGGCGAAATAGAGCACGCGAGTGCCGTGGTGGAGCGGCTCGCGGCGGAGGACCTCGAAGCGCTCTCCGAGACCGGCTTCGAACGCCGGCGTCTCGTAGTCGTGGTAGCGGTCTTCCTTGTTGCGCAGCAGCTTCCTGACCATCGGGTCCTGCTTGGTGACGAGCTCGATCACCAGGTGAGAGCCGAGGCCGGCCAGCCAGTCGAGGAGCTCGGGCAAGGGGATGTTGGCGGTGATCACCAGGTGGTGGATGAGGGCCAGGGCGAGAACGAGGTCCGGACGCCCGCGCTCGCCGAGCGCCTGGCGCTCGCGGTGGCGCCAGCCGAGGGCGGGCGAGGCGTCGGCCAGGTTGCCGACCAGCGGCAGCACGTTGCCCGGCCCCCGCGCCTTGAGCTCGCGGTAGTGCCGGTCCACGGCGAGGTGGTCGACGTCGAGGGCCACCACGTAGTCGGCGTGCTCGGCGGCGAGGCGGCTGAAGATCCCGGTGTTGGCGCCCAGGTCCCACGCCAGACGCCAGCGGCGCTCGCTCACCGCCTGGCGCACGAACCGCTCCTTGACCTCCCGGTTCTCCCCGTCGTAAGAGTTGGCGTCGGCGTAGTCCGCCCATTCGGAGGCCGTGCGCCGCCACGCGAGCTTGCCGACCACCTTCTTCAGGCGGCGGACGTTGTGGACGATCATCTCCTTGCGGAAGCCCGCCCGCCGCAGCTCCGAGCGCAGGCTCCGGTCGGAGTCGGCGGCGGCGTGGAGCCTGGCCTGCAGCCAGACGTCGGTCAGGACTCCCGGGCGCAGGCGGTCGCGCCAGCCCAGGATGCGGTTGCAGTCCGCCGGTGGGATGCCGTCGATCGCGCCGCGCAGCCAGGGCTGGAACGGCAGGTCGCGGTACGCCGTGAGCAGGAGCGGGTAGAGGAAGAGCTGGCAGAACTGCAGATAACCCGCCCAGGGGTCGCCGGCGGTCCACTTCTCGAAGGAGGCGACGTCGATGAAGACCGGCCGCGCCCCCTGCCACTGCACGTTGTAGGACGAAGCGTCCTTGAGGATGAAGCCCTCCTCGAGCGCCGCGTCGAGCAGCTCGAGCTGCAGCAGGGCCGCGTCGCGCAGCATGCTGAAGGACCACTCGTAGGGGTACGACACGAAGGGGATGCGCTCGTGCTCGAGCGCCGCGGCCCAGTCGCCGGAGAGGGCCTCGAGCCCTGAGTCGGACGCCTGCGCCGGCCGCGTGGCCACGATCCGGCCCTCGTCCATCAGGCGCGCGAAGAAGCGCGTCTCCCGCAATCCCTGCCAGGACTCGAAAGCGCGCCGGCTCAAGGCGCGGAAAACGCGGCCCTGGTAGTAGAAGACGCGGCCTTCGCGGTCGCGGAAGGAGCCGGGCTCAAGCCGCGGGGTCGTCATGCTCCTCCCTCTTCATTCCGAAGAGGCCGAGAAGCTTGTGCCAGTAGAGCTTGACGACGACAGCCACGCCGGCCACGCCGCCGAGCAGGAGCTGCAGGAACATGCTGCCGGAGGCGGGATCGAGGTAGGCCCGAGCGGGGACCGCCACGAGGGCGAGCCCACTGGAAACGAGGAGAAAGAAGAACCATCGCTGCATAACTCGCTGCACAACGGCAGGCTCCGCGATTCGGGTTCGGACGACGGGGCGCTCTCCAACGTGAAGCTGCGAGGAGATCACGGTGAAGGACCGCAAGAGAAGAGCTTGCCACGGCCAGGGGATCCGCGTCAACCGCGTGAGATACTCCGGGCCGATGAGGTGCCCTTCCTGCGACGAAGAGATGCCGGCCGGCGCCCGCGTCTGTCCGACTTGCTCGGGCTCGGACACCTGGTCGTCCTCGGAGCGCTCGCCGCGGCCGGCGAGCGGCTCCGGCGGCCGCGCGCCGGCGGACCGCTTCGCGGCCGGAACCCTGCTCGCCGGCCGCTACCGCATCGTGCGGCTGCTGGGCCGCGGCGCCATGGGCATGGTCTACCACGCCGAAGACCTGACGCTCGAGGTGCCGGTGGCGCTCAAATTCCTGACCTTCTCGCGCGAAGGCGACCCGGAAAGGCGCGAGCTCTTCCTCAACGAAGTGCGCCTGGCGCGCCGCATCACGCATCCCAACGTCTGCCGGGTCTACGACGTGGGCGAGGTCGGCGGCCGGCACTTCATCTCCATGGAGTACATCGACGGCGAGGACCTGGCCTCGCTGGTCAAGCGCGTGGGCCGGCTGTCCACGGACCGCGCCCTGCGCATCGGGCTCGAGATCGCCCGCGGCCTCGAGGCGGCCCACGCGGAGGGCATCCTCCACCGGGACCTCAAGCCCGCCAACCTGATGATCGACGGCGACGGCCACGCCCACGTCGCCGACTTCGGCCTGGCCTCGCGGCCCGGCAGCGAGAGCGGATCCGGCGTCATCGCCGGCACGCCGGACTACATGGCGCCGGAGCAGATCGGCGGCGCGGTCTCGGTTTACAGCGACCTCTACGCCCTGGGCCTGGTGCTCTACGAGCTCTTCACCGGCCGCAAGGCGTACGAGCGGCCGGCGGTGTTCCGGCGCGGCCGGCCCGAGCCGCCGCCGCCCCTCGGGATCGACGGCCTCGACCTCGGCGTCGAGCGCGCCATCCTCGCCTGCCTCGAGAGCGATCCCCACGATCGTCCCGGCTCGGCCGCCGAGGTGGCGGCGGCGCTCGCCCGGGGCGCCGCGCCGCCGTGGCACCCGGCCCCCGGCGTCGCCATCGCCCACCGTCCCAACTGGGTGCTCGACCAGCGGCTCGGCGAGGGCGGCTTCGGCGAGGCCTGGCTGGCGGCGCACCGCAAGACCGGCGAGCAGCGCGTCTTCAAGTTCTGTCGCGACGCCGCCAAGCTGCGCACCTTGCAGCGCGAGATCACCCTCTTCCGCCTGCTCAAGGAGGAGCTCGGGCGGCGTGACGACATCGTCAGCCTGCTCGACTGGAGCCTCGACGAGCCGCCCTACTTCATCGAGGCCGAGTACACCGCCGGCGGCAACCTCAGGGAGTGGGCCGCGCGCCATGGCGGTCTCGCCGCCGTGCCCCTGGCGACGCGGCTCGAGGTGGTGGCCCAGGCGGCGACGGCGCTGGCCGCGGCGCACTCCGTGGGCGTGATGCACAAGGACGTCAAGCCGGCCAACGTCCTGGTGGACGAGGACGCCGCCGGCCGTCCCCGCGCGCTGCTCGCCGATTTCGGCATCGGCGCCCTCACCGAACGCAAGCGTCTGGAGGCCGCCGGCATCACCGTCGCCGGCCTGACCGAGACCGACTCGGAGACGTCCTCGGGCGCCGGCACCCGCCTCTACATGGCGCCGGAGATCGTGGAGGGCAAGCCGGCGACGCTGCCCGCGGACGTCTACGCCCTCGGCGTGCTGCTCTACCAGATGGTGGTCGCCGACTTCTCGCGCGCCCTGGCCCCGGGCTGGCAGCGCGACGTGGACGACCCGCTGCTGGCGGAGGACGTGGCGGCGGCGGTCGACGGCTCGCCTGAGCGCCGGCCGGCGTGCGCCCAGCTCGCCGAGCGCCTGCGCTCGCTGCCCGAGCGCCGCGCCCGCCGCGAGGACGAGGAGCTCCTGCGGGCGGCGGCGGAGCTGGCGCGCGCGGCGCTCGAGCGTTCGCGCCGGCGGCGCAAGTGGATCGCCGCGTCCCTCGTCGCGCTGCTGCTCTTCGCCGCGGCGTTGGTGGTCGCGTTCGGGCAGGGCGAGAAGGCGTCCCAGGCGGCCCTGGTCGCGCAGAACCTGGAGAGCCACCAGGGCATGGCACGCATTGCCGCGGCCGCGGTGGACCGTAATCTCGCGGCCGTGGTGCGGCGGGTGGAGCGCGAGGCCGGCGACGCGGCGCTCGTCGGCCTGGTGCGCCGTCTCGCCGCCGGCGTCGACGTGCGGACCGCGATCCAGGAGCACACGGACCAGCTCTACGACGACTACGACGACCGGCACTTCTTTAGCTGGGTCGTCGCCGACCGCGACGCGGTGGCGCAGGCGCGCTCGCCGTTCGACGCCGGCGTCGTGGGCACGCGCTACGACTACCGCGAATGGTTCACCGGGCAAGAGGAGGGCGAGGCGGAAGAGGGGCCCGTCCGGCCGCGGTCGGCAACAGGGTTGACGCTGGCCTTCCAGAGCACGGCCGAGGGGCATCCCGTCCTGATGAGCGTCGCCGCGCCGATCCGGGCCGACGGCGAGGTCCTCGGCGTGTTGGCCGCCACGATCCACCTCGGCACCTTCAACGAGTGGTTGGCGATGGCGGAGGGCCGTTCTCCGGACGCGGCGTGTCCGGAGCGGTTCGTGCTCTTGCTCCACCGCGGCCAGCTCCTGCGTCACCCGTGCCCGCAGCCGGACTTCCCGCAGCCGCCCGTCGACCGGGAGGGTTTCTTCGCCACGGCAGCGGTGCGAGACCTGCTGGCGGACGGGCTCAGCCGGAGCTTTCACGACCCGCTGCGTCGCGGCCTGCCGGCGTCGCGTCCGGGGGACCTGGCCGTCGCGGTCTCCCTGGCCGAGCACCCGGACTGGACCGTCGTGGTGGTGCAGGACCGCGGCGCGGCCCTGCGTCCGCTGGCGCGGCTGACCGGGCGTCTGCGGTTTCTGGGGAGGATCGCCTTGGCGGTGGCGGGCGTCGTCTTGTTGGTGCTGGGCGGCTTGCTCCGGAGTCGGCGAGGGGAGCCCTGACTCGCACTGCCCGGGGGACGGCGGGGAAGGCCCATCGAGCCATCGAGACGGCCGAGTCGTTCGTCGCGAGCCTCAAGCGGCTCGCAGGGTGGGGACCGGCCAGGCCGGTGTTTGGATCGGCGGATCCCGGCGGTTCAGGGTGCTAAGCTCGCTTGAGCATGGCCAATCCCTCGAGCCCCTACGACTGGCAGAGCCACAACCCGCGAGTGGAGCTGCCGCGTCCCGACGTCGGCCGCATTGCCGAGACCCTCCACGAGGGCGGCAGCGCCGTCGTCCTCGGCGGACGCGGGATGGGCAAGAGCGTCACCCTGCACCAGATCCGCAGGGTGCTCGAACAGAACGGCTCGACGCGGGTGCTGCTGATCCCGGCACCGCCGCCGGAGCTCACGGTACGCGCCTGTCTCGACCAGCTCGCGTTCCACCTGAAGGTCGCGCCAGGAGCGATCAATTCGCGAACGCTCGTCGACGCCTGGTTCGACCGCAGCGACGCCCCGGAACGTCTGGTCCTGCTCTTCGACGAATTCGACCGCTACGCCGAGAAAGGCGATCCGGCGGCGGTGCCTGCCGGCCGCGGCTTCTTCAACGACCTCGAGGCCACGCGCCGCGACGTTCCCGGCCTCGGCGTCATGGCCACCGGCAGCCTGGGCATCTTCGTGGTGCGCGACGTGCTCGGCTCGAGCTTTCTGTCGCGGGCGCTCCACGTGCGTCTGCGGCCCTTCGACCGCGGCGACGCGGCGGTCCTGGCGCGGCCTTTCTCCGACCGTGGGCTGGCCCTGGACGAGCAGGTCCTCGACGTCCTCCATCTCGCCACCGGCGGCATTCCGGCGTTGATCACCTTCGGGCTCCAGGAGCTGTGGCACCTGGACCGGACCGCCGAGGAGAGCGACGTGACCGCGATCTTTTCGGCCTTCAGCCGCGACCATGCCGCCTATCTTCAGGACCTGATGCGTTCGGTGACCGATCCGCGGCTGTCCGAGGCGCCGCGCCGGGTCCTCGACTACATCCGGCAGACGGCGGGCCCGGTGCCGCGGTCGAAGCTCGAAGAGGTCATGACGCCGGCCAACGGCTCCCTGTCGCTCGAGCTGATCGACGTCCTCCAACTCCTCGAAGCGGCCGGCCTTGTCCGTATCGAGGGCTCCCTTTTTCACGACAACCCCGTCCGCGTACGACCGGTCGTCAGCATTCTCGACCTGCCGGCGAGCTCTGAAGAGGTCGACGACCTCGCCGGGCTTCTACGGCGTGACCTGGTCACTCTCCTGGGCAAGCTCCACCGCGGCAGCGTCGATTTCTTCAGGCCGGGCCGTGGCGGTGCGGACAAGCGACTCGTCCCCGAGTCGGTTTTCTCCGCCCACCTCGCTCTGGGCTTCGAGCTGATGGGCTGGCGCGTCGAGCGCGAGGCTCAGAGTGCATCGGGGCGGACGGATCTGAATCTTCGGCGTAACGGCGCGGACGAGACCGTGCTCGTCGAGGTCAAGATCTGGGGCCGCAACGACTACCGCGACGCGCATCGCCAGATCGAGAGGTACTGGACGGCGGGCGTACGTGGCGCCGCCGTCGTCCATCTGACCGACGCGGACGTCGACGGCTGGGGCGAGCGTTGCCGTCGCGAGTGCCTGGACTCGGCGGGTCTGACGGTCAAGGAGGCCGCGATCGTCGCGGGCTCTCCGGTCTCTGCACATTTCGCCGTTTCGTCGACGGCCGGCGGGATGACGGTGTCCGTCGATCACTACTTGCTTCGCCTGCCACGAAAGTAGGCAACGTCATGCGAAGGTGCCGAGAGCCGCTCAGCGAGGCGAGCGACTCCTCGCCTGGTGCGAAGCTCTTGTCCGGCTCGGACACCGGCTCCACACCGCTAACGCGGCCAGCGCGCCGACACCCCCACGCCGACGAACCAGTCGTCCGCCTCGTCCGTCAGTCCGACGCCCCCGGCCACGTCGAGCTGGACGTTCGGACGCAGCAGGAACGTGAAGCCGCCGTCGAAGGAATGGGCCGGGTCTCCGGACGCGCTGCCGGGTACGGTCCCGAAGAGCTCCACGAACGCCCCGGTCCGTTCGCTCAACCCGATCCCCAGGGCCACGGTGTAGAGGTAGCTCGAGAGCGTGGTCGCCCCGCCGCCGACGCCCGGCTCGCTCGCCCATTCGACGCCGACGTTGTAGCCCAGGCCCAGGCGCTCGCCGAGCGTGTGGGCGAGCGCCAACCGGAAGGACGGGTCGACGCGGTCGCTGGTGAAGGCGGCCTCGCCCACCGGCAGCGAGCCGGCGAGGAGGAGCGCCATCTCGGGCCTGCGCCCCTGCTCGTCGCGCAGCCGCACCTTGACGCCGAGCTCGGCGTCGCCGACGCCGCTCTCGTCGAAGAGGCCCTCGGCCCCGACGTCCTGCGACACGTGGCCCGTCCAGCCGATCCGCAGCTCGAGGCGTTTGACGAGCCCGATCCGCAGCAGGGAGCCCGGCGCCTCGAAGGTGTCGAGATCGGCATCGCCGTCGTGGGTGAACGACGCTCCGACTTCGAGCTGCACGAATCCCGGCGCGACGGTGACCGCCGACTCCGTCTGATCGGGACGGTCGGTAATAAGCTCCGGAACGTCTTGCTGAGCCGCGCTCGTTCCCGCGGCGAGTATCAACACGACAAAGCTGAAGACGCGCATGACTTCTCCGTAGGGCAGGCACTGCCTGCCGATTCCTTGCACAGCACGGTTTTTGCTCAACGAACCCACCGGCGGACCCAGAACGTGAGCTGGTCGAGCACGGTGACGACGGCGATGATCACCAGCAGCAGCACCGCCACCTTCTCGTATTGAAAGCCCCGCACGTAGAGCTGAATGTAATAACCGATGCCGCCGGCGCCGACCAGCCCCAGCACCGCGGCGTCGCGGAAGTTCATCTCCAGCCGGAAGACGGTGAACGCCACCACCTGCGGCACCGATTGCGGGAGGAGCCCGTAGCGCAGCGTCTGCAGCCAGCTCGCGCCGGTGCCGCTGACGGCGTTGACGATGCCTTGCTCCGCGGTCTCGAATTCCTCGGCGTAGAACTTGCCGAGCATGCCGACGGAGTGGAAGGCGATCGCCAAGAGCCCCGGGAACGGTCCCAGGCCCACGGCCGAGACGCAGAGCAACGCCACGACGATGAGCGGGATCGAGCGCACGAAGCCGAGCAGCCACTTCACCGGCTGCGCCACCCAGGAAGGCGCCACGTTCGAGGCGGCGAGGAAGCCGAGGGGCAGCGAGACGACGACGGCGAGCGCGGTGCCGGCGAGCGCGATCATCAGCGTCTCGATCGTCGAGCGCACGACGATCGTGGTCACGCTCCAGTCGGGCGGCACCATGCGTGAGAAGAACTCGCTGAAGCGGGGCCCCGACTCCACGAGGACGCCGAGGTCGAACTCGGCCCACGCCAGCGACCAGGCGACGAAGGCGCTAACCGCGAACCAGACGCAGATCCGGACGAGGAGCTTGCGCCGCCACGTCCTGACGAGCTCGTTGGCCATTTCTCTTCTTCTCCAGGGGTTGACCGCGGTAGACCAGCTCGGCGTCCTCGGCGGTGAAGCCTTCGGGAGCGCCGTCGTAGACCACCCGGCCGTTGGCCAGGCCCACCAGGCGGCTGGCGAAGCGGCGCGCCAGCTCCGGCTGGTGGAGGTTGACGACCAGGGTCACGCCGCGGCGGGCCACGCACTCCACGAGGAGCTCGAGGGCGTCCTCGGCGAGCTCGGGGTCGAGGGCCGAGACCGGCTCGTCGGCGAGGATCACGTCGGCCTCCTGCATCAGGGCGCGGGCGATGGCGGCGCGCTGGCGCTGGCCGCCCGACAGGGTCTCGACCCGGCGGTGGTGGAAGCCGGCGAGGCCGACCTCCTCGAGGATCGCTTCGGCGCGCTCCCATTCCGCCGCCGGATACCAGCCGAGCAGGCTCTTCCAGGGCGAGACGCGCCCGAGGCAGCCGTGGAGCACGTTGTCGACCACGGTGAGACGCGGCACCAGGTAGAACTCCTGGTCGATCATCGCCACGCGGCGCTGGATCCGCCGCCGCTTGCGCGCGTCGGCGTCGGCCGGGTCGTGGCCGAGCACGGTGACCCGGCCGGTGGAGGGCCGCAGGCGGCCCTTGACCAGGCGCGAGAGGGTGGTCTTGCCGGAGCCGCTGTGGCCGAGAACGAAGACGCGCTCGCCGCCGCCGAAGGCCAGCTCCTCGACGTCGAGGGCCAGCGTGCGCCCGAAGAGCACGTGGACGCCGTCGAGCCGGACGACGGTCGCGGTCTCCGGGGGGGGTGTCGTTTCGAGCCGCATGGCCGCCTCACGGAGCGGGGGAGCCGGACGCCGGGATGAAGTCGTACTGCCGCGCGATGTCTTCGACCTCGGCGTAGGTCGAGGCGTCGACGCGGACGTAGCCGTCGACGCCGTAGAGGTGCTCGAGCAGTCCGTGATTCGGGCCTTCGTTGAGCGCCAGGAGCGCGTCGCGAAGGGCGTCGACGCGCCCGGCGTCGAGATCCTTGCGGACGACGACGCAGTGCGACGGGATGGGCCGCGACTCGGCGACGTGGACCACCTGGTCGCGCTCGCCGCCGCGCAGCAGGCCGAAGGCGAACTGGCCGACGCCGGCGGCGTCGACGAATCGGTTCAACACGGCGCGGATCGCCTGCTCGTCGCCGCCGGCGAAGTAGACGCGCTTGAAGAAGGTGTCGGCGTCGGCGCGGGTGCGGATGAGGCCGGCGCTCTTGAAGGCGTCGAGCGGGTACATGTAGCCCGACGAGGAGATCGGGTCGACGAAGGCGATGGTCTTGCCCTCGAGGTCGGCGAGGGTCTTGGTGCCGCTGTCCTTGCGCACGAAGATGCGCGCGACGTAGGTGGCCGAGCCGTTGTAGATCTCGCCGAGGATGGGGTAGGCGCCGGCCTGCCGGCGGGCCATGACGTATTGCAGCGGCCCCATGAAGCCGACGTCCGCCGAGCCGTGGCGCAGGGCCTCGACCACCGCCGCGTAGTCGGTGGCCGCGAAGTGCTCGACCTCGCCGCCGAGACGCCCCTCGAGGTAGTCGATCACCGGCTCGACGTTCTCCACGAGCTGGTCAGGGTTCTCGTAGGCGATGAAGACGATGCGCAGCGGCTCCTGGGCGCCGGCCGCGCCGGCCAGCGCGATGAGCGCGAAGAGCAACGCCGGCAGGACGACCCGCAGGGTCTTCCGGTTCTCGTCCCGCAGGGACGGTGGAGAGATAGCCAGGGATTTCAATCCCCGGAATCGCGGCATGGCGGTCATTGCAGCACCTCCGCGTGGTCTTCGTAGAGCGCGCGGTACTCCGCCACGCGGGCGTCCACGGCTGCGAGGTCGCCGCGCCGGCGGGCCTCGTAGGCCTCGACCATGATCTCGGTGAGGCGATCGAGCACCGGAAGTCGGCCTTCGTCCTGCACGTCCCACTTGTGGGCCTGCACCTCGAAGGCGATGGTCTTGAACGTCACGTCGAGCAGCTCGTTCTCGCCGCGGGCCTTGAGCAGCTCGTAGGTCGAGAGGAAGAAGCTGAACTCCTCGAGCTCCGAGGCCAGGGTGAAGACGGTGTCCTCGTAGCCTTGGGCGCCGCCGCCCACGGTCTCGACGTAGGCGGTCAGGTCGTCGAGCTCCGGCCCGGAAAGGCCGAGGCCGTAGAAGTCGTTGAAGTGCCCGCTGACCGCCCGCAGGGTCGGCGCGCTGCCGTCGTGGAAGTAGGGCGCCGTGAAGGCGGCGGAGAGCAGCGTGGGGGTGTCGAGGGCGCGGTCGCGGGAGCCGGCCTCGGCGCCGCCGACGGTGCCCACGTCGTGGCGGCGGCGGTCGAGGAAGTGGTCGCCGGGCACGTGGCAGCTCGCGCACGAGCGTCCCCCCATGGCGGCGAAGGGACGGTGGAAGATCTCCTCTCCGCGCCGCGCCGCCGGCGCCGCCGCGTCCGTCAGCTTGCCGTCCGGCGCCAGGGCCGCGTTGGGCAGGAAGTCGAACTCGAGCATGTAGGCGACCAGGCCGTCGAGCAGCATCGCCTCGGGCTCCGGGCCGTTGAACTCGTTGACGATCACGTTGCGCGTGAACTCGCGCAGCGACGCGAACCGGCCGTTGCGGCCGTAGGGGCCGGTGAAGCGGATGCCGCGCAGGTCCGGGATGTCCACCGGGTCGAAGTGGCCGTTGGCGGCGTGCGGCGCGAAGAAGCTGCTCGAGACGTCGAGACCGCCCGGGCGAACGGAAAGACCCGGAATGAAGAAGCGTGGGTTCGTCACCCCCTTGTTGTGGCAGGTGTTGCAGCTCATGCCGAGCGAGCGCGCCGGCTCGCCGAAGATCTCCGGGCTGTCGAAGGCCATGTCGCCGAGGGCCACCAGCGGCGTCTCGGCCTCGTCGACGCCGCGCACCGCCATGTTGAGGACCTGGCGCGGACGCGGCAGTTGCTTGTTGATCTCGCTGCCCGGGGGCAGCAGCCCCGGCGCGGCGGCCGCGGCCGGGGTCACGGGCAGGAGCGCCGGCGAGACGCGGAAGACTCTCTCCGGCACCGCCGCCGCGTCCTCGGCGCGGAAGGTCGCGTCGAGGAACGCCATCAGGCGCGCGGCTTCGCGCTCGAAGGTCTCGCGGTCGGGAGCCACGGCGCCGGCGCCGAGGACGCCCGGCGTGCCGAGGGCGCTCGTCAGCTCGAGCCAGCGTCGGCCGTGCTCGCGATAGGCGCCGGCGTCGATAGCCTGGAGCGCCGGCTCGAAGGCCGCCCACAGCGCCCGCGCCTCGCCGAGCTCCAGCGAGGCCCTACCGTATTCGTCCAGCCGCGCCCGCGCCAGGGCGAGGTGGGCGTCCAGCTTGTCGATCACGGCGCCGGTCGAGAGGTGAAAGACGTCGCGGGCGGTCGCCCGGCGCTCGGCGGCGGGTATCGGCCCACTCCCCCCGGTGGCGGTGATAGCGGCGTCGAGCAGGGAGGCGACCGACGACCGGTAGAGGCGTCCTCCGTCGGGCTCGACCGCCTCCAGACCGTCGGCGATCAACGTGGCGTCGCGGCCGACCTCGTTCCACAGCACCGGGTTCAGGCTCAGCAGGAAGCCCATGCGCCGGTAGCTCTCGGTCACCGGGTGCAGGCGCTCCGGCGGCACGACGTGGGCGTCGGCCCGGCTCCAGGCCAGGGCGGAAGCGACGGCGGCCAGCGCCAGCGCCGCGAGTCGGGTCGGTTGCAGGAGGGATCGGTATCGTCTCGGCATGGCTGTTTTCCTCGCAGGGTCTTGCTCGCAGAGGGGGCTCTTTTTGAGCCTTCAAAATTATCGTCGGCCAGATCCGAAAAGTCAAGCCCTGTCGATCGGAAAAGTGCGAGGGAGGGGGACGCGCCCGCGCCGCACGGGCCTGAAGACCCGTGCTATCGCGGGCAAGCCCGCTGAAGCGGGCTGCAGAGGGCACCGCCGCAGCACGATCCCGAGCCCCCTTCAGGGGGCTTTCCCTCAGTAGCACGGGCATTCATGCCCGTGCGGGCGTGGGCCGTGCCAATGTGGCCTCTCAGAGCAGGTCGGACAGGTCGCGGTACGGGCGGTCCTGGGATTCGGCGACCGGCTCGCAGGTGATGTGGCCGGCGAAGGTGTTGACGCCGGCGCGCAGCCCGGGGTCGGTCTCCACAGCCTTCTTGACGCCCAGGTTGGCGAGCCTGAGGGCGTAGGGGAGGGTGGCGTTGGTCAGCGCCAGGGTCGAGGTGCGGGGCACCGCGCCCGGCATGTTGGCCACGCAGTAGTGCACCACGCCGTCGACCTCGTAGACCGGGTCGGAGTGGGTGGTCGGATGGGTGGTCTCGAAGCAGCCGCCCTGGTCCACCGCCACGTCGACGACCACCGAGCCGGCCTTCATCAGGCCGATCATGGCGCGGCTCACCAGCTTCGGCGCCGAGCGTCCGGGGATGAGCACCGCGCCGATCAACAGGTCGGCGCGCACCAGCGACGCTTCGACGTTGTGGCGGTTGCTGGCGAGGGTGGTGATCGCGCCGTGGAAGAGGTCGTCGATGAAGCGCATGCGGTCGAGGTTGGACTCCAGCACCGTCACCCTGGCGCCGAGACCGAGGGCGATCTTCATGGCGTTCAGGCCCACGATGCCGCCGCCGAGGATCACCACGTCGCCGGGCGGCACGCCGGGCACGCCGCAGATCAGGATGCCGCGGCCGCGGTGCGCCTTCTGCAGGTAGGTGGCGCCGACCAGCACCGACATGCGGCCCGCCACCTCCGACATCGGGATCAGCAGCGGCAGGGCGCCGCGGGCGTCGGTGATGGTCTCGTAGGCGATGCCCGTGACCTTGCGCTCCATCAGGACCGAGGTCAGCTCGGGGAGCGGCGCCAGGTGGAGGTAGGTGAAGAGGATCTGCTGCTCGCGCAGCCGCGGGTATTCGACCTCGATCGGCTCCTTGACCTTGGTGATCATCTCGGCCGCCGACCAGATCTCCTCGGCGTCGGGAACGATCCGGCCGCCCGCCCTGGCGTATTCGTCGTCGGAGAAGCCGCTGCCGTCGCCGGCGCCGGCCTCCACTATCACCTCGTGCCCGGCCTCGGCCAGGGCGTGGACGCCGGCCGGCGTCATGCCGACGCGGTATTCGTGGTCCTTGAGCTCGCGAGGGACGCCGATCTTCACTTGCTCGAGCCCCCCCTGGCCGGGGCCTCGGCACCCGGCTGAGGAGGGCCCGGCGGCTGAGCGGCGGCGCTCGCCCCCGCCAGCGAGTCGGGTTCCTTGCGCGGCGCCTCCGAAGCCTGCCGCGGCGCGTCCTTCTTCGGCTCCGCGGGGCCTCGGCCCCTGGCCTCGGCGGCGCGGCCCATCTCCACCTTGCCGGTGAAGAAGGCGCCGTCGGCGATGTGGACCTGGGGTGCCGCCATGTCGCCTTCGAGGCGTCCCGAGGACAGCACCTCGACGCGCTCGAGGCCCTGGACGTTGCCCTGGACCTGACCGCCGATCTGGACCGAGCGCGCCCGGATCTCTCCCCGAACCTTGCCCTGGGGGCCCACGACCACGCGGCTGTCGAGGTCGATCTTGCCCTCGATCTGGCCGTCGATCAGCAGCTCGGCCGAGCCGGAGACCTCGCCGACCACCTTGGAGCCGCTGGCGATCTGGGTGCGGTCGTGGCTCTGCGAGCTGGCCGGCTTGACGGGCGGCGCCGAGCGCGGCGAGGCCGCGGGGGCGGGCGCCGGCGGCGGCGAGGGTTCGGAGTCACGGCGGAAAATGGACATGGGCAGGCTTCCTCACGGGGCGTTCATGGGGCTGGCGTTCTCGGGAGGCCGGATGGCACGGGAGCCCGCAGCCGGTGCGGGGGAGACGCGTTGGCGTGGAGCGGGCAACGGGACTCGAACCCGCGACATCAAGCTTGGGAAGCTTGCACTCTACCAACTGAGTTATGCCCGCTCGATCTCGAAACCGAGCACCAGCAATCTAGCCCACCGCGCGCCGCCGGTCAAGTCGAATGTTTCTCCCGCGGTGACGGCCGGTCGGCTTGCCATTTGCCCGCGGCGAGCTATACTGAGGCCACTATGGTCTATACGGGCAGAGGTCCGAGTGAGCAGGGTCGTCCGACCGACCGGCCGCGCGGCGACGAGGGGAGCGAGTCCCTCTACTTTTTCCCCGACCAGACAGTGTCCGAGGCTCGGGTCCGCTGGATCCTCGAGAACGGCTCGCGCGACGAGCGCTCCTGGGTGGTCTCGCACCTCCTGCGCTTCGCCCTGTGGGACGACATCTGGGCCTACGTGACGCGCGAAGACGTCCGCGAGATGTTCCCGGACCTCGAGCTGCCGGAGAACCTGCGGTCCGCCTGGGCGCGCATGCTGAAGGTCGAGGCGCCGGTCGGCTGACCTGCCGAGGGCGCGCTCCCGGCCGCCGCGGCCGAGAGCGCCGATCGGCGGCGTCAGCCGGTCGAGCCGTGTCCCGACCGTCTTCGTCCTCCGTCCTCAGTCGCCGTCGAGCAGGTTTCCCAGGCCCCCTACCACGTCGAGCACCGAGCCTTCGCCCTTGCGGCGGCCGCCGGTCTGCGGCGCCGCCTTGTAGATGCGGTCGGCGAGGCGGCTGAACGGCAGCGACTGGATCCACACCTTGCCTGGCCCGGTGAGCGCCGCGAAGAACAGGCCCTCGCCGCCGAAGAAGATCGACTTGATGCCCTTGACCATCTGGATGTCGTAGGAGACCTGCTGCTCGAAGGCCACCAGGCAGCCGGTGTCGAGGCGCATGGTCTCGCCCACGCCGAGGGTCCTCTCGACCACGGTGCCGCCGGCGTGGGCGAAAGCGTAGCCGTCGCCCTCGAGCTTCTGGAGGATGAAGCCCTCGCCGCCGAAGAGCCCGACGCCGATCTTGCGCTGGAAAGCGATGCCCACCGAGATGCCCTTGGCGGCGCAGAGGAAGGCGTCCTTCTGGCACAGGATGGTGTTGCCGTGCCGGCGCAGGTCGATGGCGATGATGCGGCCGGGGTAGGGCGCGGCGAAAGCCACCTTCTGCCGCTCGTGCGCCTGATTGCCGAAGACGGTCATGAACAGCGACTCGCCGGTGAGCACGCGCTTGCCGGCGCCCAGCAGCTTGCCCATGAGGCCGCCGCCGCCGGCGCCGCTGCCGTCGCCGAAGATGGTCTCCATCCGGATGCCCGGGTCCATGTACATGAAGGCCCCGGCCTCGGCGATGCAGGCCTCCTGTGGATCGAGGGTGATCTCCACGAACTGCATCTCCTCGCCGTGGATCTCGTAGTCGATCTCGTGGGCCATGGAGGGACGGCCGGCGGCCGGCCCCGGCGCCGCCGGGGGACGGGGCGCGACGGCGCCGCCGCCCAGGAACGCGGCGAACTCGGACCGCTCGCCCGCCGTCGCCCAATTGGCCATGCCCTGGGTGAAGACGTGGGTCTTGCCGTTGAGCTCGCCGGCTCGGAACCGGGGACCGAGCTCGGCGACGCTGAACGGCCCCTGCTGCGCTCCGCCGACGGCGATGTACCAGACCTTGTCGCTCATGTGATGCCTCCGAACGATGGGGTAGAGAAGGAATCGGCTCCGGGAGGCCTACGCGCATCCCGTCGCGGGAATTCAACTTACGAGAAGATGTCTTCAGCCGTCGACGCCGTGTCCGAGCCGGCGGCGACGAGCCAGCGCCGCAAGACGGTGGCGTCGGCGCACGCGGCGATGGCGGCGCGCCGCTCGTCGTCGAGCTCGACCTTTCGCGCTTCGAGAATAGCCAGAAGGCCGTCGCGCAAGGCGAGAAGCTCGCCCTCGGCCTTCCCTTCAGCCTTCCCTTCAGCCTTCCCTTCAGCCTTCCCTTCAGCCTTCCCTTCAGCCTTCCCTTCAGCCAGCACTGCCTCGAGATCGGCATAACCCTGGCGCTGCAAGAGGTTTCGCAGCGCCACGTCGCTGGCGGCATCGGGGTCGTAAAGCGCTTCGACCGCCACGGGGTTGTCGAGGATGCCCGGGGCCGCGAGCGTCTCGCCGGGATTGACGATCCGCATCCGCTGCCCGGGGCGATAGACTTCGACCCGCCGTGGCCCCTGGAGACGCACCACCCAGATGAGCTCGGTGCCGGCGGCGAGGAGCTCCCCGATCTTGGCGGCGAGCTCGTCCTCGTCCTGGCCGGTGTCGGCGTACTCCACCGCCAGACGCGGGACGCCCTTGACCCAGCCGGGCTCGTCAGGGATCCGTCCGGACGAGAGGTCCGGGGCCCGCAGGGTGCCGGGTTGCGGCGAGAATCCGGTGTCGATCCCCACGTCCTCGCTGGCCGGGTCGGTCTTGATCACCAGGATGCCGGCGACTTCGGCCTTCGAGCCGCGGCCGCCGGTAGGGGAGCAGTAGATGGCGTGGCCGTTGGAAAGCTCGTAGGGGTCGCCCGAGCACAGGTGCTCGGCACGGAAGGGGCCACGGGAGTCGGGGAGCGTCCTCATGTGGCAGAGCTTAGCACAGCAACCAAGGGGTCTCCCGGCGCGCTACGGGCCTCCCTCGCCGGCCCTCGGCCTGGCTTCCTGAGAACGCCGGCGCCCTGCGGGCGCAGGAGGCGGCGCCACAACCCAGGGCGGCGCTGCGCTTGCCCTGGGCTTCGGGACAAAACCCCGTTGGGGTGGCAGAATGCCGATCTGGCCTGGGGGATTTCCCTTCCGGATCACGCCGCTTAACTCCTTGATAAGCCAGTGTTTACCCCGTCGTACCGGCGTCTGGAAGGAGCCTACCACACCGCGCTCCGACCGTGTCAAGGGGGGCTCACGGGGAAGCACTGGCCAACGGCTGGCCGCACTCAGTGTCTATTGAACGTCCTTGCCAGGCCATGCGGGCAGCCGAGCTGACGTTCGGCGGCGCGGTGAAGCGCTGCCGTCCATCCAGCAAGGGCCGTCCCTCCCAAGGCGGTCGCTGGCGGAGGATTCTCAGACGGAGCGTCAAGAATGTCGTAGAGGCACAGACTTCCAATGAAGGCGCGCGTCTCGCGGAGCCGTCCTTGACTCGGGAAGGTGTCTCGAAGACCGTTCGGTGCTGTATGCTCAACGATGGAGCTGCGCACCAACCCCGGTTCTTCGTCCCAGCTCCGAGTGCACGGGTCGGGCAGCCATCGGGGATTGACGGAGACGAGGCCCTGTGGTTTTGGCTTCAGCCGATCATGGAGCGCTATCGTACCACAAAAGACCGCAAACTTACTTGTATTCAGTAGATCTCGAAGTATGTAGCTATGAACAGGGCAAGCGAATTGCCGCCGGGCAACGAAGCTCCCCGAGGACCAACTCCTCCAGAGAGCCGAGAGAACGACCTACCGGCGCAGCTGAGGTTCGACGCCAAGCACCTCTTCGCAAGTTCGCCACGGTGCTCTAACCTGCTGCAGAAGATGTCCAGTGACCCAGCTGTGATCAGGGTCGGACAGGTACTGCAGACACACTGGCGGCCCAGCTACGTGCTACTAGCCCATGTTTGACATGGTTCTCAGGGCCTGAGACCGGCAAAACCCCGGAGAATCGAGGACTTACGCCAGATTCCCGCTGGGGATTCTTGGGAGATCGCGCCCCTTGTAGTGACAAACTCCATGA
>Ga0299906_10001040_pt1 | contig 24208 bp, 21 predicted proteins | sample RVTome_14_FD_200259 | JGI IMG/M metagenome (GOLD analysis project Ga0299906, IMG submission 200259) | Soil microbial communities from uranium-contaminated site in the Upper Colorado River Basin, Wyoming, United States - RVT145D125 (version 2) ...
CGGACGCTGCTGCGCGAGCGCGGCGTCAGCAGCGAGCTCTGGCAGCGCATGGTGGGGCATTTCGGCATGCAGGACACCGTGTACATCCTGCAGACCATGGCCGCCTACCTGCGTGTGGGCTTCATGCTGAACGCCGTCGATCAGCAGGTGCCGCCGGACCGAAGCGAAATCCTGCCGCCGCTCGACCGGTAGGCCTCGAGGGGAACCCGACGCCCGGACCTCGGCACCGTGAATCGGTGCGGTATTGATTCTTCGTGGTCCTGGCTCGGGCAGGATCAGGCTGGTAGCTGGTGTTCGGCGGCGGGTTGTTCAGCGATTGTTCACGCGTGCCGGCCCGTGCGTTCCGACATCTCTCCACGGTCAGTCGCGCAGGACGACGCTCAGCAGGGAATCCTTGACCTTCAGGCCGCCGTTGTACTCGATGAACCCGAGCTTGCGGAACTTGTTCATGAAGAAGTTCACGCGTGAGCGAGTGGTCCCCACCATCTCGGCGAGGGTCTGCTGCGATACCCTCGGGAGAGTCCGGTGGCCTCCCCCGGGCTTCCCGAACCGCGCAAGCAGCAACAGCGTGCGCGCCAGCCGCTTCTCGCTCGAGTTGAAGAGCTGGTCTACCAGATCCTCTTCGATGCGGATGTTCCTCGTCAGCTGCCCGTGAAGGTGCCGCACCATCTCGGATCAACGGCACCGACCTGACCTACTGGACCGTGGTGGGCGATGGCAACTGGCGGGTGGAGGGCGGTGCGATGACGGCGGACGAGAGCTCGGCCGCCAGCTATCTGGTCAGCGACCTGAGCTTCGCCGACTTCGAGCTCGAGCTGGAGTTCTGGGTGGACACCGAGGCCAACAGCGGCGTCTTCATCCGGTGCACCGATTCCCAAGCCATCAGCGACACGTCCTGCTACGAGGTCAACATCTACGACACGCGCCCGGACCAGACGTACCGGACCGGGTCGATCGTCAACGTCGCTGCGCCGTCGCAGTTCGTGTACACGGGCGGCCAGTGGAATCGCTTCGAGATCAGCGCCATCGGCAACCGGCTCCAGGTGACGCTGAACGGCCGCGACATGGTGGACGTGGAGGACTCCCGACTGACCGAAGGCCCGTTCGCCCTGCAGCGCGGCGCGGGCACGGTCCGGTTCCGCAACGTACGCATCCGGGAGCGCTAGCCGCCCGGCACGCGACCTTCAGCGCCAGCCGTGCTCCGGGCGTGACGAGGACGATCCGTCACGTCGACGTCGCACGCTGAGCCGTCCGCCTCCCGGCCATCACACCTCCCAGGGTCCGGTGGCCACCTGATCCCAGTACGTGACTGCGTCGTTGTGCCACCGCACGAACCGCAGCCCACCATCCCTCGAGATCACGACGACGAGCGCATCGCGCACCACTTGACAGAATCGATACGCGGATCGATGACGGGTCCCGACTCGATCCGTTCGTACCCATTGGTTCCGAGTGGCCTCGAGATCGAGCGCGTGTGCCACCCTGGGCACCTCGGGCAGGTGACCGGCGATCTCGCCACCGAATCCGATCAGCTCGAGACTGGTGGTCATCACGACCGCGCCGTCGACCTCGGCAAGAGACGCCACCAGGTGCGCCACTTCGAAGAGCGCCTCGTCCAGCGCGGCGAGCTCCGGGGCCAGGCTCTCCTCGTACTCGGTCCAGCGGACGGCCGACTCGTCGGCACAGCTCCCCTGGAGCCGTGCGAGCGCGCCGACGATCTCGGCCGTCAGCGTCACGATGCGGCGTCGCGGCTCCTCGTCTTCGAACGTGTACTTCAGCGTGAGATGACGACCGGCGGCGAGGAGGTTCGCGGCGGTGGGCGCCGGGAGGAGAATGAGCGCGCCTCCGTGCTGCCCTTCGCGAATCGTCGCGAGGATACGACGCAGCACATGACGCGTGAGAAGGGGACGGAACGCCGGATCGACTTCCACGCGCCTCGTCGCCGGCTCGCGGGGACCCCGACGCGGCTGCGAGCCGGCGTCGTCAGCCGGGAGCAGAACATCGAACATCCATTGCGCTTGCAGCAGATCCATGCCAGGGCCGCCGATGATCCCGTCGCTCAGTTCCGCGATCGTCGCCGTGCCCCTGCTCACCAGCAGGCGTCCGGGACCGGCAACGGCGACCATCAGTATCGCCGGGATGACCTGCCGGATCTCCCGGCCGCCGCGCACGGACTGGAGCCATCGAGGGCCCGAATGGATCATTCCCCAGATCCACAGGCGGCCTCGTTCATCGGGTTGTGCGCCGATGATCGCACGCTGAAAGGCCGCGGCCGGTGCCAGTCGCCTCAGTTCGTGCGCATCGAAGGGCCGCCCCTCGGTGAACACGAGCCGGTGCAGGCTCGCAGGGGGACCACCGGCGATCGCGAATGCGTCCGGCCCACTCACGGCCAGTCGGAACGTCGTCGATCGTCCCTCCTCGCGCAGCAGACTCGCCTGATAGCAGACCGACAGGACACGCTCCAGCACGACGGCGTCTGGAAGCGGCAGGACCGGCGCGGTCGTGTCGATGTGAGCGGAGGACCAACGTTCGCGGACGACGAGCGCCAGCTCGTGGGGGTACGCTCCTCCTCCAGACGTGGCGGACTCACGCTGATCGGCCGACGGGTCTTCCGTGCTCACGAACCTCCTCTACGCGTGCGTTGAGGTCTCATCCAGGACGTCGACCGATCCAGACAGGGCTCCGGCAAGGGCCACCGGGGCCGGTGGTCGACGGCGATTGTCAGTCGCCCGTCTCGAGGGCGGCAATGCGCTGCAGGGTCTTTCGCCGCAGGCTGGCCGCGTCGCGGGCAATCGCGGCCTCTCCGGCACGCTCGACGTACGGAATACGGCGATCGAGCGCCGCCACGAGCTCGCGAAGATGTCGAAGTTGCCGCTGCCGATCGCCTTCCCGCTCGTCGGTGTCCATCGATGAGCCTCCACCCTGACACTCGAGGCACCGGGTGAAACGGCCGAACCACCCCGAAAGGCCGTTCGGAATCGCCCCCGAGGTCAGTCGCGCAAAACGACGCTCAGCAGGGAGTTCTTGACCTTCAGGCCGCCGTTGTAGTCGATGAACCCGAGCTTGCGGAACTTGTTCATGAAGAAGTTGACGCGCGAGCGAGTCGTGCCCACCATCTCGGCGAGGGTCTGTTGCGACACTCTCGGAAGGGTCCGATGGGATCCCCGGGACCTGCCGTACCGCGCAAGCAACAGCAGCGTGCGCGCCAGCCGCTTTTCGCTCGAGTTGAAGAGCTGGTCCACGAGATCCTCTTCGATCCGGATGTTCCTCCTCAGCATGTGCGTCAAGAAGCGATCCGCGAATGCCGGCTGCGCGTGGAGATGCCGTACCATCTCTGACTTCTCGACGACGATGACGGCGCAGCGTCCCATGGCAGACGCCGTTGCCATTCGATACGGCTGACCCGCAAGGCATCCCTCGCCGAAAAAGTCACCGGCGTCGAGCACGGCGATGACGGCCTGCTTCCCGGCGTGCGACACCACGGACAGTTCGACGCTGCCGCTCTGGACGCACATGACGCTCGGTGCCGGAGCCCCCTGCGCGAAGATCGTGCTCCCAGCGTCGTAGTCGACGAGCCGGGTCCGTACGCCGGCCCACTCGACGCCAGCGGGCCGCTCACGCGGCGCAGGGCGCTTCCTGCTCATCGCTCATGAACGAGGGTTCACCAGACCGGCGATCAGGATGACACGAACGATCGGTCGCCGCAAGCGGCACCTCGCGCCGGGGGCGGCACCGGAGCCGCGTGCCGACAGCATCGGAGCTTCCGCGGCAACGGACGCCGGTCAGTGCGGGTCCCCGAGCACGACCCCGACCCTCGTGGACGCGGCCATCGTCGACAGGAGGGATCGCCTGGTGACCCGTGGCCTCGAGAAGCGTAGGACCCGACGGTCACGCCGGTCTGTTCCCTTCTGCACAGTCGCCCGGCTGGACCTGATGCAGGATTGGCTCCATGGCTCGCACGCGCCCTCCGCCGAGCACGCCGACGGCCGCCGGATACGACGTGCTGGAACTGCTCGACGCCGTCGGCGCAAGGCGATCCATCACGCCGTTCCACCGGGGGGACACGATCTTCTCGCAGGGCGACGTCTCCGAGCACGTGATGTACATCCAGACCGGCGGCGTCAAGCTGTCGGTTCTGTCGACGAGCGGGAGGGAGGCCGTGCTCGCGATGCTCGGACCCGGCGATTTCTTCGGCGAGGGATGCCTGGAGGGCCAGTCGCTTCGCATGGGAAGCGCCTCGGCGATCACGCCGAGCACGATCGTCCTCGTGCGGAAGAGGCACATGCGTGACCTGCTGCGCCGGCATGGCGCGCTCTCCGAGCGCTTCATCTCGCACGTACTGACACGCAACATCCGGATCGAAGAGGACCTGGTCGATCAGCTCTTCGACTCGAGCGAGAAACGGCTGGCGCGGGCGCTGCTGCTGCTGGCACGCTACGAATCGCAGGCCGGCGCGGTGCACCTGGCGCCGGCGATTCCCCAGGCCACGCTGGCCGACATGGTCGGCACAACCCGCTCGCGTGTGAGCTTCTTTCTGAACCGCTTCAAGAAGCTCGGCTTCATCGACTACGACGGGAAGAATACCATCAAGATCAGGGACTCGCTCCTGAGCGTCGTGCTGCACGACTAGCGAGGCCCTGCCTCGGGCCGGTGTCCCCTTCGGGACAGACGGAGGGCATGCCGGCACCGTACAACCATGAAGCGGTGGCCCAGTCGTCGAGCCAGCGGGCCGCCCGCGTCACGGAGCCACCCGCCCGGATGGGCGAAACAGGCCGCGCCGGCCCCGTCCGCGCCGCGGCCGAGGAGCCACGTCAATGGATGGTGCCACCCGCTTCGCCACGCTCGGGACAGGTCTCGTCGTGCTCACGACGGCCGTCTCGGCGCAGGATCTCTCCGTGTACCGGGACTTTTCCTTCGGCATGAACCTGGCGTCGGTCGCGGCACAGACGACGACGAATCCGTCGGACCTGCAGAGGGTCCACCAGCGCCCGGCCGTCATCGACGAGCTCGTCTGGCGGCCACGAGCCGAGGCCGCCGCCCCTGCCGGCCACGTGGATCCGGTCGAGGAGATCGTCTTCAGCTTCTACGACGACGCCCTGTTTCGCGTGGTCATCACGTACGGCCGGCGGCAGGTGGAGGGCCTGACCGAACAGGACATCGTGGACGGCATTTCGTCGGTCTACGGCCCGGCGAGCACGCCGGAAGCAACGGTCAACGCCTCCCGCCTCTCGCAGCGGTATCGGGGCGACGGCGACGGGGTGCTGGCACGATGGGAAGACGCCGCGCACTCGCTCGATCTCATCCGCCCTTCCTATGGCTCCACGTTCGCGATCGTGATGTACTCCAAGCCGCTCGACGCGGCTGCCGGGGAGGCCGTCATCGAGGCCCTTCGCCTGGACCGGCTGGAAGCACCTGCGCGCGAGATCGAGCGGCGGCAGCAGGCAGATGCCGACGCCGAAGCCGCCGCCGACAAGGCGAGGCGCCTGAACCAACCGGCGTTTCGTCCGTAGCGGTGGTCGTGGAGCACGGCCTCGACCACCGTCTCGTCCGCGACGCGAAGCGCGGGGTTCACGGACGAGACGCAGCGGAGCGCGAGCGCCACCGCTCCACGTCCGCTGCCCCCCGGCAGCGTGACACGGGGAGCGTCACGTTTGTCGAGCGACGCAGGGACAGCGCGTCCGACAGTCCGCGGTCATGGCCTGTTCGAGCGGGATGCCGCCGAGGGCCGCCTTCATCTGCGTCATCGCCGCTTCCTGGCCAGCGCCGATCCACACGAACAGGGCGATGAGCATCAGAAACGGGTTGCCGAGCCCCTCAACGATTCTCGCCACCATGGCATCCGGATCACTGGGTCTCGGCCGGGCGTTCGACCTGTTGCTTCACGTGCTCCAGGTACCCCCGCACGGCTTCGCGCGAGCGACGGCTGATGGCGGGCCGCAGAAACAGTCCCTTGAAACCGGTCATGCCGTCGCTGCGAGATCGCGTGATGGACACGAGCAACGTTCGAGGCTCGCCGGAGGGACCATCGTCATCGGCGAGAAAGCGCAACTCGAGCGTGGTGTGGAAGTAGTGGCTGGCGTAGAGCTGCTCGATCGCGATCACGTACGCGGTGCTGGCGGGCGTGCCCGGAGCGAGGGGGTAGATCGTGACGTGGTTCACACGGACGGTGCGCTTGAGGCCGAAGTCGACCACCGTCCAATAGAAGAAGTCGTGGGCGCCGGCCGGGCGACCCCGTGGGTAGTCGTCGAGATACGCGAAGAGTGCAGGCACGGCGACGGGCAAGTGGTCACGGCTGGCGAGGATGGCGCGGAACTGCTCGGCCACGAGCAGCGGGTCGTCGCCGTCATCGTAGCGCCCGAGCGCGGCGTTGCCGTCCACCTGGTACCGGCGGACGAGGTCGAGAATCATCTCGCGGATCAGGGCGTTGGCCTGGTGCACCGCGTTCGGAGACGACCAGTTCACCTCGTCCTGGAACTGGCGCATCGCCGTTGCGGAGAGCTTCATGTCGCAGCGGCCCGGCCGACACGTCGCCAGCGCCGTGACGTCCGCGGCGGGCAGCGTCAACGACTCCAGGTCCTCGAGCCTCGCGGGATTGCCGAAGCGCCCGATCTGGGGGACGCCTGGCCCCCGCTCGAACTGCACGATGTCGCGGAACCGAACGATGAAGCGGTCCGATGGCGCGTCGACGTACACCATGCCGACGTAGGCGAGCTCCTCGCGGACCGGGGTGTCGAGGTCCCGAATCACCGCGGCGCCGGCCTCGAGCGCCCGCGAATCGCTGGCCGAAAGCCCCGCCTTCCACGCGGCGAACTCGCCGATCGGCCCGGAGTGACCGGCGCCGACCGGCGGCGCGGCAATCAGGAGGGCCGCCACCAACGCAGCGATGCGTCTCATGCGTCTCCAGACCGAAGAGAGGCGCCCCCAGTCGCCACGGGGCGCGTCCTGCCCGTGGACTAGACCGGAGGAGCCTGCGTCCCGGCGTCCACGTCGCCCTTGGCCGCTGTGGCGTGCCGCTCCACTTCGTGGGCGCCGCGGACGATGGCGTCGGCGACCTCGTTGCGGACACCCCGACCCTTCCGTGCGAGGCCCCCGACGACGTGGGCGGCGGTGACCTGATACCTGCCCGACGCTTCCCGTCCGACGCGCCGCGCCGAGTCCGTCACGCGAGCGCGCAGTTCCGAGGCCGCTCGTGGCGCGAGCCACGCCGTTAGACCCGCACCGACGAGCGTGCCGGTCACGAGTCCCATCATGAAGCCGTAGCGCCGGTGTCTCTGCGTATCTGCAGTCATCTCCCCTACTTCCTTGCCCGAGTCTAGACGGGCGGCGGCGGCGCCCGCTGTTCACAACGGCACACCCGGTACAGACCCTGCCGGCATGCTGTGAGCCGCCTCAGCGCAGCTCTCCGAGCACCACCGACACCTCGTGGACGCGTCCATCGTTGGTGAGCGGGATCGCACGGTGGTCCACGGCGACGAGGTCGAGCGTGGCCTCGATCACGCCACGGCAGCGCCGTTCCGGATTCGACACGGCGATCTCGTACGTCGTGTCGAGATGGCGCCAGACGATGCGACAGGCCGGCCACGCCGTCGGTATGCAGGGATCGATGGCGAACGTGACTCCGGTTCGACGGAGGCCGAGGATGCTCTCGAGGCCGGCGCGATACATCCAGCCGGCAGATCCCGTGTACCAACTCCACCCGCCCCGGCCACGGTGCGTGGCGCCGCCATGCACGTCGCCGGCGAGCACGTACGGCTCGATCCGATAGCGGGCGACGTCGGCCGGGTGCCGGGCGTGGTTCACCGGATTGAGCATGTGGAACACTTCCGCGGCCTCGTCGCCGCTCCCGAGGCGGGCCAGTGCCATCACGACCCACGCCGCCGCGTGCGTGTACTGCCCGCCGTTCTCGCGCACGCCCGGCGGATAGCCCTTGATGTACCCGGGATCCTTCACCGACCGGTCGAACGGTGGCTGCAGGAGCGAAACGATGCGAGCGCTCCGGTTCACGAGATACGTACGCACGCTGTCCATCGCCCGCTCGGCGAACTGCGGCCGTACGGCGCCAGACAGGACCGCCCACGACTGCACGATCGAGTCGATCCGGCACTCGTCGCTCTGCGCCGAGCCGAGCGGCGTCCCGTCGTCGTAATACCCGCGGCGATACCACTCGCCGTCCCACGTCTGTTCCAGGGCTTGCGCAAGGCGCGCCGCTTCGCGACGGTAGGCGGCGCCCCGGACGCCGTCGTCCCTCCGTGCACAGATCGGCGCGAACGACGTCAACACGGCATGCAGGAAGAAACCGAGCCAGGTGCTCTCGCCCAGGCCCTCGATGCCCACGCGGTTCATCCCGTCGTTCCAGTCGCCGCTGCCGAAGAGCGGCAGGCCGTGCGATCCGACGGTGAGTCCCCGGTCGATCGCGCGCGTGCAGTGTTCGAACAGCGTGCCGGATTCACCCGACACGACGGGCCGTCCATAGGCCTCGAGCTCATCGGGGCGCAGCAGAGGACCCTCGAGATACGGGACGGGTTCGTCCAGCACGCCGGTGTCCCCGGTGGAGGCCGTGTAGTGGGCCACCACGAAGGGCAGCCAGAGCAGGTCGTCGGAACACCGCGAGCGCAGGCCCTGGCCGTCCGGCTCGTGCCACCAGTGCTGGACGTCGCCCTCCCGAAACTGTCGTCCTGCCGCCCGAAGGATGTGCGCCCGGGCGAGGTCGGGTCGCGCCAGGGACAGCGCCATGACGTCCTGCAGTTGATCGCGGAACCCGAACGCGCCGCCGGGCTGGTAGTAGCCGCCGCGGGCCCACAGGCGGCAGCTCACGTCCTGATAGAGGAGCCAGCGATTCATGAGGAGGTTGAAGGAGTCGTCCGGGGTGCGCACCTCGATGGCTCCAAGCGTTCGCTCCCAGGCTGCCTGCGCGGCCTCCAGAGCCACGATGGCCGCGTCGACCTGCCCATGCCTCGCAATCAGCGTCCGGGCCTCGTCTTCGTTCCGTCCTTCTCCGAGCAGCAGCACGACGCGATGGGAAGCGCCGGGCGCCAGCGCGACCATCGTATGGAGAGCCGCACAGGGGTCCATCCCCGCCCCGAACCGATCGTCGAGCTCCGGGACGCGCATCCCCGCCGGGGACGACAGCGATCCGTTCCGCCCGACGAACTGCGCCCTGTCGCCGGTTGCGGAGCAGAGCGGATCGCTGAGAAAGGCGAACGCCGTCCAACCGGTCGTCTCCGGATCGTAGGCGTTGCGGGCCAGCACGGCTCCGGTGCCCGGATCACGACTGGTCACGACGTGCAGCCCCTGGTCCGCGCGAGGAGGCCCCAGCACCCAGTCGTTGTAGGTCACGAGGCTGAGATGACGCGTGACCGGACCCGTGTTGACGAGGCTCAGCAGGGAGAACTTCACGGCGTCGGCGGCGTCCACGAACACATCGAGGTCGTGCCGGAGGCCGCTCCAGGCGCGCGAGAAACGCGTGACGCCGGCCGCATGCCGAATGACGAAGCGACCGCTCGCCCGATCGCGCCGGACCGGACCCGGAGTCGGTGACCAGATCTCGCCGGTGTCGTCATCGCGAATGAACCACGCCTCGGCCGTGGGATCCGTGACCGGATCGTTCGCAAACGACGTCAACCGGTGCTCGCGACTGTTCCCGGCCCACGTGTGAGCCGATCCCGAGGCGGTCACGATCGTCCCGACATCGGCGTTCGCGATGACGTTGACCCACGGCAGCGGCGTTTCCTGGTCCCCCTCGAGGACGATGACGTACGCCCTGCCGTCGTCGGCGAAGCCGCCCAGCCCGTTGGCGAGGGTCAACTCGGGAATCGGCACGGGCTCGTCGATCGACGGCACCGGCGGTTCGCCGGCCACGGACGCCGGCGCGTCGCCGTCCGGCTGGGAGGCCGGCGTCCATCCGTACGGGCGATCGAGGTGCGCACCGAGGTCGCCGCGGTCGTCGCTCACGACGGCGCGAGCCACGGATTCGAGCAGCGTACGTTCGGCGCTCGTGACGGCATCGCCGCGCAGGAGGTACGCGCCCCCCGGTCGCTGCCGCCAGTCGCGCCACGGTCCGGCGTCGAGCAGCGCGACGAGCTGCGCCTGCATGTCATCGAGGTAGCCGCCGGCTTGCTCGTTGAGGATGACCACGTCGGCCCGGAGACCCTTCAGGCGCCAGTATTCCTGGGCCTGGAGGGCCTGCCGGGCGAGCGGCAGGGCATCGACGCCGACGACGCGCACGAGCAGGATCGGCAGGTCCCCCGAGATACTGTGGCGCCACAACCCGGGCTGGCCCAGCCGGTTGTGTGCCAGCACCTCTCCGGATGCGCGAAGGGACGCATCGGCGTACAGCACGCGAGAGGCCAGCCGCTCGAACAGCAGGGCCTCGTCCACCGACGCGTCCAGGTGATGCAGGGCACTGCGCGCATGGCCGAGCGAGAGGGCAAAGGCGCGCACGGCCGCGCTGGGCTCGCGGTACTTCCGGGCCAGCGCGAGAGCGGATTCCCGGTCCTTCTCGACGCCGGTGGCAAACGACATGCGGGTGGTCGCTCCGGGCTCGAGCCTGATTCGCTGTCGAAGGCTCATGATGGGATCGAGCACCACGCCGGTCGAGCCGGACAGCGTGCGGCCGTCGAGCGCGACGGGGCTGGCGCAATCGCGTCCGCGTCCCAGGAACCGCGTCCGGTCCGTCTCCCACTCGATGGGACCCTGTGTTCTCCCCTCCAGGCTCAGGACGTGGATGGCCCAGAGCGGATCGTCTCCCGGGTCCCGCGGGCGCCGGTGACAGAGCAAGGCGGCACTCTCCGGCGCGTACTCGGTTTCGAGAAAGAGCTTGCCGAAGGCGGGATGTGCCAGGTCGGCCGCCGGCGCCGCCAGGGCGATCTCCACGTAGCTGGTCACGTCGATCTCACGCGTGCGCGGGCCCAGGTTGGTGAGGGTGATGCGCCGCACCTCCACGTCATCCTCGGTTGACACGACCACATCGAGCTGACTGATGATGCCTCCGTCATGGCGGCGCACGGTCGCCCGCTCGGGCCTGAACGTGACCAGGTAGTCGTCCGGCTCGACCGTGGTTGGCTGATAGGTGGCGGACCACACGTCACCGCTCCAGACGTCGCGCAGGTAGACGTGCGTACTGCCGGGATCGAGCGTCGCGTCGTGCCGCGCCCGCGTCACGGCCACCCCGTCACGCATCAGATGACCGCCCCCGGCGTTGGTGACGACCGAGACGAGGCGTCCGTTCGAGAGAAACTGGGCGTGCGGGAACACCGTGTGAGGCGTGCGATAGCGACGAAGGGGCGAGACAGGAGGCGTCAGCAGCTGCACGGCGTCGACGGGATGGTCCCGTCTCGCCGGCGTTCCGCGCGGCTGCCGCTCCTGCAGCAGCAGCTCGGTAGCCTGCACGCGGGAGTCCATGTGGAATCGCGACACCATGGGGGCGCCGGCGAGCACGTTGGCCAGCGCCACGAGCGTCATGCCCTGGTGATGCGCCATGTACGTGTGCACGATGACGGGCGTCGCCGTGTCGCCACCGACGCTCGGGATGCCGCGCTCGAGGTTCGGGTAGTCGACCGCATCGACGAATCCGTAATCGCCGTCGAGGCCGAGTGCCGCAAGCCTCCGCAGGTTGGCCGCACTCTGTACCGGGACCAGCATGGCGGCCAGGGCCGTCGCGTACGGAGCGACGACCAGGTCGTCGCCCAGGCCCCGTTTCAGTCCCAGGCCTGGAACGCCGAAGGCCCGGTACTGATAGTTCCCGTGCCGGTCGGTTGCGCTGTACGCCGATTCGGAGACACCCCAGGGCACGCCGCGCTCGGCCCCGTAGTCGATGTGCCGCTGAACGGCCATGCGACAGGACGAATCGAGCAGCGTACCGGGGTACGTGCGCGATACGAGCAGCGGCATCAGGTACTCGAAGAGCGTGGCGCTCCATGACAGCAGCACGGGCGCGCCGTGCACCGCCGTGGTGGAGCGCCCCAGATGGAACCAGTGCGATTCGGGGACGTCACCCTTGCTGATCGCGAGGAAGCTCGCCAGCCGGGACTCGGAGGCGAGGAGATCGTAGCAGCCTGCATCCAGGCGGCCGGGCCCCTCGGCGTCGGCGAGGCGGTAGCCAATGCGGAACAGTTGGCGACGCACGTCGTACAGACGCGTGAAGTCCATGCCGTTGAACAGCGCGCCGCAACGGGCGCCGAGGTCGCGCAGTTGGGTCACGGTCGGCTCGGGTACGCCATCGCCGGTTCCAAGACACGGCAGTCCCGCGGCCAGTGTGACCAGCGCAGCCGCAAGGTTGCCGCTGTCGACGGTGGAGACGTACCTGGGCTCGAGCGGTACGAGCGTCCTCGTGTCGTACCAGTTGAGCAGGTGCCCCTCGAACCGCTCGAGGCCCTCGACCGATGCCAGGGTGGCCTCGAGCCGCGCCACGAGCTCGTCGAGGTCGATGAAGCCCAGGTCGTGCGCGGCGACGGTGGCGAGCAGGCTCATTCCGATGTTCGTGGGCGAGGTCCGATGGTCCACCCGGAGACCGGGGACCATCCGCACGTTGTCCGGGGGCAGCGCGTGATGGTCCGCGGTCATGAACGTGTCGAAGTAGCGCCACGTCCTCAGGGCGACGGCCTGCAGGAACGCCCGATCGTCCGCCTGGAGCATCTCCCGGCGCGCCCGGACAGGCCGGCTGAGGACGAAGGCGATCGCGGGGGCTGCCGCCCAGAGGCACACGAGGGGAAGGGCCAGCGGAATCGCCCGCGGGTTGACGGCCGCGACAGCGAGCAGCGCGCAGACCGCCAGAATCGGACTCGCCATCATGCGTCGCCCGAACGCGGCCATCTGCGGAGCGCCCATGCGGCTGGCACTGGCGGCTGCCGTCTCCCATTCGAGCAGACGCTCCCGCGTCACCCCGACGCGCGTGAGCGTGACCAGGATGGCGTGCAGCATGTCGTACGCCTGGCTGGCGAGAAACGAGGCCTGCAGGGTCGCCCGCGCCGCCGACATCCGCAGATCCTCCACGGCGGCGCGCCATCTGCTGCGGCGGCCGAGCGTTCCCATCAGCATCACGATGCCGTCGGCGACCGGGAAGGCCAGGGGCGTCAGGGCTAACACGGTCCATACGCCGGGACCCGGCAGCAGCGTCCAGCCGCACACGAGCAGCGCGAGCGTGGCCGGAGCCACGAGGCTGCGCCGCAGGTTGTCGAAGATCTTCCAGCGCGAGATCAGCGGAAGGCGATTGCGGGCCCAGCCGGAAACGACGGGCACCCGGGGCAGCAGCCACCACAGGATCTGCCAGTCGCCGCGCACCCAGCGATGCTGGCGTCTGGCGTGGGCGAGGATGCTCGACGGATAGTCGTCCACGACCTCGACGTCGGTGACGAGGGCCGTGCGGGCGTACAGGCCCTCGAAGAGGTCGTGCGAGAGCAGCGTATTCTCCGGCGCGCGCCCATCGAGCGCGGCGACGAACACACCGACGTCGTACAGGCCCTTGCCCGTGAAGATGCCCTCGCCGAACAGATCCTGATAGGTGTCGGACACGGCGGTCGTGTAGGGATCCACCCCCGTGTGACCGGCGTAGATGCGGGCGAAGAGGGAACCCGCGGCGCTCGCCATCGTCACGCTGACCCGCGGCTGGAGCACGGCGTAGCCTTCCGTGACGCGACCCGCGCGCGGGTCGTACCGCGCACGGTTCAGGGGGTGGGCGATGATGCCGACCAGGGTCGCCACCGCGTTGCGTGGCAGCCGTGTATCCGTGTCGAGCGTGAGGCAATATCGGACGGCTGGCAGCAGATCCAGCGCACCCACCTGCGTCGTGAAGGTCGTCTCGCGGCTGCCCTGCAGCAACCGATTGAACTCCTCGATCTTCCCCCGCTTGCGCTCCCATCCCATCCAGGTCCGCTCGCTGGCATTCCAGCGCCGTTCGCGATGAAACAGGAAGAAGCGACCGGCGCGCCCGTGGCCGAACCGCGCGTTCAGATCCAGGACGCCGCTGCGCGCGGCCGCCAGGATCGACTGGTCGTCGCTGCACTCCGGCCGCGGCGCATCGGGGAAGTCGCCCAGGATGGCGAAGTGAACGTGAGGATCCAGGTTGCCGTGCGCGAGGACTTCCAGGTGCTCGAGCAGCGTCGTGACCGCGTCCGTGCCGGTGAGCATGGTGGGGACGATCACCATCGTGCGGGCGCTGTCCGGTATGCCGTCCGAGAAGTCCAGCCGCGGAAGGCGCCGGGGCGGAATCAGCCAGGCAACGAGTCGCTGCACGAACGCGATCGTGAGGTCCAGAGCCGGCAGCAGAAGGAGCGCGAGGGCGGCAACCGTCGTGGCTGCCGACTCGCCCGCGGCTCGCAGCCAGAACGCGGCCGCGGCAAGCAGGCCCGTCTCGGTGACGGCGATGGCCCCCAGGTAGGCGGCCGTGGGATACGTCAGCGCCAGGCGACGAAGGCGCGGAACCCATCGCGGCCGAAAGGCGGCATCGACTTCCAGCGCCGATCGGCCTGGACCGATGAGGTGATAGCCCACATGGGCAGCACGATCGCCGACCGATCCCTGCGCGGCAGACTGCCGGGCGCGCTCGACCGCCTTCAGCGCCACTCGTACCTGCGCTTCCCCGTTCGGCGCGGCGATCTCTTCCACGGCGTGGCGCTGCTGGTCGCGGCTGAGGAAATCCATCCGCGGATAGACCCCGGCCGGATCGCGGCGCAAGGCATGCTCGACGAGGCTCGTGCTCTCGACGTACTCGCGCCAGTCGATCTCCGCACACAGCCTGAGGCTGGAAATGACGTTCGCCACCGAGACCTGTGTGACCGCCTGACGTCGATGTTCGTGACGGATCGCGTCCTCGGCCGTCATCCGGCGCGCCACGAGGTGCTCGTCGATCGCAGCCCGCAACTGCGGCGCCTGTCGGCCGTACTCGCGTGTGCGCAGCAGGAGCTGCACGACGAACGCGACGTGGGCGTTCGCCGGCCACACCACCGCATGGCGGCTGTCGGCCTCCGGGAGACAGGCATCGGCCGCCATGCGTGCCTCACGCGACGCCAGGATCTCCGTGACCAGGCGCCGCAGGTTCTCGACGAGCGCCAGCGTCAACATGCTGGGCCACGCCCAGAGCTCGCCGAGCGTCATCGGCGCGACCCGCTGAAAGGTCCCGATGAACGTCGCGAGCCCCTCCGGATCGAAGCGACCGTCGCTGTGGCGCACCAGTTCGACCGCCATGGCGTACACCCGGGCCTGGCCCACGTGCTCGCGAGGTGCGAGTGCCGGCAGCCGGCGGTAGTACGTCCGGGGCAGGTTGCGCCGCACGTCGTCGGCCTGGGATGCCACGAGATGGAAGTTGTCGAGCAGCCACTCCGACGCTGCCGTCACGAACCGTCCCGACCGGACGTCCACGGCGAGCGTGGCGTAGGCCTCCCGGAGGATGCGGACGTTGGCCTCGAAGCGCGGGAGGATGTTCCCCGCGCGCGCGCGCGGATCGATCGTGAGGCGGGCAGCGAGCGTCAGCGCGCGATCGTCGAGGCGCTGTGCGCCGAGGAGCTCCTCACGGAACGGCCCGTCAGGCTCGACGACGGGTGGCGGTCGACTGCTGGGCATGCCCTTCACCGACGTGCGTTCGTGAGGGGGTCGCCGGAGCGGCGGCAGGGCTCAGGAACACGTGGGTGCCCGGTGTCACGCACCGGCATCCGTCCGGTGGAGGGTGTATACTGCAAGAGCATTCCGTTTCTGCCTTCCTGAGTCACCGCGAGGCGTCGGCGTCGCGGCCGTCTACCCCTCATCGAAGCTCCAACGTTGTGTGTCGCGCCAGGGCACCGTCGCGTGACGGCACCCGACCGGCCGCGACCCCCGTACGGAAAGGCAGGCCTTCGATGTCCAGCAAACTGTCGACATCCTCCATTGGCGCGGCGTGGACCTTCATGCTCGTCGCGACGCTGTGGAGCGTCTCGGCGACGATGCCGGCAGGCGCCCTCGTGGCACTGACCGTGACCGGGCTGGCGTCGATGTGGATCGTGCTGGCGCTGGCGAGACGTCCGGAGCCGACGCCGGCCGAAGTGCTCCGCGCAGTCGACCAGGGCAGGACGGCATGACCGCCGCGCCGCTGCTCGTGAAGGCGGCCGGCATCCTCGACGTGTCACGGTCGCCGAAGGCCGTGGGCTGGGCGAGGGTTGCCGGGTATCTCTCGGATATCGGACTCGTGCTCCTCATGGTGCTCGCGCTGCCGGCACTGCTCGCCGTCGGGCTGGCGTTGGTCGAGCGGCTCGCGCAGGCGGTCATCGCGATAACCGGATGGGGGACCTAGACGCCATGGCATCGACACAAGACGCCGCGGCCGTCAACTGCCCGCTGTGCCAGACCGAGGTGCCAGGGGCGATGGGAGCGGCTCTGGCGAGCGGCGGCCACTGGCGGTGCCCCCGATGCCAGCAGAACTGGAGCGCGCGCCGTCTGCACACCGTGACAACCTATGCCGACTGGTGCAGGGCGAGGACCGCCGCGACGATCGCCCGTGCGGACGCCGCGGGACGCGCGGCGTGACCTCGGGGGCGGCGCGGGCCGTGCGGGTCCCGTCCGCAACGTTGCGCCCATCCTCAACCGGAAGCGCGACTGCCAGCACGGCCCGAAGTCTCTTCGACGGCGTGCTCACCCTGCTGGTCGTGCTGGCGCTGCCGATCGTCTTCGTCCTGGGCGCCCCACTGGTCTTCCTGGCGTGGCTGGTCGTCGTGACGGCGCAACGCATCGGGGCGCACGAGTGAGAGCAGGCGCTCGGGGGCCTGCTTCTGGCGACCGGACGCCGCCCGGCCGGACGCCAGGGGCACCTGGAGGCCGGGCATCGGCGCCGCCGTGAAGAGACGCCGGCACGGCGCGGCAATCCAGCGCGCCCAGCGATTCGCGCGACTCACACGCGCGCTGTCGGTGGCGATGCCGGTGTTGGCGTACATCTGCCGGTAGAGCTTCGAGATCAGCGTGAAGGCCAGACGTCCTCGCAGCGACTGTACGCAGCTCGAGCGCCTCCAGACGCGTCCCAGATCGTAGAACCGGTCCCACACCCCCTGCGTCCGCGCACGGATCTCGTCCGCCGACATCGTGGGATGAGGGCTGTACATCTTCGGCCGGAGCGCGTGAGGGATGAGCCAGTAGCGGCTGACCGGGACACCCGCGATCGGGGCCGCGTTCGCCACGGCCTTCTCCCAGTTGGCGAAGTCGATCGTGCCGGGAAACGGCGTCAGCATCACGAACTGGGCGAAGGCGAGCCCGGCACGCTCGGCCACGTCCATCGTGGCGTCGAAGGTGGACGGCCGGTCGCTCGGCAGCCCGAAGATGAACGATCCCAGCACGTGGACGCCGTGCTCCTGGAAGCGGCGCAGGCGTGCGACGAGCGCCTCACCCACGTCGTTGAAGCCCTTGTAGACGTCCTTCAGGCCCGCGGGCGTCACCGCCTCGATCCCCACGAGCGCGCCCCTGACGCGGGCCCGGCGCATCGCGTCCAGAAACGCCGGGTCCTCGGCCGCTTCCATGGTGATCTGGGTGTAGAAGACCATGTCGGGCGGAAGCTGTGCGAGCCGATCGAGCAGGGCGAACCGCTCCTCCCGCATCTCGACCAGCCGATGGTAGCGGCTCTTGTCGACAAGGCGCGACGCCATCCGCAGGTCGTCGAGCGTCACCGGATAGAAGTTGTCGTCGGCCAGCGTGATGAAACGGTAGCCGCGCCGCCGCAGTTCCACGATCTCCCGCACCACGACGTCCGCCCCGCGCTGCCGCGGCCGCTGGCCATCGGTCCGCCAGACCGAGCAGAACGAGCAGTGCTTCGGACAGCCCCGGACGGTCTGTACCGACCCCATCATGTAGCTTCTGGCCGGCAGCAGGTCCCAGCGAGCCGCCACGAACGCCTCGGCATCGACACGCCCGCCGTCGTACACCGGCGCGAGCCGACCGTCGGCGCAGTCGTCGAGCACGGCGGCCCACACGCGATCGCCGTCGCCCTTGACGACGGCGTGGGCGCCGCCCAGCCCGTGTGCCTCGTCCGGGAACAGCGTGGCGTGGATGCCGCCGAAGACGACGGTGGCGCCGCGCGCGCGGGCCCACGTCCCGATCGCGTAGCCGCGCAGGGCATTGCTCGTGTGGATACCGATGCCGACGACATCGCCCGGCTCGACCGTCCGTTCATCCAGGCGAGCGAGGGTCTCGTCGGTGAGCCGGGGAGTTCCGTGGCGAGCGGGCGTCGCTGCGGCCAGCACGAACAGCCACCTGGGCGTGATGATGCCCACACCGAAGGACAGATCGCTCGGATTGACGAGATGGACGGTCATCGTGGGCGCGCTCCGCTAGGACCCCTGGCAGGTCACCGGTGCCGCCAGTACGCGGCAGTGTAGTAATCGCCCGGCGGGACTGGCTGTGCAAGAGTGAACAGCGGCACGGCCCTGGTCTCGGCCATGCTGCGTCGGATGAACCTCGCCCACCAGCCCCAGGCAGACTCCAGTCCGTGTTCGCCAGCTCTCGACCCGCCCGCCCAGGCCTCGGCCCGTGCACTCCCCGAGGCGTGTGGCGCGACGCCCGGCGAGCCTGGATGCACGCTCCGAGTCAAGCCGGATCGGCGGCGCTCCGTCAAGTGGGTAGCGGCCGCTGCTGAACGCCGGCGCCGGTGATGGACGGATGCCTCTCCTGCCTTCCCTCGCAGGCCTGGCAACGCACCGCGAACGGCACTGCACGCAGATGGACACCGGACATCGCGGTCATCGACACGATCGCCTACGGGGGACGCGAGGCCCGGTGCTCGGCGAGCCACCGGTCGCTCATGGGACCGAGCGCGGCGGCCTGGTCGTTCCCGCGTGTGCGAAGCCTGACCAGGAACCGGACCACGATCAGGGCGGCGAGTAGTCCGATGACGATCCACATCCGCTGACGCACCCCAGGCAGCGTGACACGAGGAGCGTCACGTCTCTCGAGCGACGACTGCACCGTCGTCTACAGAAAGGTGGCACCTCACGACACGGCCGTTCACGGGCAGAGGACCTCCAGCCCAGGTGCCCGGTCACGCTTCCCAGGGCGCGGGGCGGACGCTGACGCGGGCGCACTGCTCCAGGCCCCCACCATCATGCATGGGGCGGGGCCGTTCCTGATGTTCTCCATTGCACAGGGGCATTCGATCCGGGCCCGGCCGACATCCCAGAGATGCCGGCGATGCGGACCGAAGCGGGTCTGCGTCTGCGGTTGGGGTGTGCGGCCGGTCCGGGAGGTGCCGTGTGCAGTATTGGACATCGTGGTCTGGACCCCGGGGGTACACATGTACTCGCGAGGAGTGGCCTGGCACACGAACGGCGATGACCGTGCGCCCCGGCCCTCGGATGGAGCTGGCATGGGAGACAAGAGTCAGAAGGACAAGGACAAGAGCCGGAAACAGAAGGCCGCGAAGGCGGAGAAGGACGATCGGGCCCAGAAGCACAAGCAGGACAAGGCACCGAGCCTGGGCTCGACGACAGCGTGATGCGTCACGCGGCAACCGCCGTTGCGGTCCCGCGTGCTCGCTTCCTGGCTGCGCCCTGGACGCTCAGGAACTCGCCGACGTTGTCCATCGTGAGCAAGCCAATGAGGTTTCCGCGGCGGAGCACCGGCATCGTACGGCACTGACGGTCCTGCAGGCGCTGAAGCGCCATGTCGATCATGTCGGCGGCATCGGCGACCTGAAAATCGCGGCGCATGACCTCCGATACCAGCGGCGGCTGGTCCGGACGCGCGAGCGCCGACAGGAGATCGGCGCGGGTCAGGATGCCCGCAACCTTCGGACCGTCCATGACAGGAAAATCCTGCTGGGAACCAGACAGCAGCAGCTCCACTGCGCGTGCGAGCGGGTCCTGCAGGGACAGCGTCCGAAAGTTCGTGATCATCGCCCGCTCGAGCGGGATGCCGCCGAGGGCCGCCTTCATCTGCGCCATCGTCGCTTCCTGGCCGGCGCCGATCCACACGAACAGGGCGATGAAGATCAGAAACGGGTTGCCGAACAGCCCGATCAACCCGAACAGCAATGCCATCCCCTGGCCGACGTTGGCGGCCACCTGCGTCGCGTTCGCGTAGTCCATGCGAATCGCCATCAGCGCCCGCAGCACCCGACCGCCGTCCATCGGAAAGGCTGGCAGCATGTTGAACGCGGCCAGGAGGACGTTGACCATCATGAGGCGCTCGAGGAACGAGCCGCTCGTCAACGAGAGCGTCGCAACCGGTGTCATCGTGTCGAAACCTCGCAGAATCACGAACAGTCCCGCCGCGAGACAGACGTTGACCGCAGGCCCCGCCAGCGCCACCCACAGCTCCTGGCGCGGGTCGTCCGGCATCCGTTCCAGGCGAGCGAGGCCGCCAATGGGGAGCAGCGTGATGTCGCGCGTCCTGATCCCGAATCGCCGGGCCGTCACCGCATGGCCGAACTCATGGAGGACCACACAGGCGAACAATGCCAGGACGAATCCAACGCCGGCCACCGCCGACGTCACGCTGCGGTCCGGCTGCCAGTGGATGAAGGCCACCCACGCGATCAGTATCAGGAAGGTCGCGTGGACGTAGACGTCGATGCCGGCGATTCTGCCGATTCTGATCGACCAACTCATGACGTCCGCCATCCCAGCTCAGCCATCGAGAACCTCCGCGCCGCCGCGGGGAGGCAGTCCGCCTGCCCACGTCGCGCGCCATGTGCCCATGTTCGCGCGTCGCGGTAGCTCGTCGATGTTCACTAGCGCACACGCCAGACACCCGGAGTGACTGGCGCGCCCTGGCGCCCTGCCAGACCGCTCGAGCCCGGTGGCCGTGGGCGTGTGCAGAAGGGTACAGACGATTCCGGCCGCGTCCGGCATCCTGCCCTGCGAGGAGCCGAGCCCATGACCACCACCCGACGCGCCCACCTGGTGCGCGCGCTGCACGAGTACAGACGAGCGATTCAGGGCGACGTCCGGAATCGCATCCGCGACGGGAGGTCGGACCGACTCACGGACGTCGGCGACGAGCTCGAGCGCTCCGACGCCGACCTGCAGGGAGACATCGGGCTCGCCCTGCTCCAGATGAGAGCCGACACCTTGAGCCGCATCGACGCGGCCCTTGGTCGGCTCGATGCCGGCGACTACGGAATCTGCGTGGAATGCACACGCGAGATCGCCGAGCGCCGGTTGCGGGCCCTGCCGTTCGCGGTGCGCTGCCAACCCTGTGAAGGCAGGCGCGAGGCATCGCACGGTCGCGCCCCGCGAGTCGACAGCCTGTCGCTCTTCGAGGAGGTGCCCGGTGCCCCGGTGACGTCCGGCGCGTGACCGCCCCCGGTACATGTCGCGCCGGCCCGGACCTGGTCGTCGGCCAACCGCACGGGAGCGCGTCAGTCGTGCAGGACGACGCTCAGGAGCGAGCCGTTGATCGTTATCGGCTGCCCACCGTCGTAGTCGATGAAACCCAGCTTCTTGAACTTGTTCAGGAAGAAGTTCACGCGCGAGCGCGTGGTGCCCACCATCTCGGCCAGCGTCTCCTGCGAAATCGCCGGCACGGCGCGGATCGGCGAGTCCTGCGTCCCGTAGCGAGCCAGCAGCAACAGCGCCCGCGCCAGACGCTTCTCGCTGGAGTTGAAGAGCTGGTCGATCAGGTCCTCTTCGATGCGGATGTTCCGCGTCAGCATGTGGCTGATGAACCGGTCCGACATCGTGTGCTGCTGGTGCAGGAGCTCGCCCATCTGTTTCTTGCGGATGAGCAGGATCGAGCTCGGCGTGACGGCCGTGGCGCTGCCCATGCGGAGCGGCTGACCCGCCAGGCATCCCTCTCCGAAGAAGTCCCCGGGGCCCAGCATGGCCACCACGGCCTCCCTGCCGCCCTTCGACAGCACCGACAGCTTCACGCCGCCGGACTGGATGTACATGACGTGATCGGAGACGTCGCCCTGGCTGAAGATCGCCTCGCCTCGACGAAAGGGGACGACGGTCCTGGCGATGCCGGCCGACTCGAGAAACCCCTGCACACTGAATTCCACCGCCGTCGGCGCGACCGCGGCGGCCTTGCGTCGCTTCATGGGGTCGATGATGACATGGACGGTCTGGAGGCTCCTGTGCACAACAGCACAGCGGGGCGTCCGGTCCGGCTGGCTGGTCGCGGACCGCGGATGGGCACTTTTGCACAGTGCACACGCCACGAAGTCGCTACATCGGCTCGGCACCTCACCGTCTGACAGGCGCCTCGGCAGCGGCCTCTCCCCTCAGTACATCCCGCCCATGCCCCCGCCGGGGCCGCCATCGGGCCCGCCGGCGGCCGGCTGGTCCTCGCGAATCTCGGCAACGAGGGCCTCGGTCGTGAGCAGGAGCGAGGCGATCGACGCGGCGTTCTGCAGGGCGCTGCGAACCACTTTCGCCGGATCGATGACGCCGGCCTTCACCAGGTCCTCGTACGTCTCGGTCGCCGCGTTGAAGCCCTCGTCCTGCTTCATCGCCTTGACCTTCGCGACCACGATCGCCCCCTCGGCGCCGGCATTACTCGCGATATGCCGCATCGGCTCCTCGATCGCCCGCCGGACGATGCGCAGGCCGACCAGCTCGTCGCCGGTCAACGAGAGGCCGTCGAGCGCCGCGCCCGCACGCAGCAGCGCCACGCCGCCGCCGGCCACGATGCCCTCCTCGACGGCCGCCTTGGTCGCGTGCATGGCGTCCTCGACACGAGCCTTCTTCTCCTTCATCTCGGTCTCGGTCGCCGCGCCGACCTTGATCACGGCCACGCCGCCCACGAGCTTCGCCAGCCGCTCCTGCAGCTTCTCCCGGTCGTAGTCCGAGGTCGTGTCCTCCACCTGCGCACGGAGCTGTTTGACGCGCCCCTCGATCGCCGCGGAGGTGCCGGCGCCCTCGATGATGGTCGTGGTGTCCTTGTCGATCGTGACCTTCTTGGCCCTGCCCAGATCCTCGAGCGTCAGGCTCTCCAGCTTGATGCCGAGGTCCTCGGTGATCGCACGGCCGCCGGTGAGGACGGCGACGTCTTCCAGGGTCGCCTTGCGGCGATCGCCGAAGCCGGGCGCCTTCACGGCCGCCACGTGCAAGGTCCCCCGGAGCTTGTTGACGACGAGCGTGGCCAGGGCCTCGCCCTCGACGTCCTCGGCAACGATGAGCAGCGGCTGGGACAGCCGGGCCACCTGTTCGAGCACGGGCAGCAGGTCCTTCATCGACGAGATCTTCTTCTCGTGGATGAGGATCACCGGGTTCTCGAGGACCACCTCCATGCGCTCGGGGTCGGTCACGAAGTAGGCCGAGAGATACCCGCGGTCGAACTGCATGCCCTCGACGACGTCGAGCGAGGTCTCGAGCGTCTTGGCCTCCTCGACCGTGATGACGCCGTCCTTGCCGACCTTCTCCATGGCCTCGGCGATGATCGTGCCGATTGCCTGGTCGCCGTTCGCCGAGATCATGCCCACCTGCGCGACCATGTTGCCCGACACCGGCCTGGCCATCTTCTTGATCTCGTCCACGATGACCGTCACGGCCTTGTCGATGCCCCGCTTCAGCTCCATCGGGTTCGCGCCCGCCACCACGTTGCGCGCGCCTTCGCGATAGATCGCCTGTGCCAGCACGGTCGCGGTCGTCGTGCCATCGCCGGCGGTGTCCGACGTCTTGCTCGCCACCTCGCGCACCATCTGTGCGCCCATGTTCTCGAGGGGATCCGCGAGGTCGATCTCCTTGGCCACCGTCACGCCGTCCTTGGTGATGGTGGCGGATCCGAACTTCCTGTCGAGGATGACGTTGCGGCCTCTGGGCCCGAGTGTCACCTTGACGGCGTTCGCCAGTTGATTGATGCCGCGCAGGATGGCCTGCCTGGACTGCTCGCCGTAGACGATCTGCTTTGCCATGTATGCCAGCCCTACTTGCTGTCGAGAATCGCGAGCACTTCGTCCTCGCGGAGAATGAGGTACTCCGTGCCGTCGATCTTGATGTCCTGGCCGGTGTACTTCCCGAACAGGATCGTGTCGCCGTCCTTCACGTCGGGCGGCTGGCGGCTGCCGTCGTCGCGGACCTTGCCCTGGCCGATGGCGAACACCTTGCCTCGTTGCGGCCTTTCTTTCGCGGAATCGGGCACGATGATGCCGCCGATGGTCTGCTCGCCCTCTTCGAGGCGCTGAACGATGAGACGATCGTGAAGTGGCCTGACGTTCATAGGACTCCCAGGGTGGGTCGGGGACGGGTGCCCGATGGCAGCCCCCGTGGCTGGTGTCGACCGGATTGATCGACGAAACCGCAGCCAGCGTACGCGAGTGGCC
>Ga0299906_10001043_pt1 | contig 24180 bp, 28 predicted proteins | sample RVTome_14_FD_200259 | JGI IMG/M metagenome (GOLD analysis project Ga0299906, IMG submission 200259) | Soil microbial communities from uranium-contaminated site in the Upper Colorado River Basin, Wyoming, United States - RVT145D125 (version 2) ...
TGCTGCCGTTCATCGGCACCGCGGCGGTCGCGTACCTCCCCGGCGCCGAGGGCCGCATCACCGGCCTGTCGAAGCTCGCTCGCCTGATCGAGGTGCTATCGCGCCGGCTGCAGGTGCAGGAACGGCTGGTGCGTGAGGCGGGCGAGGCGCTCGAACGCGCCCTGGCGCCGCGCGGCTCGTTCGTGGTGATCGAGGCCGAGCATCTGTGCATGAGCGTGCGCGGCGCGCACAAGCCGGGGTCGGTTACCGTGACCACGGACGCGCGCGGTGTCTTCGCCGACGACGCGGCGGCGCGCGCGGAGCTGCTCGCGCTGGCGCGCGGTGCGTAAGGCGATGCGCGACATCGTGTGGCCCGGCGGCGCGCTCCGCCTGAGCGAACGGACGCACATCATGGGGGTCGTCAACGTCACGCCCGACTCGTTCTCGGACGGCGGCATGTTCCTCGACCCCGCCGACGCGATTGAGCACGGCATCCGGTTGGCCGAGGAAGGCGCCGACGCCCTGGACGTGGGCGGCGAGTCGACCAGGCCGGGAGCGGATCCCGTCGGCGCCGACGACGAGATCGCGCGCGCGGTGCCGGTGATCGAGGGGCTGGCCAAGAGCGTCGAGGTGCCGATCAGCATCGACACGACGAAGTCGGCGGTCGCGCGCGCGGCGCTGGATGCGGGCGCGAGCATCATCAACGACGTATCCGCCGGCCGCCTCGACCCATCGATCCTCACGCTGGCCGCCGAGCGGGATGTGCCGGTGATCCTGATGCACATGCTGGGCGAACCGCGCACGATGCAGCGGGACCCCATCTACGACGACGTGGTCGAGGACGTTCGTGCCTTCCTGGTCTCGCGCGCGCAAGCGGCGGCCGACGCGGGCGTGGACCCCGGGCGCATCGTGATCGATCCCGGCATCGGGTTCGGCAAGACGCCGCAGCACAACCTGACCCTGCTCAAACGGTTGCGGGACCTGACCCATCCGGGCTACCCCGTACTACTCGGGGCGTCCCGGAAGAGCTTCATCGGCCTGACCCTCGACCTCCCCGTCGAGGAGCGCCTCGAGGGAACCCTGGCCACCACCGCGGTCGGGATCCTCAACGGTGCTTCGATGGTGCGGGTCCATGATGTGCGTGCAAATCTGCGAGCAGCGCGTATCGTGGATGCCGTAGTCCGTGCTGGAGACCGGTGATGGATGGATCGGATCTGATCGAGGTTCGCGGCCTGAAGCTGCGTGGCCGCATCGGCGTCACCGCCGATGAGCGTATGCACGAGCAGCCGCTCATCTTGAGTCTGGCTGCTCGGTTGGACACGCGCGCGGCCTCGACCACCGACGATCTCTCCGCCACGCTGGACTACGAGGATCTGATCCGCCAGATCTCCAAGATCGTCGCCGGCGAGGAGTATGGGCTCATCGAGACCCTCGCCGACCGCATCGCGCGGCACATCCTCGAGCAGCATGTGTACGTCGAGGACGTATGGGTGCGGGTCGCCAAGCCGGCGGCGCTGGTCTCCGAAGAGGTCGAGGAGGTTGCGGTCGAGATCACTCGCTCGCGCGGGGATCTCGGCGGCTCGCATCAGTGACGCGCGCGTATATCGGGCTCGGGGCGAACCTCGGCGATCGGCTGCACGTGATCAACCAAGCGATCGAGGCGCTCGACTGGGGTGACACCCGCGTGGTGTCGCGTTCCAGCGTCTACGAGACGGATCCGGTCGGCGGCCCGAGCGATCAGCCGCCGTTCCTGAACATGGTGATCGCCGTCGAGACCGATCTGGAACCGCGCGGTCTTTTCGAACGCTGCCTCGCCGTCGAAGCCGCGCTCGGAAGAGATCGCTGGCTCGAGCAGCGCTGGGGTCCGCGCGCGATCGACCTCGATATCCTCGTGTTCGGGGATCAGGTCATCGACGAGCCCGATCTGCTGATCCCGCACCCGCGGATGCACGAGCGCGCGTTTGTCCTCGTTCCCCTCGCCGAGATCGCGCCGGATCTCGTGGTCCCCGGCCGCGGGACACCTCCAGCGCTGCTGGACGCATCGGGACGCGCGGGCGGCGTGCTTCTCTTCGAGGATCGCTTCTAGCGACCAGGATCACCGACAGGATCGTTCAGCATGAGGTCGGGTTCGATGCCCGCGCGATCTCCTTCGCCGTGACCCGCTACCAGATCAGGGTCACGTCTCGTCGCGCGCGCGCGAACTCGGTGATGCGCGCGTCTTTCGTCACGAGGGGGATCCCACGCTCCTTCGCTGTGGCGTAGATCAGCGAGTCGGCGGGGTCGCCGTGGAATCCCTCGTCCGGGAGCATCCCGGCGATCAAGGCCATCCGGCTCGTTGGCGCGACGGCTTCAACGTCGTGGCCCTCGAAAACGCCCTCGAACCACCGATACGGGTCAACGGTCAGCGAGATGCGTCCCTTCGCCAAGAGGCGCCCAACCTCCCAGCACGTGATCGTGCTGATGAACAAGGTGGACGCAGATGCGATCGCCCGAGAAGCCGGGCGGGACACGCGGTCGGCGCCCCCGAGCCACCACAGGAGAGCATGGGTGTCGAGGAGGATGCTCATGCTCCCTCGGCGTCCCAGACCTCTCCGGTCGACATGTAGTCCTCCTCCTCGTCGGACAGCAGGATCACGGTGCCGATCATGGTCGCGGGTGGGGCTGTCTCATCGATGGGCACGACCCGCGCGACGGGACGTCCCCGCTTGGTGATCAGGTAGGTCGCCTTCGTTTCTGCGACATGGTCGAGCAGCGCAAGACATCGCTGCTTGAACTCGCTTGCCTTGATCGCCTCATCCGGCATGACTCCATGGTAGGGGCTACATGGACATCTGTCCATGGACGTGTGTCTAGATAGCGACGATCGCGACGTTTCCCCTGGCAGCCGACGCCCGCGCCGCATCGCGGGGCGAGCCCTCACTCAGCGTCGGGTATCATGGGTGGTCCGAACGGTACCCGCCGTGGACCGGAACGGAGGAGACAGACAACTGTGATCGATACCGGCCGCCCCCTCGGGGCGACGCCTCTCCCCCAACCGCCCTTCGATGTCGTCATGCTCGGAAACGGTCGCGTGGGGGGCTCGCTCGCGAAGGCGCTCACCGATACCGGGAGCCGCGTGCTCGCGCTGCTCGGCCGCGATGACGATCCCTCTCCGATCGCGCGCGCGAGCCTGGTCGTCATCGCGGTTCCCGACGATGCGCTCGACGAGGCCGCCGGTTTGGTCGCTCGCCTCGGGCGGCCCGGCACGGTCGTTGCGCACACCTGCGGCATGGCCGCGCTCGAGCCTTTGGCCGAGTGCGGGCCCCTGGTCGCCGCGATCCATCCGGCTATCCCCGTCGCGACGACCGAGACCTCATTCGCGGGTGCGCCCTTCGGCGTCACCTGCGCCCCGGGGCTCGAGGTCTGGTGTGAAGCACTTGTCGCGAGCATCGGGGGCACGGCATTCCCGGTCCCCGCCGAGCAGCGCGTCTCCTACCACGCCGCGCTTGCGATCGCGTCTAACTTCACGGTGGCGCTCGTCGGCGATGCAGCCGAGCTGACGGGCTCGTTCGAGCTGCTCGTCCCGCTGATGCGCGCGACCGTCGAGAACATCGCTCGTCTGGGACCCGAAGCGGCGTTGACCGGGCCGATCGCGCGTGGCGACGTGGGCACCGTGCGCGCACATCTCGCAGCGTTGCCGCCGCACCTGGTCGAGCCGTACGTGGTGATGGCGCGCCGGACGCTCGCGCACACGACCCTCAGCCGCGAGCAGCGCGCCGTGATCGAAGCGGTGCTCGGGGAGGCGCTCCGATGAGGCTTCTCGAGACGATCGGTGAGGCGCGTGCGCTGCTCGACAAGGAGCGAGCCAGCGGGCGAGGGATCGGGTTCGTGCCAACGATGGGTTACCTGCACGAGGGACACGCCAGCCTGATCCGCCGGGCGCGCGCCGACGATGATGTCGTCGTCGCGAGCATCTTCGTCAACCCGCTGCAGTTCGGGCCGGCCGAAGATCTGGCGGCCTATCCACGCGACCTGGACCGCGATCTCGATCTTTGCGAGCGCGAGGGTGTGGATGCCGTCTTCCACCCCGCGGCGCAGGAGATGTATCCCGAGCCGAACCCCTTCACGATCACGGTGGGCGAGATCGGGACCAAGCTCTGCGGCGCGACCAGGCCCGGCCACTTCGACGGTGTCGCCACCGTGGTCGCCAAGCTCTGGAACATCGTCGGGCCGTGCCGCTCGTACTTCGGCGAGAAGGACTACCAACAGCTCGTCATCCTGCGGCGGCTCGCGCGCGCCTTCGACGTCCCCATCGAGGTGATCGGCTGCCCGATCGTGCGCGAACCCGATGGGATCGCGTTGTCCAGCAGGAACATCTACCTCGACGGCGAAGAACGCCGGGCGGCGCTGGTGCTCAAGGTCGCGCTCGACGAGGCGGCACGGCGCGCCGAGGAGGGCGAACGTGACGGGGTCAGGCTCGCCGAGGGGATGGCGGCACGGATATCCTCTGAGCCGCTCGCCGGGTTGGATTACGCGGCCTGCGTGGATCCCGAGACGCTCGGGGACCTTCAGCTGCTCGGGGAGGGAGCGTTGCTGGCTGTAGCCGCATGGGTCGGCAAGGCACGACTGATCGACAACGTGACGGTGGAGACGGTGACCCGGTGACGGGCATCGATCGGAGGAAGCCATGCTGCGAACGATGATGAAGTCCAAGATCCACCGGGCGACCGTGACCGAGGCGAACGTCGACTACGTCGGCTCGATCACGTTGGATCCCGACCTGATGAAGGCGGCCGACATCCTGCCCAACGAGCAGGTGCAGATCGCCGATGTCACCAACGGCGCCCGCCTGATCACCTACGCGATCCCCGGCGAGCCGGGGTCGGGCGACTGCTGCATCAACGGCGCGGCCGCGCGCCTGGTGAGGGAAGGCGACACGGTCCTGATCATCTCGTACGCGCAGATGACCGAGGAAGAGTCCAGGCGACACTCGCCCACCGTCGTGTTCGTCGAGGGGCGCAACCGCATCGCCGAGATCAGGGCAGAGCAGGCATACAGCGTAGGCGTCTAGTGGACGAGAGCTCCTTACGCGAGCTCGTCCGACGCGCACTCGACGAGGACGCGGCCGGCGACGACATCACCACGCTCGCGACCGTTCCTGAGCACCTGCGCGGCCGCGCGCGCCTGCTCGCCAACCAGGACGCCGTGATCGCAGGGCTGGACGCGTTCGTCGCTTGCTTCCGTGCGCTCGACCCCGGCGTCGAGATCAAGGAACGACGCGCCGACGGGGAGCGTGTGCGCGCCGGCGATGAGGTCGCCGTGCTCGAGGGGCCGTTGCGCCCGATCTTGACGGCGGAGCGCACCGCGTTGAACCTGGTACAGCGGCTCAGCGGCGTCGCCACCCTGGCGCGCGCGTTCGTCGAGGCGGCGGCCGGTGTGCAGATCCGCGACACGCGCAAGACCACACCGGGCCTGCGAACGCTCGAAAAGGAAGCTGTGGTCGCCGGCGGCGCCACCAACCATCGTCGTGACCTCGCGGCCGCGGTGTTGATCAAGGACAACCACATCGTCGCAGCCGGTGGGATCACCACGGCGGTCGCGCGCGCGCGCGCGGCGCAACCGGACCGCTGGGTCGAGGTCGAATGCGAGACGATCGAGGGGGTGCGCGAGGCCCTGGACGCCGGCGCCGACGAGATCCTGCTCGACAACATGGATCCCCCCGCCCTCGCCGACGCCGTGAAAGTGATCGCCGGCCGCGCGCGCACCGAAGCCTCCGGGGGCGTGACGCTGGACACGGTTGCGGCGATCGCCGCCACGGGCGTGGACGTGATCAGCGTGGGCGCGCTGACCCACTCCGCGCCCGCGGTAGATGTGAGCCTGACGGTCGAGGTCCTGTAACGATGCTGCTCGCCGTCGATGTGGGCAACACACAGACGCTGGTCGGGATGTTCGAGCGCGAGGAGCTGATGCAACATTGGCGGCTGGCGACCGAAGCCCCACGGACCGCGGACGAGTGGGCGCTGATCTTCCAGGGCTTGCTCATGCAGGTGGGGTTGTCGTTCTCGCGCAACGTCACCGGCGTGATCATCTCCAGCGTGGTCCCGCGTGTGACACAGAACCTCCGCGAGATGACAGAGCGCTACTTCCACTATCCGCCGCTGGTCGTCGAGCCCGGGATCAAGACGGGGATGCCGATCAACATCGACAACCCCAAGGAGGTTGGGGCAGACCGGATCGTCAACGCGATCGCCGGCCACGCCAAGTACGGCGGGCCGTGCATCGTGGTGGATTTCGGAACCTCGACGAACTTCGACGCCGTGAGCGCCAACGGCGAGTACCTGGGCGGCGCGATCGCACCCGGCGTCGAGATCTCGACCAACGCGCTGGTGTCCCGGGGTGCGCAGCTACGGCGGATCGAGTTCGTGCCGCCCCGATCGGTGATCGGCAAGAACACGGTTGAGGCGATCCAATCCGGCGTGCTGTTCGGCTTCGCCGGGCAGGTGGACGCGATCGTCGACCGCATGCGCGCAGAGCTGGGAGGGGCGGCGACGACCATCGCCACCGGCGGTCTCGCCCCGGTGATCATGCCCCACACCCGAACTCTCGATCATCACGAGCCGTGGTTGACGCTCGAAGGGCTGCTGATCATCTACGAGCTCAACGCCGGGAACCCCGGCTGATCCTGGGGTACGCTCGCGCGCGATGAGCCGTTTCGACGACCTCGAGCAACAGCGTCTTGCGAAGATCGAGGCGCTGCGCGCGCGCGGCGTCGATCCATACCCGGTCCGTTTCGACCGTACCCACACGGCCGCCGAGCTGCACGAGGCCTACGACGGGATCGACGCGGGCGCCGTGACCGGCGAGCGTGCGTCTGTGGCGGGGCGGCTGATGCTGCTGCGCGACTCGGGCAAGCTCGCGTTCGGGATGCTGCGCGACGGGTCCGGCGAGATCCAGTTGTTCTGCGCGCGCGACGTGCTCGACGATGGACAGCTCGACGAGTTCAAGGCGCTCGATCTTGGCGACTGGGTTGGCGCGGAGGGCGAGGTCATCAAGACCAAGCGCGGCGAGCTGAGCGTCCGGGTGGATCGCTTCGAGCTGCTCGCCAAAGCGATCAGGCCGTTGCCCGAGAAGTGGCACGGCCTCCGCGACGTCGAGCAGCGGTTCCGCCTTCGCTACGTGGACCTGCTCGTGAACCCCGAGGCGCGCCGGATCGCCGAACTGCGCTGCCGCGTCGTCGAGCGCATCCGCACGTTCATGACCGGCCGCGGGTTCCTGGAAGTCGAGACGCCGATGTTGCAGCCTCAACCCGGCGGTGCGCTTGCGCGGCCGTTCGTGACGCACATGAACGCGCTGGATGTCGACCTGTATCTGCGGATCGCGCCCGAGTTGTACCTTAAGCGCCTGATCGTCGCCGGGTTCGAACGCGTCTTCGAGGTCAACCGCAACTTTCGCAACGAGGGGCTCAGCCCGCGGCACAACCCCGAGTTCACCATGCTGGAGGCGTACCAGGCATACGGCGACTACTACACGATGATGGAACTGCTCGAAACGATGATCCCGACGGTGACGGGAGATGTGCTCGGGACGACCGAGGTCTCCTACCAGGGCGGGCAGCTCAACCTCGCCGGACCCTACCCCAGGCTGCGGATGATCGACCTGGTTTCAGACGCGGTGGGCGAGCCGCTTGATCTGGACATGCAGGCCGAGAGGCTGCGTCCCATCGCCGAAGCTCACGGGGTCGAGGTGGACGCGTCCTGGGGGACCGGGAAGCTGGTCGTCGAGCTCTACGAGAAGCTCGTCGAGCCGGGCTTGATGCAGCCAACGTTCGTGCTGGACTTCCCGCGTGAGACCTCTCCGCTGGCCAGGCCGCATCGGGAGGATCCCCGCTTCACCGAGCACTTCGACCTGGTCATCGCCGGTGTCGAGGTCGGACCGGCGTACTCGGAGCTCAACGACCCGCTCGATCAGCGCGCGCGCTTCGAGGCCCAGGCGGCGGCGCGCGCGGCCGGGGACGAGGAAGCGATGACGCTGGATGAGGATTTCCTTCGCGCCTTGGAGTATGGGATGCCACCCACAGGCGGTCTCGGATTCGGGGTTGATCGGTTCATCAGGATCCTTGCGGATGCACCCAATCTGCGCGAGGTGATCCTGTTCCCGCTGCTCAGGCCGGAGGGGTAGCGAACGAACGCACGAGCCGGCCATCCACAGGCCATCCACAGGCCCACCGCCGAGGAAGTTCAGAAAGTCTCCCTCTCGGGCTAACCCAGGCCCCACATGGGTACCGAAGAATCAAACGAGGGCCTGCGACGATGGAGGTGCCGGACTATACTCCCGATCCGAAGGGGCCGCCTCGAAGGCGGCCTTCTGCGTCCGGAAGCGACATGGTGTCGGGAAAGGTTGGCATCGAGTGGATGGATCGGAACCGGAAACATCCAGAGGCAGTCTGACGTTTCCACAGGTAGGAACGACCCACACCGTTACAGAAACGTAGCAAGGATAAGGGCGGAACCCTTCGGGGAACTGGCAGCAGACGGATATACTGCCGACGGGACCGCGCTAGAGAAAGGTTTGTGCTGTGTTCGAGCGGTTCACTGATCGAGCCCGCCGGGTCGTGGTTCTCGCGCAGGAAGAAGCGCGCATGTTGAACCACAACTACATCGGGACCGAGCACATCCTGCTCGGCCTGATCCACGAGGGCGAGGGCGTCGCAGCTAAGGCGCTGGAGTCGCTGGGGATCTCGCTGGACGCGGTCCGCCAGCAGGTCGAGGAGATCATCGGCCAGGGGCAGACGCCCCCGACCGGGCATATCCCGTTCACGCCGCGCGCCAAGAAGGTGCTCGAGCTTTCGCTGCGTGAGGCGCTGCAGCTGGGCCACAACTACATCGGGACCGAGCACATCCTGCTCGGCCTGATCCGCGAGGGCGAAGGGGTTGCCGCGCAGGTGCTCGTCAAGCTCGGCGCCGACCTCAACAAGGTGCGCGCGCAGGTGATCGCGCTGCTGCAGGGCTACACGGGTTCGAAGGAGGCCGGCGCCGGCGGTGCCACCGAGCAGACGCCGAGCGGTTCTGCCGTGCTCGATCAATTCGGCCGCAACCTGACCCAGCTTGCGCGCGAGACCAAGCTCGATCCGGTCATCGGTCGAGGCAAGGAGATCGAGCGCGTCATGCAGGTCCTGTCGCGCCGAACCAAGAACAATCCGGTCCTGATCGGCGAGCCCGGCGTCGGCAAGACGGCGATCGTGGAAGGGCTCGCGCAGAAGATCGTCAACGCCGAGGTGCCCGAGACCATCAAGGGCAAGCAGATCTACACGCTGGACCTCGGCGCGCTGGTCGCCGGCTCGCGGTACCGCGGCGACTTCGAGGAGCGCCTCAAGAAGGTCCTCAAGGAGATCCGCACACGCGGCGACATCATCCTGTTCATCGACGAGTTGCATACGCTGGTTGGTGCGGGCGCCGCAGAAGGGGCGATCGACGCCGCGAGCATCCTGAAGCCCATGCTCGCGCGCGGGGAGCTGCAGACCATCGGCGCGACCACCCTGGACGAGTACCGCAAGCACCTCGAGAAAGACGCGGCGCTCGAGCGGCGGTTCCAGCCGATCAAGGTCGAGGAGCCATCGGTGGCCGATACGGTCGAGATCCTCAAGGGCCTGCGTGATCGCTACGAGAGTCACCACCGCATCACCATCACCGATCCGGCTTTGGTCGCCGCCGCCAACCTGGCGGACCGCTACATCAGCGATCGTTTCCTGCCGGACAAGGCGATCGACCTCATCGACGAGGCCGGCTCGCGGATGCGCATCATGCGCATGACCGTGCCGCCGGACCTTCGCGAGTTCGACGAGAAGGTCGACGAGATCCGCCGCGAGAAGGAGTCCGCGATCGACGCGCAGGACTTCGAGGCTGCCGCGCGCTTGCGCGAACGCGAGAACGAGCTGCGCGAGGAACGGGAGCGTCGCGAGCGCGAGTGGAAGGCCGGCGAGCTGGACGTGCTCGCCGAGGTGGGTGAGGAAGAGATCGCCGAGGTGCTGGCGCTGTGGACGGGCATCCCGGTCTACAAGCTCACCGAGGAGGAGACGCAGAAGCTGCTCCGGATGGAGGATGAGCTGCACAAGCGCGTGGTCGGGCAGAACGACGCCATCCACGCCGTGTCGCAGGCGATCCGCCGGACGCGCGCGGGCCTGAAGGACCCCAAGCGCCCGTCCGGGTCGTTCATCTACCTCGGGCCATCGGGTGTTGGAAAGACCGAGCTCGCCAAGACACTGGCCGAGTTCCTGTTCGGCGACGAGGACGCGCTCATCCAGCTCGACATGAGCGAGTACATGGAGAAGCACACCGTGTCCCGCTTGATCGGATCTCCGCCTGGCTACGTCGGCTACGAAGAAGGCGGCCAGCTGACCGAGGCCGTGCGGCGCCGTCCGTTCAGCGTCGTGCTCTTCGACGAGATCGAGAAGGCTCACCCGGACGTGTTCAACTCGTTGCTGCAGATCCTCGAGGACGGGCGTCTCACGGACGCTCAGGGGCATACGGTGGACTTCAAGAACACCGTGATAATCATGACGTCCAACCTCGGGACGCGGGACCTCGATCGCCTCAGCGTCGGGTTCACCGCGGCGCGGGATGAGAAGGGCGATTACGACCGGATGCGCGAACGGGTCATGGAGGAGCTCAAGCATTCGTTCCGGCCCGAGTTCCTCAACCGCATCGACGAGGTCATCGTGTTCCACCACCTGTCCCGCGAGAACGTCAAGAGCATCGTGGACCTGATGATGCGCCGGGTACAGGAGCAGTTGAAGGCCAAGGACATCGAGATCGTTCTCACCGACGCTGCGAAGGACCATCTGGCCGAGAAGGGCTACGACCATTCGCTCGGTGCGCGTCCGCTGCGGCGGTTGATCCAGCGCCAGATCGAGGACCCGCTGTCCGAGAGGCTGCTCAACAAGGACTTCCAGGCGGCGCAGACGATCGTGGTGGACGCGCGCGATGACCAGATCGTGTTCGAATCCGCCTCGACGCCCGATGTTCCCCCGGTGGAGTTCGCCGGCAGTGGCGGCGGTTCGATCAGCTCCGAGTAACGCACCGCACCTCCGAAGTCAACCCCAGGTGGGGCTACCGTCGGCGCGCGCGCTGTGTCTAGGATGGGTGTATGGCGCGCGCTGCAGTGAAAGGGCAGGCCAGGACGACGCGCCGGTCGCCTGCGCGTAAGGCGGCGCGGCCGAACCCGGCTCGTAAGTCGACGCAGGCTTCCGCGCGGAAGGCGGCGCCTGACATCCCCAAGGCACAGAAGCGGGTTCTCGCCTGGTTCGACGTGCACGGCCGGGAGTTCCCGTGGCGCGAGCAGCGCGACGCCTACCCGACCATGGTGGCGGAGGTCATGCTGCAGCAGACGCAGACCGGACGGGTCGGCCCGTCCTTCGAAGCGTTCCTCAAGCGGTTCCCGACCTTGTCCAGCCTGGCGCACGCGTCGGCGATGGACGTGATCGCGGCGTGGAAGGGACTCGGCTACAACCGTCGGGCGGTCAACCTGCAGCGCGCAGCGCAGGTGATCGAGCACGATCACTTGGGGATCGTACCGGAGGACCCGAAGGCGCTCCGCGCACTCCCGGGGATCGGCGAGTACAGCGCGCACGCGATCGCATGCTTCGCCTACGACTCCCAGGTGCCGGTGATCGAGGTCAACGTGTCGCGCGTCCTGTCGCGAGCGGCGCTGGGCATGGACGAAGACGTCGCGCCCGCGCCGAAGGTCGCCTCGGCAGCGCGCGCGTGGCTCCCGAGCGGTGAGGCGTATAGCTGGAACCAGGCTCTGATGGACATCGGCGCCATGCTGTGCAGGCACGAGCATCCCCTGTGCGGCAAGTGCCCGCTCCGCTCGGCCTGTGTGTTCCATGGCGCCGGGAAGGACAAACGACCCCCCGCGCCGCGGCCGGCGAAGGAACCGTTCGAAGGGTCGCGTCGCCAGAAGCGCGGCGGCATCATCGACGTGCTGCGCGCGGCGGCGGCGGACGGGATCACGCTGGCGTCGTTGGGCAAAGTCGTCCACCCGAACGGAGAGGACCGCGACCTGGGATGGCTGGTCGAGCTTCTCGAGGGGTTGGAGCGCGACGGGCTCGTCTCGCTCACGCCCGGCGCGCGGCGTGGATCGCCCCGCGGGGTCGTGCGGCTTCCAGCCTGACCTACCCCCGCAGGATGTGGACCGGGGCGCCTGTCCCCTCCGACGAGATCAACAGGTCCGTTCCGCCCGCCGTGTACGCGATGGCCTCGCCCTGGATGGTCTCCGGAAGGTCGATCACAGCGGGCGCCTCGCCCAACGCTTCGGCGAGCGAACGATCCGGGCCGAGGATCCACTCGAAGGCGTACCAGTAGGTGCGAACGACGAAGCGGCTGCGATCGGGTGCGATGTCTCCGCCGGTTGCCTCGACACCGGGCTCGACGACGATCGGCGCGAAGCTCCAGAGCGGCAGGTCTGCCGTGCGTCGCAAGACGCGGATCGGGTCGTCGGGTGGCCCCTCGGCCTCGAACAGCAGGCTGTTGCCGAGGCGATCCTTGGTGATGATGGCGAACCGTCCGTATGCCGCCACGTCCACGAGCAACGTCTCCGCGTCGTGCCGGCCGAGATCCTCGTAGACCAGGACGTGGCGCCGTGCGAGGACGGTCCTGACGTCATCGGGGCTCGAGCCGTCTATGACGGGCTCCGGCACCTCGTAGATGGCGATGAACGGGTGAACGTGGCTGTTGTCGCCGATGTCGGCGAAGAACAGCGCCGGCGAGCCGTCGGCCCCAGGTCCGCGAGCCACGTCCTCCCAGTCCACCGCGACCGCGCCGACGATCGGGAAGGTGGCCCGCGTTTCCCCGTCGGGGCCGACCGCGAAGAAACGTGCTTGGTCGCCCGAGTCGTTGTGCGTGAACAGGATGTCCGGCTGTGAGCTGCTCGCCAGGCCGCTGGATTCGGCGATGGAGTTGTCCTGGAACGTGAACAGGATCTCGGCCGGCTGGTATGCGTGCGCGGTAGAGGGAACCGTCGTAAGCACGAAGGCAAGCAGGATCGCAGAGGGCCGGGCGGTCACGCCCTCCGTTTCGCCTCGCGCTATCCATCTTCCTGCTGGCGGCCTCCATGTCCACCAGGTGGCCGCTACCCTGTGTGCGAACATGATGGTCTTCCCTTTCGAGGTCCCGGGCCCTGCCTACCGCGCACGTCAAGTACGCGCGTGGGCTTTCGAGCGCTTCGCGCGGACCTTCGACCAGATGACCGATCTGCCGGCGCCGCTCCGGGACGAGCTGGTCGCGCGATACGGCGCCCTCCGACCGGAGCCGGTGGACGTCCGGGTGGCCGATCGAGGTGGCACGATCAAAGCCGTGTTCCCCGGTTCCTACGAGACCGTGGCGATGCGATACCCCGATCGTCGGACCGTCTGTATCTCGTCCCAGGCCGGATGCGGGCTCGGCTGCACCTTCTGCGCGACCGGTCAGATGGGACTGATCCGCAACCTCGATGCATGGGAGATCGTCGCGCAGGTGTTGTGGGCCGGCGAGGCGCTCGGCGGGCGCCCGACGAACGTGGTGCTGATGGGGATGGGTGAGCCGCTGGCCAACTACGACCACGTGCTCGAGGCCGTGCGCTCGATCCACGCCGATGCGGGGGTCTCGGCTCGCAAGATCACGGTGTCGACGGTGGGGCTCGTCCCGCAGATCGACCGGCTTGCCGCCGAGGACCTGCCGGTGACGCTCGCGCTCTCGCTGCACGCGCCCGACGACGAGACGCGCTCGAGCCTGGTGCCGGTGAACCAGCGGTGGCCCGTCGCAGCATGCATAGCGGCCGCAAAACGGTTCCGAGCAGCGCACGGGCGCCGCGTCAGTATCGAGTATGCGCTGATCCAGGACGTGAACGATCACCCCTGGCAGGCTGAGATGCTCGCCGACCTGCTGCGCGGGAGCGACATCCACGTGAACCTGATCCCGCTCAACCCGACGCCGGGCTTCGGGGTCCCGGGCTCGCGGCGGGTCGAGTCCTTCCGCCGCCGCCTGGTGGAGCGGGGTGCGAATGCCACCATCAGGGACACGCGGGGCCGGGATATCGACGCCGCGTGTGGGCAGTTGGCGATCGAGGCGGCGCGCGCGTGAAGCGAGCGGTCGTCGCCCTCGTCCTGCTGCTCGCCGCGTGCGGTGGGAGCGACCTTCGCGCGGTGACGCAGGTCAGGGTCCAGGTCGAGGTGCGGGCCGACGACGAAGGGCCCCTGGAGACCGGCCTGGTGATCTGTGACGGACGACAGGCGCGGGGCACAGGCCTGTATGCGGACGAGGTGAGCGCAGTTCGCGCCTGCGACGCGATCCGCTCGAACCTGGCCGTCCAGCGCCTGCTGTTCTCCGGCCCCGATCCGGACAGGGCATGTCCGGAGATCTACGGCGGGCCGCAGCGGGCCAAGGTCGCCGGGGTGGTCGACGGGCAAGAGGTGGACGTCAGGATCGATCGAACGAACGGCTGCGGGATCGACGACTGGAACGCGCTCGAACCGCTGATCGGTCCGCCACTCGAGCCGGCGACACCCGCCTACGACGGCTGAGGAACGCTAGCCCGCGCGGCGACGAGATGCCAGGGGGATGATGTCCGCGGTGTGCTCGAGCGGAGCCGGAGCGTTGAAGATGTCGATCCGGGCCCTCCCGCCGCGAGGTTCCTTGCGCATCGCACGACGCAGACGGCGGAACGCCTCCCACGGCTCGTTCGGGTCAACGGACGCCAGGACGAGACGGCGCTCCTCCTCGAGGAGGGCGCCGACATAGTCGGGACGCTGCTGGGCGGTCTGCATCGGCGATCGCTGTGACAGTTCGCGAGTCATAGCCGGAATCCTCCCTATCCATCCCGTTCTGTCCGCATCTGCTGGGATCGGGTATGTGTCTTGCCCTCCGATACCCAAGAACGACGTCGTACAAGCGACGTTCTAGACGCGGTCCCGAAATTTCGGGACGAACCTTCGACGCGTCCGATTGGGATCTGGCAGGTGTGGATCGCTTGGTCGCGCCGAGGTGGCAGGAGATCCCTTGGAGGGGCTACCATGAGCCTTTCAGGCTATCTACCTGCGGTTTTGGTTTGCGCTCCAGTCTACTGTCTGGTAGTATCAAAGGTCCTTCATGAGTAGAGTGCGATTCAAAGTTGGTGACAAGGTCGTCTACCCGCATCACGGGGCGGCTGTCATCGAGGGGGTCCAGGACCGGGTCATGGACGGCGCGAGCCGTCGCTACTGGGTCATCCGTCTCTCTTATGGCGATCTGACCCTTATGGTGCCCCAAGACGGCACCGACGAGGTCGGTCTTCGCAACGTCGTGAACAAGAAAGAGCTCGACCAGGTCTGGAAGATCCTGCAGTCGAAGAAGCAGGCTCCGACCCCGTCGAACTGGTCGCGCCGCTTCAAGGGCCACGTCGAGAAGCTGCGGTCTGGGGATATCTACCAGGTCGCTGAGGTGGTTCGGAACCTCTCGAACCGGGACAAGACCAAGGGGCTCTCGGCGGGCGAGAAGCGGATGCTCACCAAGGCCCGCCAGATCCTGGTTTCCGAGTTGACCTTCGCGGCCGGCGTCAAGGAAGAGCGCGCGGAGGAGATGCTCGACGATGTCCTCGGCGTTACCAACGGCTCTAACTAGCCCGGCTCTCTCGGGGCCCCACAAGGGGCCTCGTTTTGCATCTCGGGGCAGGGCTCTCCCACCGGCCCTCGGGCCTCTGCCACACTAGAGCCGTGGAGCGCCGTGGGATCGTGCTCGTCGAGCTGGTCCGTGTGGCGGTCGTGGGGGTGTTCACCGCGGCCGGATACGCCTTCTCTCGCGAGATCGTGGACGAGATCGACTCGAGCCGCGTGCTTCTCGGCACCGTGCTCGGAAGCGCCATCGGCTACGTGGTCGGCGGCGTGCTCGGTCGCCGGATCGGCGCGGCAGTCGGGGTCGCCGAGCGTCGCATCGCGGCGCTGGCGGGGGCCGATCTGGTCGCGGGGGCCATGGGCTTGGTCGCGGGTGGCCTGGTGGGGATCGTGCTCGGTCTGCCACTGATGCTCGTGCCTGATCGTGTCGTGGGTATCGCCATCCTCTGGCTCGTCGTGATCGTGAGTGGCTCGCTTGGCTATCGGATCGCGATCGCCAAGCGCGAGGACATCCTGCAGCTGTTCGGCCTCACGTTTCGGACCCGGGCTGCCGATCTCCGCGTCCTTGACACCAGCGCCATCCTCAACGCCCGCTTGCTGGACTACGTGCGCGCTGGGCTGATCCGGGGCACGCTCCTGCTCCCCGGGTTCGTGCTGGAGGAGGCGCAAGGGATCGCCGACTCCGCCGATCACGTCCGCAGGCGCCGCGCGCGCCACGGGCTGGAGGCCCTTGCTGCGATCCGGCGGGAAGAACTCTGCGACGTGCGGACCGTAGAGAAGACCTACCCCGAGTTCGCTGAGGTGGATGCGAAGGTGATCGCGCTCGCGCGAGAGCGAGGCGCGGCGATCGTGACCGACGATGGCGCCCTCGCGCAGGTCGCGGAGCTGCAGGGCATCGAGGTGGTCCTGTTACGCCGGGTCGCGACCGCGCTTCGTCCGGCCGTCCTGCCCGGCGAGCAGATCCGGCTCGAGCTTGCGCGCGAGGGCCGGGAGCCCGGCCAGGGGGTCGGCTACCTGGACGACGGGACGATGGTGGTCGTCGAGCAGGCAGCAGCAGAGATCGGTCGCCACGTGGATGCCGTGGTCAACAGGATCGTGCAGACCCCCGGCGGACGGATGCTGTTCGCGCGGCTGGCGGATGGCGCCGTGACGCCCGAGTCGGCACCCGCGCGCGAGGAGGGGGCATGAGCGCGTGGGGGCTCATCCCAGCGGCGGGCGCCGGCGAGCGGCTGATGATGCACGACGGGATCCCGAAGGCCATGCGTCCTGTCGCCGGCAGTGCGATGTTCGTCCACTCATTGCGGGCGTTCGATGCCGTCGATGCGATCGAGGGTGCTGTACTCGTCGTGGATGAGCTCTGGATGGAGCACGCGTTATCCGAGCTGGTCAAGGAGAGTCTGCGGATCAAGCTCGAGCTGATCGGAGGCGGGCCGAGTAGGCAAGCCTCGGTCGCCCAGGGGCTCAAGGCGGTGCCCCCGACCGTCGATGCCGTGGTCGTGCACGACGCCGCGCGCCCGCTCGTCGATCCCCAGCTGGTCCAGCGTGTCCTCATGGCGCTGGACGAAGCGGACGGCGCCGTGTGCGCCGTTGCCCTCGAGGACACCCTGAAGCGCGCAGACGATCTGGTCGTCACCCAGACCGTGCCACGCGATGGTCTCTGGCGGGCGCAGACGCCGCAGGCTTTCCGAGCGGCCGTGCTTCGCGATGCCCACGCGCGCGCGCGCGAAGATGCATTCGAGGGGACCGACGACGCCGTCCTGGTCGAGCGAGCAGGTGGCCATGTGACCCTCGTCGACGGCGATCCTCGCAACGTCAAGATCACAACGGTCGGGGATCTGGCGCTGGCCGAGATGCTCCTGGAGGAAGGCGCGAGGTGATGAGGACGGAGTCGAGCTCTCGCTCGGGGATCGGGTTCGACGTTCACGCGTTCGCCGACGACAGGCCGCTAGTCTTGGGCGGCGTCACCATCCCGTCTGAGCGCGGACTCGCCGGCCACTCCGACGCCGACGTGCTCTCTCATGCTATCGCCGATGCGATCCTGGGCGGTGCCGCCCTCGGGGATCTGGGCGATTACTTCCCCGACGACGACGACCGCTGGGCGGGTGCGGACTCGACCGAGTTCGTCGTGCGTTCCGCGGCGATGATCCGGCCGGTCGCGCTGCGCGTCGTGTGCGTCGACGCGACGGTGATCCTCGAGGAACCCAAGATCGGCAAATACCGGCCGCAGATCCGCGCCCTGCTCGCGGAGGTCCTCGGGCTGGAGATCGATCGCGTCAGCGTGAAGGCGAAGACCACGGACGGGCTCGGCTTCATCGGGCGCGGCGAAGGCGCCGCCGCGCTGGCCGTCGTGACGCTGGAGTCGACCTAGGTGGTCGCCTGGGGCCGATGAGCCTCCGGTAGACTCCGCGCCGTGGCGATCGTCGTCTACAACTCCCGGAGCAGGCGCAAAGAGCCGTTCGAGCCGCTGACGCCGGGCCGGGTCACGATGTACGTGTGTGGCCCGACCGTGTACGACGACCCTCATCTCGGTCACGCGCGCGCCGCTGTCGCGTTCGACATCGTCCGGCGGGCCTTCGAGGCGCTCGGCCTTCGCGTCACCTACGTCCAGAACATCACCGACGTGGACGACAAGATCATCAACCGCGCCGCCGAAGAAGGGGCGTCCCCGTGGGAGATCGCCGAGCGCTACACGCGCGTGTACGAGGAGATGATGCGCGCGATCGGTGTGCGGCCGCCGAGCCTGACGCCGAAGGCGACCGGCCACATCACCGACATGATCGAGCTCATCGGCCGCCTGATCGAGGAGGGGAACGCGTACGCGCTCGAGGATGGCGACGTCTACTTCAGCATCGGATCGTTCGCGGGCTACGGCGGGTTGTCCGGACGGTCGCTCGAGGACATGCGCGCAGGTGAGCGCGTGGAGCCCGACCCGCGCAAGCGCAACCCGATGGACTTCGCGCTGTGGAAGGGCGCAGACAAGGCCTGGCAGGTGTCCTGGCCGGCGCCGTGGGGTGCGGGAAGGCCGGGCTGGCACATCGAGTGCTCCGCGATGAGCATGAAGTATCTCGGCGAAACGTTCGACATCCACGGCGGCGGCCAGGACCTGATCTTCCCTCACCACGAGAACGAGTCCGCGCAGTCCGAGGCAGTTACCGGGAAGCCTCTCGCGCGATACTGGCTGCACAACGGGTTCGTCACGATCAACCATGAGAAGATGTCGAAGTCGTTGAAGAACTACATGGCGCTCCGCGATGTGCTCGAGGATCATCCCGCGCCCGCGGTGCGCATGCTGCTCGCGAGCGTGCATTACCGATCTCCGCTGGACATGTCGCCCGACGTGCTCGAGGAGGCGCGCGCGGCTTGGGATCGGTTCGCCGTCTTCGCGCGCAATGCCGCCGCCGCTGCAGGCGCCGCCGCCGCCGGCGGAGGCGACACGATCGATGAGGACTACCGGGGGCGTTTCCTGGCGGCGATGGCTGATGACTTCGCCACGCCCGAGGCCGTCGCGATCCTGCACGAGATGATCGGCGAGGCGAACCCTTTGATCGACAAGGTCGAGGCCGGCGACGATCCTTCGCGGCTCGCGGAGCTGCTCGCGACGTTCCGGGCGTGCGCGGCGGTGCTGGGGCTTGATCCGATCGGCGACTGGCCGGAGGCGGGCCGCGTGCAGCAGATGCGTCCCTTGGTCGAGTTCTTGCTCGAGCAGCGCCGACGGGCGCGCGAGAACAAGGATTACGCGGGTGCCGACGCGGTTCGCGACGCGCTGGCCGACGCCGGCGTTGTCGTCGAGGACCGTTCCCAAGGCGCGCGCTGGTACCTGTCCGATCCCTGGTCATGATGTCGATCGAGGGCCGCCAGCCCGTTCGCGAGGCCTTGCGCGCGGGACGGCCCATCGACCGGATCGTGATCGCCGAGGGCGCACGCGCGGCCGGGGTGCTCGAGGAGATACTGCGCGAAGCACGCGAACGCGGCATACCGGTCGAGCGCGTTCCGCGCGCGTCGCTCGACCGTCGCGCATCGTCGCGCGCGCACCAGGGCGTCATCGCGGAGGCGGCCGCCTACCGGACCCGCGACTGGCGCGAGGGGGTGGCCGCGGCGCGCGCGGCCGGGCGTACGCCCTTGTTGCTCGCGCTGGACGGCATCCAGGATCCCCAGAACCTCGGCGCCTTGCTTCGCTCGGCGGAGGTGCTCGGCACCGATGCGGTGATCGTGCCCGCGAGGCGCAGTGCGCCCCTCGGGGCCGCTGTGGCCAAAGCAGCGGCTGGGGCGCTCGAGCACCTCGTCGTGGACCAGGTGTCGAATGTCGAGCGCGCGCTGGCAGCCTGCAGTCAGGAGGGGCTCTGGATCGTGGCTCTCGCGGGTGAGGGCGAGCAGCCGATCGAGGATTGCGAGCTGCTCGGTGAGCCGGTGGTCGTGGTCGTCGGGGCTGAGGGCGCGGGTGTGTCCTCGCTGATCCGCAAGCGCGCGGATGCGCTGGTGCGCATCCCGATGCTCGGGCGGATCGGCTCGTTGAATGCGAGCGCGGCCGGTGCGATCTGCTTGTGGGAGGCGTCGCGCCACCGCAGAGTCGCCCCAGGCGATACGAACTGACGGTCCAAGTACCGTTTTGCCCGAATTTCCTCTTCCCGAAGTGTCGACTGGGCAGGATTGACCGCTGTCGTTGCCTTGACCCCTAGTCATTGCGGACTATATCCTCGCCCGCAAGGCGCTCAAGATCATCCCGATCTCTCCTAGCGGCGGGGGAGTACATGGCAAGAGAGCTTGAGGCGCTTCGGGTCCAGGACGGGCTCGAGGACGCCACGGACGACGAACTCGTCCTCAGGGCCCGAGCAGGCGACGATGCTGCGCTCGAGCATCTTCTGATTCGCTACAAGAACTTCGCGCGCGTCAAAGCGCGCTCGTACTTCCTGATCGGTGCGGACAAAGAGGACATCGTTCAGGAAGGCATGATCGGCCTGTACAAGGCCATCCGCGACTTCCGCCCCGACAAGCAGTCCTCGTTCCGCGCGTTCGCGGAACTGTGCATCACGCGGCAGATCATCACCGCGATCAAGACTGCGACCCGGCAGAAGCACATCCCACTGAACTCGTACGTGTCCCTTACGCGTCCGGTCCAGCAGGAGGATGGGGGAGAGCCCGACCGCGTGCTGGTGGACGTGCTGACGCAGGGCTCGAACTCGGACCCGGTGGAGCTGGTCATCTCACGCGAAGAGGTCGACTCGATGCAGACATCGTTCCGCGAGATCCTGTCGGATCTCGAGGCGAAGGTCCTGCACCTGTACCTCGAGGGCAAGAGTTACCAGGACATCTCCGAGGTGCTGAAGCGCCGCGTGAAGTCGATCGACAACGCGCTGCAGCGCATCAAGCGCAAGGTCGAGATGCACGTCGAGCGCCGTAGACTCGAGACGATGTAGCCAACGCGAACCTGTGAAGACCCCGGGACCACCCGGGGTCTTCGCTTTCTTGCGCGCGCGGTTGTTGGACGGACGATGGCGGCGGCGGTTGACCCCACCGGTCCTGTCGTACCCGGTTGGTAGGGTGCGACCATGGCATATCCGAAGGGTGCTCCTCATCCGAAACGAGTGGGCGACGTCACCACCGCAGCAGTGCTCATGCGTCTCATCGACCTCTATGGGACGGTGCTACTTCCGTTCGGAGAGAATCAACGCTACGACCTCGTCGTCGAGATCGACGAGCGACTCGTGCGCGTTCAATGCAAGACTGGCCGCCTGCGGGATGGCGTGATCAAGTTCAACGCTTGCAGCAGCTCCTACCATCATCCTGGGCGGGACCGTACCTCCGGGTACAACCACAGCTACAAGGGACAGGCAGAATTCTTCGGGGTCTATTGCCCGCAGATCGACGCGGTGTTCCTTGTTCCCGTCGATAACGTCGGCGTCCGGCTTGGAACGCTCCGGGTTGCGCCGACCGCGAATTCGCAACAACGGGGGATCCGCTGGGCTTCCGACTACGAGTTGCGAGGGTCTATCCTGAAGGACGGACCCAGGCGAGAGATACCGGGGGCCGGGGGGTGGCGGATGTCTACGCTTTTCGAGCGCGGCCCGAGGTACGCTGCTCGATGCGTGTTACCTCGCCGGGTTAGCTCAGTGGCAGAGCCACCGACTTGTAATCGGTAAACGTCGGTTCGATTCCGGCACCCGGCTCGACGGGTCCTCAGTACCATCGCGTGCTGCTTGAGACCAGGTTTCAAAGCTGATCGGCGGTAATCTCTCAGCATGAGCAATGCGTGGACCTCGGCGCTCGCGCAGCTGGACGAGGCCGCTGCGTACCTGGACCTCGACCCCGACCTCCATCGCGTCTTCCGCGAGCCCAAGCGGATCCTGCAGGTCAGCGTCCCCATCAAGATGGACGACGGCACCGTGGAGGTCTTCCAGGGATACCGCGTGCACCACAACCTGTCTCGCGGGCCGGCCAAGGGCGGCATCCGCTACCACCCAGAAGTCAGCCTGGACGAGGTCAAAGCCCTCGCGATGTGGATGACCTGGAAGTGCTCGCTGGTCAACATCCCCTACGGCGGCGCGAAGGGCGGCGTGCGGGTCGCGCCCTGGAACCTCAGCCAGGCCGAGCTCGAGCGGCTGACGCGCCGCTACGCGACCGAGATCCTGCCGTTCATCGGTCCCGACAAGGACATCCCGGCTCCCGACATGAACACCGACGAGCGCATCATGGCCTGGATCATGGACACTTACTCGAAGTTCGCGGGTCACACGGTGTCCGGGGTCGTGACCGGCAAGCCGGTCATCGTCGGAGGTTCCAAGGGACGGGCCGGCGCAACCAGCCGCGGCGTGGTCTACGTCACGCTGGCGGCGATGAAGCGGCTCGGCTGGCAGATCGAGGGTACCCGGATCGCGGTCCAGGGCTTCGGCAAGGTCGGTGGTTTCGCGGCGCAGGTCTATCACGACATGGGATTCACCGTCGTCGGGATCAGCGACTACAAGGGCGGCGTGTACAACTCCCAGGGCCTGAGCCCCTCGGCTCTGGTGCGACATCGCAACGAGGCAGACACGGTTGCGGGATTCCCCGGCGCCGACGCTATCACGAACGCCGAGCTGCTCGAGCTGGACGTGGACATGCTGGTCCCCGCCGCGATCGAGGACCAGATCACCGAGCAAAACGCGGACAAGATCCGCGCGCGCATGATCGTCGAGGCCGCGAACGGGCCGACGCAGCCGGGGGCCGACCACGCGCTCGACGAACGGGGGATATACGTCATCCCCGACGTGCTCGCGAACGCTGGTGGCGTGACGGTTAGCTATTTCGAATGGGTCCAGGGGACCCAGCAGTACTTCTGGACCGAGGATCAGGTGAACCAGCGGCTCCGTGAGGTGATGGATCGCGCCTTCGACGAGACGGCGGCATACGCCGAGGAAAACAGCGTCAGGATGAGGCTTGCCGCGCTGGCTCTGGGCATCTCTCGCGTCGCCGAGGCGCACGCGGTCCGCGGCCTTTTCCCCTGACCCCGCTTCGGTGCGTCGTTCGCCGGGGTGTGGCAGGATACTCGCCGATGGGCGAGCACCAGACCACCGAGAGAGCCCGCCTGGGCGAGCGCGAGCTCGAGGTCCTCACCTTCGAGCGGGAATGGTGGAAGCACGCCGGTTCCAAGGAGCGCGCGGTTCGCGAGCGCTTCGGGTTCTCGGTGACGCGTTACTACCAGATCCTCAACGAGATGATCGACTCGCCGGCCGCTCTTGCCGTCGACCCGATGCTCATCCGGCGCCTCCGCCGTCAACGCGCCGCCCGTCAGCGTCAGCGTGCCGCCCGCCGGCTCGGCCTGCCCGAGTGAGCCGTGCCCGGTAAGCACGCTCCCGGATCGTCGGGGTCCTTCATCCTTTCGCTGGGCCGCTCGGCCGCCTTCGCGCTCGCCGTCTTGGGCGTGGTCGTGCTGATCGCGGTCGTCGCAGTCAACTCGCGGGGTGACGAGCCCGGCTCCCGCGCGCAGGGCCCGACGAGTCCGGCACCGACCACCAGCGCCGAGCCGACGAGTACGGTGAAGCCTCGATCCCCCTCGCCGGAGGCCTCGGCGAGCCTGCGGCCGCACGCGAAGGTCGCCGTTCACGTGCTCAACGGCAATGGGCGAACCGGCGCCGCCGGCGCTGTTGCATCGCAGCTCGAGGAAGACGGCTACGTCATCATCGAGCCCGGCAACTCCCCGATCATCAACCGGACGATCATCTACTACGGCGAGGGCTACCTGGACGATGCGAACGCCCTGAGGCAGCGCCACTTCGACCACGTCAAGGCCGCGCGCGTGCAGCCGCGCGAACCCGGTGTCGGTGACGAGTCCGCGAACATCGTGGTGATCCTGGGGAAGGATCAGCCGGTCTAGCGACACTCAACGCTGCCCGACGAGCACCAGGTCAGTGCGGCTCACGATGGTGACGGTGCCGCCCGAGAACGCGACATCCCCCACCTGGAACGTTCCCTCGGACGTTGTGTGGATCTCGACGGCGAAGCCCTCCCGGAATGCGAACGCGATCTCAGTCGCGCTCGTCTCGATACCGGCGAGCAGCAGCGTCTGGTCGCCGATCGGCCGCTGGCGCACGAGCGGCCGTCGCGTCGCCAGGACCACCGTCGCACAGTCG
>Ga0299906_10001044_pt1 | contig 24168 bp, 18 predicted proteins | sample RVTome_14_FD_200259 | JGI IMG/M metagenome (GOLD analysis project Ga0299906, IMG submission 200259) | Soil microbial communities from uranium-contaminated site in the Upper Colorado River Basin, Wyoming, United States - RVT145D125 (version 2) ...
ATCCCTTCGATCCCTTCGATCCCTTCGATCCCTTCGATCCCTTCGATCGAAGTTCCGGGCTGGCCGCGCTCCTGGCTCCTGCTCGCGGGTGCGGTCTGCGCGCTGTCGTTCGGCCTTCTCTTCCTTCCGCTTCCGCTTCGCGGAGAGCTACCGGGCAATTGCGATACCTGGCTCAACGGCATCGCGCTCCCCAACCTCATGCTCAACCGGGCTCGCGCCGCCTGGACCGGGGAGGACGTGGGGACGCCGTTGTATCCGGAGGTCAACGTCCTCGCCTATGGAGAGTCCGCGGTGGGCACTTCGATGCTCTTCGGTCTCTTCAAGCTCGCGACCGGCGAAGACGTCTCCGCGTACTACTTCTTCATCGTCCTCCTGCTTACGCTCAACGCCGTCGGCGTCCTGCTCCTCGCCCGCTGGTACGTATCGGATCGAATGGTCGCCCTGTTCGCCGGAGCCGCATTCTCCGCCTCCAACTACACTCTGGGAAACATCGATAGCCCGCACACCAGCTTCTTCCTCCTGGCCTTCGCCTGCCTGGACCAATGGAAGCGGTACCTCGAGACGAAGTCCCGCTCGGCGCTCGCTTTCGCCGTTCTCCTCGGGGGCGCTCAGGCGTACTTCTCGGCCTACGTGTTTTTTTTCCAGTCGCTCGCGGTTTGCGGCATTCTCCTGCACCATCGGCTGAGTCGCCGTTTTCCCGAACGCCTGGAGAGGGGACGGATTCTCCTCGCGGGACTGGGCTATGCGGCTCTCGCCTCGCCGTTTTTCGCCTTCTACCTGACGGCGGCGCGCGGAGCGAACTTCAGCAACCCCTGGGAGCCGACGTTTCTCGCCGAGGTCCATAGCCTGGAGCCCTCGGATCTCCTGCGGACGCTCGAGAACAACCGCCTCTATCCGTTCGACCGAATGATCCTCGCGGGAGAGGTCGCCTATCGCACCCAGGCGATGATTCGCGCGGGGATCCTCGATCTCGAGGATCTGACGAACGAGGACGCCGCCACGGTCCTGGGGAAGCTTTCGACGGCGGAGGATCCCAAGTACTTCGTGTACACCCGGCGCTGCGCCTTTCTCGGGTTCGTGCTCTACGCCCTCGCCGGCGTCGGCGTTCGGCGAGGTCACACGCACCCGGAGCTTCTCGCCCTCTATGCGGGAGCTCTAGTCATCTCCTTCGGTCCGATGATCTGGGTGGGCGACGTGATGCTGCCCAACGTCACTCTGCCTTTCTATCGGTGGGGCCTGGCCTCGGTGCTCCGGATTCCCTCTCGCGCGTTCGCGTTCTCGCTCCTGGCGGTGGTGCTGCTCGCGTCCATCGGGCTCGAGCGCATCGGTTCCAGCCGGTGGATCGACCGGCGGTGGAAGCGATATCTGCTGTTGGGGCTCGTCACCGCGGCGGTGGTGGCGGAGAACGTGCCTATTCCCATCAAATCCTTCGCGGGAAGGAGCCTCGCGACCCCCGAGCCGCTGGTTCGAGAGTTCTTTGCCGGAAAGCGTGGCGCCGTGCTCCTCGATCTCCCTACCCGTCCGGGTGGCGCCCTCTTTCGGGACGGCTCCGATCTGTTCGAGTGGAACCGCGAGATCCTCTACATGAACCGGCAGACTTATCATCTTCAGAACGTGGTGAACGGGGTGCACGGTTACTTTCCCCGGAGCCGCCTTTTGGTGCAGCGTCTGGTGGACGCGCTGCCGGCGAAGGAGGCTGTCGACGGGCTTCGCGAGATCGGAGTCGAGTTCATCGTCTATCATCGGACCCTCGAGCTCCCCTGGGAGGCGGGGCTGTATCGTAAGCTCGCGGGCTCGCCCCATCTGGTGAGCGTTGGCTCATCTCCGGAGGTGACGATCTTCCGCTGGGCGAGGGAGACCGCCGCCTCGCCGTGAGGCCGTCGCCTCGCGGAGGTCCGACGATTTCGATGCTGCGAACCGCCCTTCGTCATCTCAGGCTCTACGAAAGCGGGCAAATCCTGGTGCCCGGCCTGTTCGGTGTGGTGACCCAGGGGATGCCCCCGGTGTCCGCGCGCCTCGTGCTCTACTTCATCGCCTACGGAGCACACTTGCTGTCGGTCTACTCGTACAACGACTACTGCGACCTCGATACCGACGCGCTGAACCCGCGCAAGGCTCGAGACGGCGACAAGAGTCCCGGGTGGTTGAGGAACCAGACCTTGGCGCTGACGGGGATATTCCTCGTGAGCGCGAGCCTCCTGCCTCTCTCCGTAGGGATTCTGCTGCTTTTGAACCAGGCGCTCTGCATGGCCTACTCCGCTCCGCGCCTTCGCCTGAAGCGAAGGCTCCTGGGAAGCGAGGTCGCTCACTTCTTCGCCGGGTTCACGTACTTCACGACCGGAGTCCTGGTGGCGGGAGGCGCCGCGCGGTCGCACTGGATGGCCGCCCTCCTGTTCGGCGCGCTCTACCTCTCCGGCGGGACGTTCAACGAGATCCTGGACCGGGAGGCCGACGAGGCCGCCGGAATGCACCACCTCGCGGTTCGCATCGGGGCGCGCCGCGCGCTTCTGCTGGTGATCGCCCTTCACGGGCTCGCTTTCGCGCTGCTTGTCGGGTACGAAACGTCGCCGGTGATGATGGCAGCGACGGCCGTCGCGGCCGCGGTCTATGCCGATGCCGTGCGCCGGGTGCTGAAAAACCCCTTCGCGCCCGAGCGCCTGCTGGAGTTCCGCCGGCGCTATCGTCGGGTCTTCGCCATCCTGCTCCTGATCCTGGGAGGCGTGCGCGCGGTTCACGGCGCCGCCTCTGCCGGGGAGAGCGGTGCGCCGTTTTAGCGGAGCGCGGCTCCCTCCTCGGGGCGCGCTCTTCCTCTTCTTCTACTTGTGGCCCGTGGTGCTCGCGGGGACGAGCGGGCCCTCGATGTCGGACTCCGTTCTCCTGGCCGCGATTCGCCTCGTCGATCGAGGGACGTTGACGCTGAGCGAGGAGAAAGACCCGGAGATCGTCTTTCAGACGCTCGCATTCGACGTCAGCGTTTCCGGAGGAAGGACGTACTCCGGCGTCGCCCCCGGAGCGACCTTCCTCGCGGCTCCCTTTTACGCTCTCCTTCGGCCGCTCCTCCCCTGGTTCGACGACGACGTCATCAGAAGCAAAAGAATTCTCAACTACTACCTGGCCAACAGCCGCGCCCTGGGGGAGCCGAGCTCCGACCACTTCAAGGGAATGTACCTCCTCCAGATTTTTCTGGTGCTCTCGTTCGTGGCGCCTCTGTACGCCGCGTTTCACCTGAGGCTCCACGACCTCGCCCGGGAGCGCGGCGCGCCTCCCGCCCAGGCGATTCTGATCGCCGTCGCCGCCGGCATCGGCTGCATGACGCTCTACTACAGCACCATGTACTCCCGCCAGGCGATCGCCTACCTCCTCCTGTGGAGCGCCATTCTGCCCTTCGGCGCTCGAGCCGAGCCCGACGCTTGGAGGTGTTTCGTCGCCGGAACCCTTTGCGGCGCCGCGGTTTCCGTCGACTACCTCGCGGCCCTGGCCGTGGGTCTGTTCTTGATCTTTGCCGCTCCCGGCCTTCCGTTTCGCGGGAAAATCGCGCTCGTTCTGCCGCTCGCGGCGCTGGTCGCCTTGACCGGGCTCTACCACTACTCCGTTTTCGGGTCGGTGTTCTCGACGCCCTACCACCACCGGTTCTGGCACACCCCTCCGGTTCTGGCCGAACGAGGGATCGACTTCGCTGCGTTTCAAGAAGGGAGGTGGCTAGGCGCAAACCTCCCGAGCCCGGGCGTGATGCTGCAACTTTGCTTCGGACGGTACAAGGGGCTCTTCCTCTATAGCCCGATTCTGGCCATGGGGCTTCTCGGTCACCTCCGGTCCCTGCGGAGCTCCTCCGCGAGAGGCGTCGCTTCGTTCAGCCTCGTCGTTTTTCTCGCCTATCTCGCGTTCAACAGCACGCTGGGAACGCACGTGGAAGGATACGGACATCACTTCTGGGGCGGGCTCGGCGTTCTTTGGGGACCGCGGTATCTTTTCGCGGTTCAGCCGTTTCTCGCTTGGGGTCTCCTGGCATTCGACTGGAGCCGGGCTTTCTTTCGGGCCTTCTCACTGGCGCTCGTCGCCGCCTCCTGCTTCCTGAGCGTTCTGGGGGCGATGTACAGCCAGGTGATGATGTCCACGTTCGTCTTCAGCCCGGAGCTCGAGGACCCGCTGGCATATGCCGCGAGCCTGCTGGTACGTCTCGGGCCCAGGGTGAGCCTTCTGGACGCCTACGGGGTGAGCCCCCTGGGACAGAGCGGGGTTCTCCTGGCGCTTCTACTGGTCTCCGCGGCGCTTCTCGTTCGCGCCTTCCTCCAGGAGAAACCCTGGAAACCCTCGACTCAGTGAACGAAGAGGCTCTCTCCGCCGACGATTTGGAGGAGAGTTCTCCCCAGGATTCTTCCGCCGTGCCCCGCTGGCTTCTCGAGGCGCTCACCGGGCGCGGGGTCGGTCGCCGTGCGGCCAAGGCGCTCCTCAACGAGCTCCCCGAAGGCGACGAGGCTCTCCGTCTCCTGGAATGGGCCGACGCGGAAATCTCACGCAGGAAACCCAGCAACCCCGCCGGGTTCTTGATTCATCTGATCCGGGAGAAGGTGACGCCCCCCGGCGATTTCCTCAGCAGCCGGCAGCTCCGCGAGGTCCAAGAACGCGAGCAGACCAATCGCGAGGAGCAGGAAAAACGCGCAAGAATCCACGACGAATACCAGTCGTTCGTTCGCGACCAGGTGGACGCCCGTCTCCGCGAGCACTCGAAAACCGAGTACCAGGAGCGGCTCGAACGCAAGAAGGAGGAGCTCGTCAAGAAGTACGCCGTTCTGGCGAGCTCGCCGGCGCGCACCCTGGAGGAGACTGCGGAACGGAAACTTCGTGAGGAGTTCCAGAAGGAAATGCCGCTCCCCAGGAGGAATTCCTCTCCATCCGTGGTGAAGCCCTCGAGGACGAAGACCCCGACACGAACGCCTGAGCGACCCCCGGCCCTTGCATCGCTCTCAGGAGCACCGCCGAGCGGCTTCTCGTGCCGTTCCAACTTGTTCCACCGGGAAAGGAATTCTTTCTCTGCGGCGAATTGCCGAGGAAAGAGCGCCGTCGTCTTCGGCGAAGAATAGTTGGAACGGTACTAAGGGAGGTCCAGACCCTCGTAGATCTGTGACAAGGTCAGGGAGATGCCGAGGGATGCAAGCTCGACCCCTTCCTCATCCGTGTGCGTCGACTTGGTCCAGGGGGTCCCCGCAGAACCCCGCCGGAACACCTCCACCTCGCGTCGGCTCTGTTGAACGAGAACGTATTCCTTCAGGCTCTCCAGTAACTCATAGGCGAGGAACTTCTCCCGGCGGTCGGTGCCCTCGGTGGTCTCGGAGAGGACCTCCACGATGAGACAGGGGTGCTCCTTGAAATAGGGTTTGCGGTCAGAGGAATCACAACTCACGAACACGTCCGGGTAGTAGAACACGTCGGCTGCGGCGATCCGGACCTTCATGTCCGCCATGAAGACGCGGCAGGGTCTGCCGCGCAGCCGCTCCCGCAATGCGGAGGCAATGTTCAGCGAGATGAGGTTGTGGGTATCCGTACCGCCGACCATGTCGAACACCTGCCCGCGAACGAACTCATGACGCATCTCGCTCCGTGCCTCCGCGCGGAGATATTCGTCGGGGCTCAAGCGGAGGAGAGCCTGCGTGGACATCATCGACATTCTACCCCACGGATGCGACGCCTTCCCCTCTCACCCCGTAGCCCAACCTCTTCCGTGCGCAAGGTCCGCGACTTCAGCACCCTCGACTCGACGCTCCGAGGCGACTCGCATCGCTGCATCCACGTTCCGCTTGAAACGCGATCTGCGTGCCCCCGTATCGTTCTTCTCGGCGACGTCCTCGAGCTTTTGGAGGGTTCGTAACAGTTAAGGTTCCGGGGTTGCCATTCTGCCCGGCCGTCGAGGGCTATGGTCGGTCCGGCGCACCTGTCCCTCATTAAGCCCGCTCCCGCTCACTGAAACCGCCCCCGGATTCTTCGGGGTCCGAAAATCTTCCGCGCTGCCCGGCATGTACCTGACCCCTCAAGCGGTTGCAATATTCGCCATATGCGAATACTCTAAATGCGAATAGACTATGCCCAAACAAGAAAGCACGTTCTCCCCCCTTTCGGCGGTCGGATTCGAGATCCTTCTCTCGTTAGCAGAGGGAAAGCGGCATGGCTACCACATCATGCTGGACATCGCGGAACGTACCCGTGGTCGCCTTCGCCTCCATCCGGGCACTTTGTACCGAGCGATTAGCCGCCTGGTCGATGATGGACTCCTTGATGAGGTGGATCCTGCCGCCGATGAAGAGCGGCGTCGCTACTATCGCCTAACTACTCTCGGTCGCCACCGGGCCCGACTCGAAGCGGAGCGACTGGCGGCACAGGTTGCCGCCGCTCGGTCCAAGAGACTCCTTCAGCCAACGGACGCCGAATAATGGGACGGGACAAACTGAGCAGACGCGGTACGCACCTCAGCATCTACGAAGCCCTTCTCCTCATCTATCCAGCTCGGTTTCGCGAGCGCTACGGGCGAGAGATGGCCAAGCTCTTCCACGATCGCTACCGGGAGGCGAGCTCTCGCCGCTCGACCGCCTCCCTGTGGCTAGCGACGGGCGCCGATTTGATCTGGAACGGCTTGTCGGAACGAATCCGCACGCATGCGTGGTCGGCAAGAGCGCTGAGAAGCAGGCGACGAGAGCACAGGCTCTGTGCATCCGAAGAATTGAGATCCGGGAGGAGTGCGAGACGAAAGACTTTCGAGTTCCTTGGACTTCCGGATCTCACACACTTGAGACTGTTTTTTCGAAACATCCTGCGTGGCAAAGGGACCTACCTCGCTGCGGTGGGGATTCTGTCCCTTGGAATCGGTATCAGCTTGGCTATGTTCTCGCTCGTAGACGCCGTCTTAATACGGCCTTTGCCCTTTCCGCGGCAGCAGGACATCCATTTGATCTGGAAGGTGGATCCGCTTGCAGGGAAATACGTCGTGGAACTGGGCTATCTGGAACTTCACGATCTGCAGGCGACCCTCGGTGATCTCGAGTATGCGGCGGTAATGACGTCTTCGCTCTATGGCTACGCGAGAGTCCTGCAGATGAGCTCATCCGAAGCCGTGCAAATCGAGAGCGCACTTGTGTCGCGTGACTTCTTCCGCGTTCTGGGTGTCTCTCCTGCTCTGGGCCGCGATTTTTTACCTGAGGACGAGCAGGTGGGTGCGGCTCCGGTGGCGGTGGTTTCTCACCGAGTGTGGCGTGAGTATCTGGGTGCTGACCGCAATGTTATAGGTCGCACGATTCGGCTGAACGGGCAGGGTCATACCGTGATCGGGGTTATGCCGGCCGGAGTGGAGCTTCCCAACGGAGCAGGGTTGTGGGTGCCGTTGGGGGTGGAAGAGGAAATCGTAGAGGACCGAGGGTCTACTTGGCTTCTAGCAATCGTGCGCACGAAGCCTGGTGTCTCCCGTGAGCGGATTGCCCGCGAAGTGAACTTGATGTTCGGAAGGCTTGCCATGGAGTACCCCGACGCCTATTCGGCATCGCAGCAGGGGGTCGTGACTCCACTCGTCGAGTATTGGACTGGATCGGCACGCATTCATCTGTCCGTGATGCTGGCGGCATCCGGTCTTCTACTGATGGCTTCGATCGTCAGCTCGGGTCACCTCCTTCTGTCGTCAGTCCTTTCCCGACGGTCCGAATTTGCGACGCGTGCGGCGTTGGGAGCACGGCCAGGTCGAATTCTGATGGAGCTGGGTTTGGAGGGGACTACGACTGCCGTCCTAGCGGTGGCGGTGGGGTGGGGCGTTGCACAAGCGGCAGTTGGGATCCTTGTGAGATCGGCGCCGCCCGACATCCCACGGCTCGCCGAGGCGGCCCTGGATGCAAGAGCTTTCTCGTTTGCGGCTGGCGCAGCCTCGCTGGCTGCAATAGCGTGCACCGTCATACCCGCCTTGCTGGTTGCACGGCTCCCGCTGGAGTCGGCGCTGAAAGAGGGAGCCACCCGGCTGTCAGTCTCATACCAAACGGAACGAATGAGGAGGCTGTTCCTTCTCGCTCAGGCCGCGGGGACGGTGACGTTGCTGGTGATGGCGGTTCTACTGCTGGTGAGCTACCACAGGATGGTGACAGCGGACACGGGCTTCGCGAACCGCGACGCCGTGTCGATGAACCTGCAGCTCCGGGGGCCTGGCCTGTTCGCGAGCCAGGCCTTCGATCCTGAATTCCGGCGTTCATTTTACAGGCGCTTGCTGGAGCGGGTGCGCGAGGAGAAAGGGGTGACGTCCGCGGCCGCCGTTCTGTTGCGGCCCCTGGAAGGGAACATCGGATGGGAACGTTCTTACGAATTCGAGTTCGAAACCGGCCTCGTGGACAGTCGGGTGCTGCCAAAAGCGAATTACGAAGCCGTGACTCCGGACTACTTCAGAACGGTGGGAACTCCCTTGCTGGAGGGGCGCGACTTCGACGAACAGGACTCGGAGGACGGGGAACCGGTTGTCATCGTCAGCCGGTTGTTGGGAGAGCGCATTCGCGCTTCCGGATACTCCCCCCTGGGACACAGAATCCGACTCGGAATCAGCTCTGACCGTTGGATGAAGGTGATTGGGGTGGTGGCCGACGCAAGATACCGTAATATCACGCAAACGGGGGCCGACATATTCGTGCCCTACTCTCAAACTTTCGCACCAACCCACTATGTCGTTGTTCGCGGAACCGAATCCCCGGATGCTCTCGCCGATCTAGTCCGCCGAACGCTGGCCGAGATAGACCCCAATCAGGCGGTGGCGCACGTGGCAACCCTCGGCGAGCTGATGGACCGAAACGCGGCCCGGCATCGGTTCAACATGACGATGTTGGTTTGGCTCGGTATATGCGCGGCGATACTCGCGGCGGCCGGTGTATACACCGTCGTCTCCGAGGCGAGCGCTGCAAGGGAGCGTGAGCTGGCGATCCGGTCCGCGCTGGGAGCCGAGAGATTACGGCTGGTGGGACACGTGATCTCTCGAGCGCTCGTCTTTGTCTTTATAGGTGAAGTGCTGGGTATATTCGCCGCCGTCTCCATCGGCGGAATCGCATCAGAGCTTCTTTACGGTATCTCAGCGCGGGATCCGGTCGTGCTCGGCTCGGTGACGACCTTCGTCTTCGTGGTCTCATGGTGGGCCGCGTTCTGGCCGGCATGGTCCGCGACAGCCGGCAGAAGTCATATGCTTCGCGTTGTATAGATTACCGTGATGTCGAACGGTGGTTGGCGTCACCTTGTCTTAGCCGTGTCGCCTTGCGATCGTCTTGATTCATTCGCCGCTCAGGGGGCTCCGAACGCGGGCCGCTCGACCAGAAGCTTGCGGTAGAGCACCAGGGCTTTGAGCGCGAAGGAAGTCGTTTCCGCCGGAGAGCCGCCGTAGTAATGGGCCGCCTCCCGAGACGCGGGCGCGCGGGGATTGACGTCGTGCTCGTAGAACGGGGCGATCGGCCAGGAGCCATCGTGCTTCCTGCGCTTCGAGAGCTCGAACACCACCATATCGAGATCGCGGCAGGGAGACTGCTCGAGGAGACAAAGTCGGCTTCTCGCTTTCACGTAGGCCGCGAGCTCGGCGCTCGGGAGCTTTTCGGCAAAGGCCTTGTCCTGGCCCGCGGTAGCCGCGAAGTCGGCGACGAAGCGCCGGAGGAGACCTTCCGCCTCCGGGGCGCCGTGCTCGACGGCGTTGGAAGCGAGGTAGGCGAGGAGGGGAAGCGAGCGATAGAACGGAGTCTCCTCCCAATATCGTTCTCGGCCTACGGCTCCTTCCAGCGCTTCCACCAGGCTCGCGCGATCGAGCCCGAATCGTGCGAAGAACCCGAGAACGTTCAGGTTCACGCCGATAGAGGGATGGTTCTCGTGAGGAACAAATCCCTTCCCGGCGTAGAACCCGTCGAAATACGTCCGGTAGAGCCCCTCGGAAGTCACGTGCCGCCCGAAGAGCGAGCGCACCTCCTCGACCTCTCGCGGCTCGATGGTGAATCGTCCGGCGAGGAGCGTGAGCCCGAGCGACGTGCGGTCGGCGTCGGGCTCGGGCCGCAAAGCCTCGGAAGACGCTTCCCCGGCAGCGAGTGCCCAGGTTCGGCTCTCGGCCATCTGCGAGACGAGGTAAGCGACACCGCGCTCGAACATCGGTGACGCCTCGAGATCCGTCTCTGTGAGGTTGATGAGAATCGTCATCGTCCCCAGCACGTCGCCGCTCTCCTCGGGCTCGGCGAAGTCCGCCGTGCGGCTCTGGAAGTAGGGCCAGGAGCCATCCTCCGCTTGCTCCGACGCGAGGTAGGAGGCCGCCTTGTCGGCGAATATGTCGATCGGATTGTCGGGGCGGGGCGCCGGCGCGGGGACTGCGGCCGGAACGGGGACTTCGGCGACCTCTGCGGGCGCGACCTCTTCCGCGACCGGCTCCGCTGGCTGCTCCTCGGAGACCGCGGGCGGTGGTGTCTCCTCGGGCGGAGCGCTCGAATCCGAGCCGCAACCCCAGCCGAGGGCAAGGAGAACAAGCCAGAGCCCGGCGGATCGGAACGGGCGCTCCGCGTTCACGTCGTCATCCACCGGTTGCGTCATGCGCCTCGCGGGTAGAGCCGTGTGCAAGGGTAAGACCGCTTGACGCCCGCCCCCCGAAAGCGGTCATGATACCACGCCGCCGCCGGATACGGCCGCAGCATCCGCTCCAGGGGGACAAGCGCTCTGACTCTCCGCCGATTCGACGCCGCCGTACGCGCTCTCATCGCGGGAGCGGCGGTTTTCCTGATCCTGCTTCTCGCTTACACCACGTTGAGCCGCATCGCCTTTCCCTACGAGCTGGAGTGGGACGAGGGATGGACCGTCGACAGCATTCGCCGCGTGCACGCGGGAAAGGGAATGTGGGTCGCGCCTTCCGTGGAGTGGCTGCCCTACCCCTACCCGCCGCTCTACACCTACGCGTCGGCATGGGTCGCCAAGATCGTCGGAGTCGGATTCTTCGCTCCGCGAGCGGTCTCGCTCGCCTCGGCCGCCGGCTGCCTCCTGCTCACCTTCGGCATCGTCCGCCGGGAGACCGGAAGCCTTCTCTCGGGCATCGCCGCGGCGGGATTTCTCGCAGGCACCTACCCTCTCGCCGGGAGCTGGTTCGACGTGGCCCGCGTCGACACCCTGTTCCTCTTTTTTGCTCTGGCGGCGATCCGCGCCGTCCGTTTGGAACCGACGGTTCGCGCCCTGGTCGTCGCCGGAGGCATGATGGGCCTCGCGTACCTGAGCAAGCAAACGGCGCTCCTGCCGTTCGCTTGCTTGAGCCTGTTCTGCCTCTCCGAGCTCCCGGGTGTCCGCCGAATTATCGTGCCGCTCGTGGGGGGGGCGATCGTCTTCGGGACGACGCTGGTCCTGTCTCTGGTCACCGACGGCTGGTACTTCTACTACACCGTCACCGTGCCGAGCCTCCATGGGCTAGGGCAGGAGCACATGCTCGTCGATTTCTGGACGGAGGACCTGGGGCTCACGATGGTTCCCGCGGCGCTCCTGGGGCTTCTCTATCTCGTCCGTCGCTTCCGCGATCGTTCCGCCGAGTTCGTGCTCTACGCCACTCTTTCCGTCGGCATGGTGGGCGCCGCCTGGACGTCGCGCCTCCACGGAGGCGGCTGGCTCAACGTGCTGCAGCCGGCGCATGCGGTGCTCGCCGTTCTCTTCGGCCTCGGCCTGGGGGAGATCGAGAAGTGGCGGGATCGTCACGCATGGAAAGCGCGGCCGCTCTACCTGGTTCCCCTGGTTCAGCTCCTGCTCCTGCCGTACCCGCCGTCGCGGCACCTCCCGACGCCGGAGGACGTCAGAAACGGGGACGCCTTCGTCGAGTTCCTGCGCGGCGTCGAAGGAGAGGTCTACACGCCGATGCATGGGTTCCTCCCGACGCTCGCGGGCAAGGAGGCCTTCGTTCACGACGACTACTTGTTGACGGTCTTGAGGACGGGAGACGCGGAAGTCGTGGGCCCGCTGTTGACCCAGTTTCGAGATGCCTTCACCAGCCAGCGTTTCGCCGCCGTGGTGATCGACTACGAAGACTACCGCTTCATGGATCTGCTCCGGCAGCATTACCGCTACGCGGGCGATCTGCCGGGCTCTTTTCGTCCAAGGACGGGCCCTCCGCGCGCACCGCAGAAGCTCTACCTTCGCAAACGGCCGAGTCGCTGAGCGCGGCTATTTCGATCCGGCTCGGGCCTCTACAATTTGCCGGAACCTCGAAAGGGCGGAGAGGGCGAGGGATGTCGTCTCGGCGGCGGAGCCGCCATAGCTGCCGTCGGCCTCGGCGAGAGCGCCCGCGGGCCAGGAGCCGTCCATTCTGCGGCGACCGACCAGCGCTCCCAGGGGCTCGTTTCCCTCCGGGCAAGTGTCGGCTCTCCCCCGGCAGTCTTCTCCCAGGAGCGCGAGATAGGAGGCGAGCGCCAGAGAATCGAGATCGTCCCAGGGATTCTGCCCCGCCCGCGAACGGAAGCCGTCGAGGAATCGCGGAAGCAGGGACCGGGAAGCCGGACTTCCCGACTCCGAGGCGAGCCGCGCGAAGTAGCCGAGCGCGAGCCATTCGGCCGCCGATCGCGGGCTCTCGTTCAGGCGCCTTCGAATCGACGCCTGGAGCTCCGAAGCCGAACCGCCGTCCGGGGGGAGCACGCCGAGCAGGAGCAGATCTTCGGCGAGCGCACTAGTGGCTCCGTCGCCCTCGCGAAGGAGCGTCTCCGACCCCGGGGTCCCCGGGGGACGCAGCAGGAGCCATCCCAGGAAGGTGCTCTGCGGGCCCATCGGCTCAGACGCGCGCTCCTCGACGAAGCGCCGTCCCGCGGCATAAAACGCCTCGTCCTCGTAGCCCGCGCTCCGCACGTTCAAGAGGATTCTCTCTGTGCTCGAAAGGTCGGGAAGCGCCGGAGTGGCTTCCAGACCGGCCGAAGGACCCCGGTGGTAGCTCCAGGAGCCGTCCGCGTTCTGTTGCTTTCGCAGGAAGTCGGCGGCGGCCTCCTGGAAGCGCTCCAGAATCGCGACGGAATCGCGCAGCCGATTGGTGTTCGCCGCCAGCCGCGCGCGGTTGCGCTGGATCCCGCTCACGATCATCAGAGACAGAATCGCGACGGCGACGACCACCGGGAGGAGCGTGCGGATCGCTCCGCGGGAAGGCCTCGAAAGAGCGCTTTCGTTCACGGCAGCCGGGCTCATGGAACCACGCATGACTCTACGCCAACACCGTCCCGTACCGTAGAGTCAAGTTCGGGGTCGGAAAAAATGGCGAGGCGCGAAGCGCCGAGCTCCTCGAGCTGAAAGCTGACGGCTGACGGCTAACGGCTCGGCGGTCCGAGACGAAACCTCACCAGGTATAGAATGCGCGTGTAATGAAACGAGTCGATCGAGGGTCGTGAGGGTGCAAGGACGCTTGCGTTTCATCGAGCGGCGAATCCTGTGGATCGGCTTCACCGGTCTCCTCGTTCACGGGCTCGCTTGCGACTCGCCTCGCTCCCCCCCGAACGAGTTTCCGGAGTTGCCGCCGCGTCACCGCGAAGGTCCTCCGGTCGTGGTCATCGGTATCGACGGCGCTGAATGGAAGGTGATCCGGCGTCTATGGGAGCAGGGCCGGCTTCCGAACCTGCGGCGTCTCGCCGAGGAGGGCACGGCCTCGGACCTGATCACCGACTACGGCGCGTCGCCCGTCATCTGGACCACGATGGCCACGGGGCACGCTCCGGAGGTGCACGGAATCACCGATTTCGCGGTGGCGACGGAAACCGGGACGGTGCCGGTCTCTTCGTCGCTGCGGAGGGTTCCGGCGCTTTGGAACATCGCCTCGCGGGCGCGGCTTCGCACCGCGGTTCTGGGCTGGTGGGCCTCCTGGCCCGCGGAAGAAGTCGCCGGCGTGGTGGTCAGCGACCGGGCCCACCTTCCCGTCGACCGCATCGTTCATCCCCCGAGCTATCTCGAAGGCTTCCTCGTTCAACGAGACCTGGCAAGCCGGAGCTATCCGGGGCTCGGAGGAGTTCCGACCATCGAGGACGCGTGGATGGAGGACAGCGCGGCTCGGGATCGCATCATGGCGCACGAGGCCCGCCGATTCGTGGGCCTCGGATTCGACCTCTTCCTCGTGTACTTTCGGAGCGTCGACGTCGCGAGCCATCGCTACTGGAAGACGTTCGAGCCGCAACACTACCCTTCCGTGACCAGGGAGGAGATCGAAGCCTCGGGAGGCGTCATCCCCGCCGTCTACGAGGCCACCGATCAGGCCATCGGAGACATTCTCGCGGCCGCCCCACCCGAGGCCAACGTTTTCGTGGTCTCCGATCACGGGTTTTTTGCCGGCCCCGAAGAGCATTTCGTAAACCTCAACGCGGAACGCCTTCTCGAGCATCTCGGGTTGCTCGTGCGCGACGGACAGTCGGTGGACTTCGCCCACTCGGTCGCCTATCCCGTCGAAAGCCCCAACCATTCCCGCACGAAGAAGTTCCGTATATCCGTCGCCGGCCGGGAGCCGGGCGGGAGGGTGGAGGCTAGGGGGGTAGGGGCCGCCGTCCGCGATCTCTCGCGGGCCCTCCAGGACGTCACCTACGCCAACGGAAAGCCGGTTTTCCGGATTCGCCGCGCCGCCCGCGAGATGGCGGCGGATCTCGTCGCCGAGGTGAAGGTGGAGGATCCGACGCTCGAGATCCGAGCGGGTGCGGCGAGCTATCGGGACGTGGTCCTCTATATCGACCGAATCTCGGGCACCCACGACCGCAGGCACCACGGCATCCTCATCGCCCGTGGGCCCGATCTCGTCCCGGGCGCCCGACCGGGGGAAATGACCATCCGGGACATCGCTCCCACGATCCTTTACGCTCTCGGTCTTCCCGTGGCCGAGGACTTTCCCGGAAAGCCGAAACTGGAACTGTTCCGGGAGGGCTTCCAGACGCTTCACCCGCTTCGAGCCGTTCCCAGCTGGGGGACCATGGAGACCTGGGGGGTCGAGAGCTCGCCCGTCGATTCCAGGATCCTCGATGAGCTCAGGGCCCTGGGCTACATCGAGCCGTGACCCCCGAGTCCGCCTCCGAGGCCCGAAACCCTCGAAGAGACGTCTCGTTCTCGCTCTTCATCGCGGCCGTCGTCCTGGTGGGCCTCGTCTCGCGCCTTCGTCCGGCGGCGTTTCACGGCGACGAGTTGTTTCGCAGCTTCCCCACGGAGGACGGATACCTGATGTTGACCGTCGCCCGAAACCTCTCCCTGGGTCTCGGCATGACTCACGCCGCGGGAAGCATCGCCACGAACGGCGTACAGCCGCTCGGGGCGTTTCTGCAGGCGCTGGCATTCTCACTCACCGAATCCGGACGGGAAGAAACGGTGAGGCTGCTCTTGACCTTTTATGCGGCCCTCGCTGCCCTCACCGCGTTTGCCGTCTTTCGCCTCGGCCTGGTTCTCCTGGGAAACTCCTCGGACGCGAGGCGGGCGTCCGCGCTCGCGGCCGCTGTCTGGTTTGCGAGCCCGGTGGCGTTTTTCCACACGATGAACATGCTGGAGACCGGCCTGTACGCATTCCTCGTGGTCGTGGCGGTGCTGGTGTTCGCGCGGTGGCACCGGGAAGGCAAGGGTGGCCCCTGGAGCCCGGGCCGATGCGCCGTCATGGGGGCGCTCCTGGGAATCGCTTTTTGGGCCCGCAACGACGCGGTGTTTCTCATGGCCGCCATCGGCCTCGCTCACTGGGCCGCCTCCACGGCGGAGGCGTCGCTCTGGCGACGAGTCCGAGAGACCGAGGTGATGGGAGTCGCGGCGCTCGCCATCGCGTTGCCGTGGCTCTCGTACAACCTCTGGGGTTTCGGGAGCCTCATGCCCGTGAGCGGCCTCGCTCATTTGCGCCCCGGGGCGCTCGGCTCGAACCTGGCGGCCGCCGCGGCCGCGCTTTTCGAGATGCTCACCCTGGTCGCGTCTTTCGAGCATCACCCTGTACAGAATCGGCCGGGCTTCATCGCTTTTTCGGCAGCTCTCAGCGCCTTCGCGGGCGCCGCCCTGTCGATTGCCCTCTGGCGCAATCGAGCTCGACGGGCGGAGCTCGCCGCCTGGCTCGTGCCCGTCGTCCTGGGAATCGGCCTGCTGTCGTTCTACGTTCTCGCTTTCGACGCGCCCTACTTCCTCCGGCGCTATCTGTTCCCCGTCAGTCCTTTCCTCGCCCTGCTCTGGGCTTGGCTCGTCGTCCGGCTGTGGCGCCGCTCGGGGTCCAAACGCCTCGGCGTGCTCGCGCCCTTTGCGGCCGTGGCGCTCCTCTTCAATTTCGCGATGCGGGACGGATTGTTCCTGCCGCGCGGTCCCTGGAGGCAGCACCAATTTCGAGGCGTCGATTGGATCGCCGCCCACGTCGAGGAGAGCGCCTGGGTGGGCGCGTTCCAGTCGGGAACGGTGGGGTTCTTTCACGATCGCACCATCAACCTGGACGGCAAGCTGAATCCTGGGGCGCTCGCCGCCATACGCGCGGGCCGCCACGCGGCCTACGTCATCGAGTCGCCGGTTCAGTTCATCGTCGACTGGGCGACGATCGTGGAGCCCTGGTACGAGTCGAGTCCGGAGCTCGCGCGGCATTTCGAGTGGGTGGAGCTCGATCGCGCGAGGAATTTCGCGGTATTGCGGCGACGCCCCTAGGAGGCGTCGAGGCGTCCGCCTCGAGCTCCCCTTGAGCTCGGGAAGCGAGTCGAGGGACTCCCTTCCCGACGGGTCGTATCAGCCGCGACGACGGCGAGTTCGAAGCACGATGCCTCCAACGATCCCGATCGGGACCAGATAGAGGGCGGCGTTCAGAACGCGGCTCCGCGGCGTACGGATGAGCCCGGCGACGGGGGTCTGCGCTTGACGGCACTCACGGACTTCGCGGATGGGAATGCAGCCGTCTCTGACGATCTGGAACGAGAACACCTGGAGGAGGACCCCTCTGCCCTCCTTGTTCACGAAGGCGCCGGCGATGCCCTTCTCGAGCTCGGGCTCCAGCAGATCGGCGATGAGACCGTCGAGACCGTCGCAGGGGTCCAGGCTGAGATCGGGGAATGGATCGGGGAAATCGAGACGTACCTCACAGGATCCGAAGCCGGTAAGGTCGATGTCGAAACCAAAGACCGTGGCCGTGGTGTCCTCCTCGGGATGAACCGCCGTGCAGTCTCCGAGAACGCAGGTGTCCCCGAACTGAGAGATTCGAAGATCGTCCCAGCCCGCCGAGGCGTTGATCGCTCGAACGATGGGGCCCACGATTCCGCCTTCGATGGCGCAGCCGTCGAACACCTCGCCGATGTAGGGGAGCTCCACCACGCAGGTGGAGTCGCAGTTCACCCGCTGATAACTGCGACCGTTGAAACCCAGCTCGAATGGACCCGGAACGAACAGGTCCACCTGAATCGATCCGTCCCCGGGAGTCACGGTGAACGGCGCATCGGCGATGGGGAGCTGAACGAACCCCGGGCTGACCGTGATCTGGTGATCGGTGCAGAGCCCGTCGAATCGCACCGGCACGTTGTCGATGTTGACGCTGCGCGCGCCGATGGTACCCAGCAGATTGTTGAGACCATCCGCGTTCACCGTAGCGACGAAGGGCTGTGCGTTCGGGTCGGAATCGCAGACCGTATCCGCCGACGTCGTCGCACTCATGAAGACGACGGCTGCGGCAAGGGCGAACCGTTTTGGAGCCAGGCGGCGACGGGCGTTCATCACTGCCTCCTCTCCCGCGTCCTTCGAGGGCTTCCCGGGAGCGCTTGCCCCTCGAGCGTTCCCTCCGCCGGAAGCGGGCTCTCCGAGGCCTTTCGGGCGGCCTCGTCGGGAAAACCGAGATACGAGCCCTGGGCCGCGAGCTCCACCTTCAGTCGCATACGCCTTTCCGACAGCAACCGGGCCTTGTCCTCGGGAGCAGAATAGTCGTCGCTCTCGACGGCGAGCTGGTCGATCTGGTACCGCTCCATCGCCTCCTGGCGGCTGAAGAGCAGGGCCGCCATCTCGTCGCCGAAGGCATATCGGCGGGCCTGCCACCGAAACGCGATGCGCTCGGCCCGCCCCATGCCCGACATGTCGGCGTTGTCGAGCTCGGACTCCAACCGCAGGTGGGCGTCCAGGAAGCCGACGTCGTCGTCCTGCCCCGCCGCCAGCAATCGGCGGTACGCCTCGTCGTATACCGCGTTGGCATCGCCTTTCGCCACGAAGCCTTCGAGCCGAAGCTCGTTCACGAGCCGCTCCACGCGTGCGTACCGCAGCTCGAGATCCATGCGCTTTCGAAGGCGCGGGTCCTTCGCGGAATCCACTTTCTGGATCTGTCCGAAGAGCGACTGCAGGACTCCCGCCGAACGCCCGCCGATGTTCTCGACGGTGCCGTCGGGTCCGAGCGAAAGTGCAGGCACCGCGTCCATCAGCTCTCCGACGGTTGCGTCCTCGATCCGGGACGTTCCCCGACCGAGCGCTTGCCGCGCCAACAGGGTGAGGGCTACACGGCCGATGACGAACGAGCGACCCTCGGTCGACACCCGAACGCGCGGATAGCGGTCGAGCAAGTCACCGAGCCGCATCTGCTCGACCGGCTCGTCGGTACCGAGCGCCGCCTGGACGACCCGGGTGAGCGCCTGGCGGTCGAGAACGGTCCTGCCGTCCGCCCCGAGCTCTGCCGTGAGATCGTCGAGCCGCACCTCGAGGACGCCCCGATCGCGCTCGCGCTGGCCGGCCCGCGCCCGCTCGAATACGGACTCCAGAGGACCGACACTTGCCGTCGGCATCCCGAGAGCGAGGGGACTCGAGGCCGGTGGGATTCCGCTGGACCCGATCCCCGTCTGGTGCGCCATGGTGAAGCCTGCCGCGAGGGCGACGACGAGAACCGCAGCGGCGCGTGCCGTCCAGGATCCACCGCCTCTTGCGAGCCAGAATCGCGACATGAGGACCTTCCTTCCCTGAGTTTCTGCCGAGACCCGAACCAGGAGGGCCAAGCAACGACCAACGCCGGAAGATGACCTAAGGCCACCGCGATCGGGCTGGATTGATACCCCCCTGAGCCGTGGATGTTTGACCGGGAGCGACCTAATTTGCAAGCGCCTCCCCCCGCGACCCGGCGACCATGGGAATTGGCGCCGGATTGTGCGTCCGTGTCAGCGGTACGAACGCGCGAGGCTCAACGCGGTTGCGAGCGGCCGTTGATACAGAAGATTGAACTCCAGGTAGGGTCCTACGGCGCACCGGGTACAGGGTGTGTCTCTTCCCAGGGCGGAGCTCCAATCGCTTCCGAGAAGGTCCACCGGAGCCGCTTTTCCCTTCGTAAAGGCGCACGGATACGCTTTCCCCTGGGGGTCGACGTAGAGGAAACCGCGGCTCGCGGCACAGCGGACGCTCGGATCGAAGAGCGCCACCCGACGGAAGTCGTCCCATGCGGAGAGAGCTTCGAGATAGGGGCGCGAGCTCGCGACCGGCCGCCCCCGAATTTTGTGCTCGAGCACCGTTCGAAAGAAGAGCTGCAGTCGTTCCGTCGTCAGATCCGGCGCGATATCGCCGCGAACGATCTCGGTTCCCGTGCATTGCGGCTGGAAATGAACCCGGAATCCTCCGCGCTCGGCCTCCGCCAGCAAATGGTCGATGGCATCCAGGTTGTGCCGGGTAACTACGCAGATCGCCACCACCGGCCGTCCCTCGGCCGCGATCTCGCGAATGCTCTCGAGGACTTTCTCGTACGACCCTTTCCCTCGCGCGACCTCGTGCGCCGCGCGATCGCCGTCGAGGCTCGTGAAGAAGAGGTCGACGTCTTTGAGCGCTCCGCGGTGCGAATCGTAGAGCGAAAGGTTCGAGTTCAAGGTGACGTAGAACCGCTTCCGCTTGGCCATGGCCACGATGTCGCCGAGATCCCTTCGCACCAGCGGCTCCCCTCCCGCGAGCCCGAGACGCCTTGCGCCGAACGAGAAGAGCCGCTCGAAGAGGAGCTCGATGCTCGAGAGAGGGAGGTCGGTCGGGTCCAGGAAAGGGGTGTTGCAGTAGCTGCACCGGAGGTTGCATCGGTTCGTTACCGCGAAGCTCGCGGAGACGAGGACGGGATCTCCGTCGGCGTGGTAAGAGATGAGACTGCGGCCGAAGGCCAGCGCCAGAGCCATCCCCTGGTCAATATGCATGGAGGCGGCTCAGCGCCACGATCCATATCGCGCCGAAGTAGCCCTTGGACAGAAGCCAGGCAAGGGTGTTGGACCGGACCGAGCGACGTAGGAGAAGCGGCGCTCCGGCGCTTGCGGCTATGAGCGGACCGACTAGGTGGTAGAGAAGGAGTCCCATGGCTGCGCACAGGAGGGCGAGCTCGACCTCGGGAAGCCACCGGAAGACGCCGGCGCTGGTGCGCACCCGATTCGAGAGGTCGACTTCCCGGTCGCGGGTGATCTGGAAGACGTGACAGACCGCGGTCATGACCCCGACGAGCGCGATCCAGCCGAGGGGGACGTCGACGCCGGGGACCAGGGCATAGAGAGCGCCCCAGAGAGCGACGAACGGCACGTCGAGCACGGCCATTCGCTTGATGGCGAAGGAGTAGGCGAGGTTCGCGGCGAAGAGAGCGGCGGTCGCCGAAGCACTCTCTGGGCCGAGAAGGACGAAGGCCAGAATGAGGACGGCGGCCTTCTCCAGCGCCAGAGCTCGAAAGAGGAGAGCGCGATGGGCGATGCAGAAACCGACGAATGCGCGATCCTTTCCGGGATCGTTCCGATCGCCGTGGCAGTCATGAACGTCGTTCAGGAAGTAGAGAAGCGCCAAAACCGCGGTGGAAACCAGGGCCTGGGCGAGGATCCTCCGAGGATCGGGCTCCCGCACGATCGCGAGCGACAGGTTGACGGCGAGGAGCAGGCCCTCCCCTCGTCGCAACCGGTGAAGCAGCGGAAAGCCGTTCGCCCAGACCAGGGTGGCGGCGTTCCAGTGGGAATCGACGCTCGCCGAGCTCGGCGGAAACCATCGTGGCGAGGTCGTCATCGAAGCCTGCTCCTCGGGGTGGCGACGGGTGCGGGGTCCATCCGCCGCGGACAGTCTAGCCGATCTCCCGCGCCCCGCGCTCGCCGCCGCGGTTCGCGGCGTAGTGGCGGCGAAAGAGATCCTTGAAGAGGATGCGCTGCTGGTCGCGCAGGTAGTCCTCCACCGAATCGCCCACGAGCGCCTGTCTCCGATCGAGAATCGCGCGATCCTCTCGAAGCACCTTCTCGTTCAGCCGGCGGAGGAGCTTCTCGATGAGAAAGCGCGCGGGATAGGCAAAGCGGGGAAGGTCGAGGGTGGTCAAAACCGTCACCTCCGAGCGCACTTGCGGCGTTGCCGAGTCGAGCTCCTCGACGGTGGAAAGAACGTACATCGGCCCGAGCGGCGACTTGATGGCGTGGAAGATCTGATGCGGAGGCCGAAACTCGAAGTAGTGGACGTTCTTCACGCGAAACGGCCCCACTTTCGTGGTCATCTCGAAGCAGGCCGCCCGGTCGGTCTCGCTCATGACCCGCAAATCGGAGAGGCCGGAATGCACCGGCAAATGCTCCAGATCGAGGTAATTCGCGATGACGTTCGATCGAGAAGCGGCGATTCTCTTGACGAGGGTGAACGAGTGTTTCACGTACCGTAGATCCGGATGAGGTCGCCTTGGATCTCGTGGCGAAGGGGCCGGAGCGCTAGCGCCATCGCCTCTCCGTTGGCTCTCGAATCGTCGGCCGCCTTCCATATCCGTCCGGGGACCGTCTGGCAGCGGCCGGTGCTGCTCTCGAAGACATACCGATGCCAGGGGCAGACGATCCGGTGCCGCGAGATCCTCCCTTCCAGCAGGGGGCCGGCGAGATGGGGGCAGACGCCGTCCCAGACGCGGATCCCGTCATCCGTAGCCACGACGAGAATTTCCCGCGAGCCCACCCGGGCCAGGTGATGGCCGGGGGTGAGCTCCGATAGCGGAACCTCATAGATCGGCGGCTCGCTCACTCGCTTGTTCTACCACAGCCGCGGAGACGGCGGAGCTCTACTCTCTGCCGGGCCGGCGTATATGATGTTTCACCGATGGGCGTCGAGCTCCCCTGGTTCCACCGAGCGTGGGGGCTCGGCTGCGCCGCGGCGACGTCGGCTCTCTGGCTCGCGCGGGAGCTGCACTATCTGCGAGTCGACTGGCCCGCCCCGCTCGCACGCGGCATCGATTCCGCGATGCATCTCGCCATGCACCTGGTCGTCGTCCTGTCCTTGACCGCGGGGCTGCAGCTCGGAGCGCTCTCGGTCGTTCTCCTCGCGCTCGTCTTCCGCCGCCATTGGCTCCTGGAGAAGCGCGAGGGGGTCTGGGGATCGCGACCGTGGCTGTTCTCGCTGGCCTTTGCGTTCGTGGCCCTGAACAACTTCCTGCTCGACGTCAACCCCTGGCTCTCCCGGCTCTCTCTGGTCTCGCTCGTTCTGGTGTTTTTGGCGGAGCGGCGCGGACTCTCTTTCGCGGCGAGAGCGGCTCTCCTAGCGGCGTCGGTCCTGACGGCGGTAGGGCTCGCTCCCACGCGAGCCGACCTCGTGGCTGCTCTCCTCTGGTGCGCCTTTCTCTACGCTCTCACGAGCGCCGCCGGTCGTGTCGCGAGTCGAGACCGCCTGTTTCTGGGGGTGGCGGGATCGGTGCTCTGTCAGATCGCGGGGTCGCTTTGGCCGCTCGGGGTTCCGTCTCATGGCGGGGTGAGGATCGGAGAAGGCATGGCGTACGGCTTTTGCGAGAACACCGACCGCGGCCGGGTCTACGCGGCGGTGCCCGGCTCGCGGTCGGGACCAGATGCCTTTCTCGACGGCCACGTGGCCGAGCTCGATTCCGGGAGCTTGAGCCCGCGCCGTCGTTTCTTTCCCTTCGACCTCCATTTCAGGGGAAGGCTCATCGCGCCGCTCTGCCTTCCGGACTCCCTCCACGTGGGGATGGCGGAAACGCTGATCGGGCGCGGGGGACAGCGCGAGAACGTCCTCGAGATTCCGCTCGACAGGCTCAAGCCTCGGGGACGCAGCTTGTTCGGCGGCGAGGTGGGTCAGACCCTCTTCTGGGATCGAGAGCGCGACGCCGTGTTCTACGCGAGCGAATGGAGCAACGATATCTTCCGACTCGACCGCGGGACGGGGACGGTGGATCGAGACGTGGGCTCGACCTTCATTCCCCGGAACCAGGACCACTGGTTCTTCTTCGGAAGGCGCTATCCCGGTTCTCTCGCCCTTTCGAACGATACCCACCAGCGGCGCGGCACGTTCTTCGCCGGGCACTGGCTGACCGGTTCCACCGTATACGAGATCGACCTCCGGAGTCTCGCCCTTCGCTCGCGGTTCGAGCCTTCCCACGGAGGCACGAGCGCCATTTCGCTGGACGAATCCCGCGGCCGCCTCTTCGTCTCGAGCCTGTGGGGTCTCGAGGTCCTCGATATTGAAAGCGGCCGGGCGGTGGCGAGAGTTCGCACCGGACTCGGCTGCCGGGCGGCCGTGGTCGATCCCATCAGCGGGTTCGTTTATCTGCCCAGCACCGTTGAGGGCCGAATCCGGGTCCTTGACCCGGACACCCTCGACGTCGCCGGCTCGATCGATGTCGGTTTCGGTCCTCGCAACGCCCTCTTCGCCACCAGGAGCCGCTCGCTCCTCGCCACCTCCGCTCTCGCCCACTACTACTGGAAGTCGGAGGCGCTCCGGGCGCGATTCGACACGAAGGCTCCCGGCAACAGGAAACGTTAGCGTGCACTGGTCGTTGAGCGCGCCTTTCTCCGCCGTCGAGTGGCTCGCGATCGCCGCCGTAATGGCCCTCGCGATTCGCACTCCGCCTCGCGCCCGGGCGTGGCTTTCCCGCGCGGGGATTGCCGGCTTGCGTCTCCTCGGACGGCGTCCGGCGGTCGGCATCTTCGTCTTGTCTCTTTGCTGGAACCTCCTGCCGCTCGCGTTCACCGACCCTCGGCCGAGCGCGCACGACGAGTTCAGTTACCTTCTCATGGCCGACACCTTTCTCGAGGGTCGGGTTTCCATGCCGACGCACCCGATGTGGCGCTCGTTCGAGACCTTTCACGTGATCTTCGAGCCGACCTACGCGTCGAAGTATCCGCCGCTCCAGGGCCTGGTGCTGGCTTTCGGACAGTGGGTGCTCGGCGATCCCCTCCTCGGGGTCAAGCTGGTGGGAGCCCTGGCCTCGGTCTCGGTATGGTGGGCCCTCGCGGGCTTCTTCCCGCCGCGTTGGGCGATTCTGGGCGCGGTTGTCTTTACGCT